>Ga0307514_10004704_pt1 | contig 12477 bp, 17 predicted proteins | sample 16_EM_MG_FD_203088 | JGI IMG/M metagenome (GOLD analysis project Ga0307514, IMG submission 203088) | Populus trichocarpa ectomycorrhiza microbial communities from riparian zone in the Pacific Northwest, United States - 16_EM | ecosystem: Host-associated > Plants > Roots > Unclassified | place...
GAACAAGCCGATTCTGCTGCACGTAAATGCCTTATGCATTTCGGTCCTAACAATAATCCCCGTCTAAGCATTGGTCCTCGTAATCAAGTTATGGTCGATGCAGGTGGAAAAGTCCACTTGATCGATGATCTTGCCGAGTACCAAGCTACCGTCGGACAGAGGTACTTTTTTACTCATTCTGTTCCGTTATCGCATTTATAACACGTCACCTTAATAGGACTTGGAATGCAGTCATAAAGCTTGCCGATGAGCTGCGTGAAAAGAAAATCAAGATTGGCTTCTTCTCTTCTACTCCTCAAGGAGGTATGTACAATTTTTACTGTCGGGCATTTTGGAAGCTTACCAAAGCTATTTGCAGGTGGTGTTGCACTCGTATGTTACTTTGGAACATAAATAACTACGAAGCCTGATCTTCCTTATTAGATGCGTCATGCCTTGATTAGGTTCTTGACTGCGCTTGACGTTGATGCCGCTTGGTTTGTTCCTTTTGTACTCAATCATTGAATTGTGATATTTTAACATTGTTAACATGTCAGGTACGTTCCTAACCCATCACCGAGCGTCTTCCGCACTACCAAAAACAACCACAACATCCTCCAAGGAGTGGCTTCTCCCGACCTTCGCCTGACCCAAGAGGCAAAAGACGCTTTTGATGCTTGGATCCTCAAGAACGGCTTGCGTTGGACTGCTGAAGGAGGCCCTCTTGCTCCAGGTGGTGTCGATGTGGCTTTCATCGGTTAGTTTACCTCTTTGGTTCGATAGGAAGATACTCAACTGTCCTAGATGATCCTCAGATGCCTGGTCTCATTCCTCTCATTAAGAAAATTAGACCCGAGCTTCCCATCGTTTACCGCTCGCATATAGAAATACGCAGTGACCTCGTCCATATTCCGGGATCCCCTCAGGAGGAAGTTTGGAAATACCTCTGGGATAACATTCAGCTAGCCGACCTCTTTATCAGTAGAGTTTTTTTTCGTTCTTCGATTCTTTAACGTGCTTAAGTCTTTGCAGGTCACCCTGTTAGCAAATTTGTTCCCAGTGATGTTCCTCTTGAGAAACTTACCCTTCTTGGTGCTGCTACTGATTGGTAGGTGGTCAATGTCAAATCATGTCCCGTGCTCATTAAAAATTCAGGCTGGACGGGCTGAACAAAGAGCTTGATCCTTGGTTAGTGCAGACTCCAATGACTGATTACTTTGTCGACTAAGCTTTTCTCAGGGATTCGCAATATTACATGGGAGAGTTCCGCAACCTGTGTACCAAGGAAAAGATGAACGAACTCAAGTGGCCTGAGCGTGATTACATTGTCCAGATTGCTCGCTTTGATCCTGCTAAGGGTACGATTCTTGTCATCTGGCTTTGTACAATTTTCTTAACATCTTTTTGAAGGTATCCCGAATGTCATTGATTCGTACTACAAATTCCGCAACCTCCTCAAGGAGAAGTCGCCTGATTTCTCCGAAGATGAACATCCACAATTACTTCTCTGTGGACACGGCGCTGTTGACGATCCAGATGCCAGCATTATCTACGATCAGATTATGCAAATTATTGCGTCTGATCCATACAAGACCTATGCAAATGATATTATTGTCATCAGACTCCCACCTAGCGATCAACGTACGTAATTTTTACACAAGTCGAATCGACCTTTGACTGAGCTCTTGTCTTAGTGCTTAATGCGTTGATGTCCAACGCTCGCATCGCTGTCCAGCTTTCCACTCGCGAAGGTTTCGAGGTAAAGGTTTCCGAGGCCCTCCATACAGGCAAGCCCGTTATTGCTTGCCGCACTGGTGGGATTCCCCTTCAGATCGAGCATGGGAAGTCCGGTTTCTTGACTACGCCTGGCGATAACGACGCTGTTGCAAACCACCTATATGACCTACACACCGACGAAGGCCTCTACAGACAGATGAGCCAGTACGCAAGGACCCACGTCTCAGACGAGGTTGGGACAGTCGGGAATGCCGCTGCATGGTTGTACTTGGCTGTCATGTATAGCCGTGGCATAAAAATCAAGCCGAACGGTGCTTGGTTGAATGATCTGTTGCGCGGTGAGACGGGTGAGGAGTATGTTGAAGGTGAACCGAGGCTCCCTCGTGGAGGTCTCCAGATGCAAGGCTGAGTTTCTTCTCACCGTCGCAAGAATTTCTTTTTTTTTTGCCTCGGTTCTGTCTCGCGTGTTATAAAGTTGTGTTAGACTGTTGTGCAATATACTTTTTCTGGCTGTTTGAATACCATAGACGTGAAAATCTTGTTGGAGTCACTGGCATCTAATCCGGTTAATGACAAAAATGATTTTACTCCGAAAAGAATGTGACTAAATCAAATTCTTGGCAACGGGCCGTTGTCACCTCTTGACCTTCTACCACGCTTAGAAATGGATGATGCTTAGGTTTGCAGACGGGGACACTCTATTCTACTTTATTTCGTAGAGTTTATAATCTTTCAGAATACATTTCTGAAGAAATTCCAATTTGCTGAGGCGCGTGACGTTGGTGGGCGTCACTTTTGCGTTACCCTTACATGAGATAAGCCGCAACGTGCGTACTGTATACTGTCATGACTCTCCTTCATCCAAGTCTCATATAGACGTCCTCACCATTCAGGTCTCAGGGATCACAACTTCTGCCGATTTTAAAGCCTCGTGCTCAACGGTACAAAGCAAAATCATGCTACACACGTTGATGGAAGTTGATTCGTATCCGACACCTTTTTCCTCATCCAAACTACGAGGGTCTGCTGGGCTCTCCTTGGCGAACTTCCGCCATCACAAGCCGATGAGAGCTTCGAAAAGGGAGCGTTCGCCTGAAGAAAGTGAAGTCGAAGTCGATCGTCCATTGGTGTGTAGTCCTTATGCTTTGATTTTGCCCCTTTCTTGACTTTGCCCTGTGTGTCATGTTCAGAAACGTGTCGCTAGTGGTCATCGTCGTGCAAAAATTCCTCTGTCTCGTGGTAGCAGCCAGCAGCCTTCAGAAAACTTTGTGAAGCAGGCTGACGGACCAAAGACTGACAGCCTATTTTTCCAGACTTTGAAGTATGATCGGTTTGTGACTGTGAATGAGGGTCAGAGCAGAGCAGTAGCGGGTGCAGGTGGAGGTGAATGTGATATGGATGAGGATGTTGATATGGTTTGTTTCTCAATAGGAAATTTCCCTGATGGATAGAACTAATCGTTGTTTGGTGCTAGGCCGTAGAAGACATCGTTGAAGCAGAAGTGCAAATGGACACTCAGGAGGCGCCACAACTACAACTGCAGTCGACTTCTTATGGAAGCCAAAGGCAATCCGGGCAACAACGGCCTTCCATACCAAATAGCGTGCTTTCTTCGCGGCATCCCTATGGACGTCTATGTCAGCATTATGCTCATTCTGATCCCTTGATCAACGTCGTCCCTGCAACTCCTGCGGATTCACTTCAGTCCCTACATCAAAATTTGGGTCAAGCTGCCTCATCTACTCAGAACCAGGCCATGCTCAGCCCACATCGCGAACGAACAAGAACTCCTCCGCTCACGTCTGAAAATTCGTTCCAGCAGGAGCCCGGCATCTCGTCCAGGCATAGGAAGCGGGTTATCACATTTGGTCCGAGATCAAATTGTGAGAAATGCAAATCAGGCGAACGTCATCATTTCATCCACTACGACTACCAATGAAGGACAATCTCTGTAATAGGTACCACAATTAGCGGCTTCAGACTTTTGTAGAAGACTTTGCTCGCAGTCCACATGCTTTCTTGTTAAGTATACAGTATATTTATTTAATAACATCGAAGTCGTGTCACACGAGACGAATCCGAATTCCGATCAAATCTTTTTTAAAAAAAAGATTGCTCATAAAATGTCAACTACTCTCCCATTATTCTGGCACCTCTCATCGGCGTCGAAAAAAGAACGGATAAATGCCTCTGTCAAGTTAATTGGTGCTCTTGAACATTTCCAGTCACACTTCACTGAAAAAGCGCCTGCAACTGCGCCAGAAAATGAAGAAGAAGACGACGACGAAGATGTGGGTAAATCGAACGACACACTTGATGTTTTCAATTCGCAAGATGTCTCCTATTCTATCCGGAGACTCATAAGAGGATTAGCAAGTCCTAGGGAAAGTAGTAGACTCGGTTTTGCCGTCACATTGACAGAGGTGAGTTGCGTGGATCAACTTATTTCATCTGCTGTATTACTGTTCTAAATTTCGTAGTTGTTGTCTCGACTAGATACAGTTTCGTGCCATCAAGTATTGTGCCTAATAACGGATACCACAAAACAGAATGGCTCGATCAATGGTCAAGAAGAGCGCGACATATTGTTTGCTCGCCTCTTTGGTGCTATGTCTGTCATACAGTCTGGGCTTGCTGTAAGGACGACACCACTTCCCAGCTTATCGTGTTCCACGACTTTTGCTTCATCAGCAGAGAGCTATGAAGAAATTATCCAGTTCCTTGTGGCTCTGGGAGACCAGAAATCTTGGTTACGCGAGAGCGCTTGGTTCACCGTGGGCCTCGCTGTGGATGTTCTGACTGATTCCGATGTTCCTTGGAAAGGAGAGGCTGTGGCCAAGACGTTGGACATTTTATTCATCAAGCATACAGTTTGGTCAATAGAAAAGCTTGCTCTTGCTGTGAAGTTGCAAGAATTTTATCCTACACATGACTGGAGATCGTATTTGCCATCCAATTTCAAAGACGTGGACATACTCAGCACTGGAAATCTCTCCACATTTACTCGCATTATGAAGGTGCGTTTTATCCTGTCGACTTGCGTTGTTGGCTTATCATGTTGCAGGAATCTTCCTCCGACGAAGAAGAAACCAAAGATTTACTCAAAGCGCCAAGCGGATGCTGGAAGCCTCAATTAAATTTCTCATGGAACATTATTCTTGATCAAGTCCTCCCGAATCCGAACTCTAAGGTGACAAAAGGGACCTTCCAAGATTTTTACAGAATCGTGGTAGATGGTATGCAGGTTCTCTCAAATGGGGTCATGCAAAGTAACAGACTGTATAGAAACACTGTTTTCTTCGACATCATCTGTCAGCCGGAAATACTGGGGTTTTCAAGTTTTCCAAAAGGCCTTGAAGAAAGTCGACCAGGAAAGCATGCCTATGCTGTTTACAAAGAACTTCATGCGTACCTGGATCAACCATCTTTCAAAGAAGGATAGACATTTACACAAAATTTCTCTCCAAACAGTCCGTTATCCGACTTCTAGATTCAAATACTCTTCTTTTCCTAACGAGTACAATTCAGGTTACAGAGGTTCAGGCCTTTGTTAAGGACAAGCCCAATTTAGGGTTTTCTCTCATTTTGCAATTGACTGGAGTCAATGGTAGTCAACAATTTGACAAATTGACCAAAACGAAGACGGTCGAATCAATATTGTCATCGTTGGATGCCAAGGGCGTTCATTCATACGTTGACTACCTGTTTTCACAGGTCAACGAACCTGATGTCAGTTCGTAAGTATCAATTAATCATTTTATCGCAATTCTCAATTGGCATTTTTTCTGACAGTGCAAATGTTACTAACGCACGTCGAGCTTGGGTCATTGAACAGTTGGCAGCTCTAGTTCGTAATCACCGGCTGCCAAGAGAAGACAACTGGGTCAAGAACGTCCTTGACTGGCTCGTCATTCACGGGTTGTTCGTGATCAGAAAGAGATCTTCCAAAAGCCCCTTCACGGCAGTCAGTGGATTTTTCTCCTTTTTTTCCAGCTAAGCTGACTTCAGTTTTAGCTACGTACAATCCCCAATCCTCTCATTTCGGACGAACTTCGCCAGACTTGTCGAGAGAAGTTGTTGCTCTGCTTGGGTGATTTGAATCGCCAAGCTGCAGTTATCAATGAAGGTACTTCTTCCCCGTCGACTATTTGCCCGTTCGGCTTAAGATATTGATTTCCAGGCGAATCTAAGAATAAAATTCACGGAGCTGCATCAGACGGCGAATACTGGATATCCAAAGTATCTTCTACAATCCAGGATTTGGAAGGGGACAGCAAGCATGTCGTCCCTGCGGTCAAAGTGGACAAGAGAGAGAGGGCATTGAGAGTCAAAGCACGGGAAATTATTGCCAGAGTGAAGACTGTCTGATAGCTTTCGTTTGGTATCAGATCTGTTACTGAAACTTGAATAGATCTCCACTAAAGATGACGCCAAAGGAGCAGAACTGCTTCTGATTGGCTCGCTCCTTAATCGATATTGTGCTGGAGATGATGAAGAGCACGGTGACACAGATACATTGGAGGTAGGAGTACGACCTACTTGCGTGCTGTCTTGGGTCACTTATGGGTCTTCCATCTCAGATATGTATAGAGGGTGTCTCAAAATTGCTTTTTGCGGACGACGAGAAGTCGAAGAACATGAGATCTCAAGATGATGCAGAAGCAGAACCGGAACCCATCAATCTCCTTGTTGACACCATCATCGACTTCTTGGAAAGGGGTACCTCATATTTGCGTACCTTAGGTATTCAAGTTTTCTCTTTATTGTCTGGTTCGATCAAGGAATCCACGGTGGATTTGATTGTAACGGTAAGTGCGAATGCACCTTCATGCTCTCGGACATAATTGACGCGATGTTCAGCAACTAGAACGGAGAGACATTGCACAACAATCTAAAGACGAGGATGAGGAGGAGGGCATGGAAGGCGACGAAAAAAAGGAAGATGATGCATCAGAAAAGTCCGATTCAGAAGAAAATAGTGAAAAAAGTAACCTGGAACATTCGGACGAGGGCAGTGATGGGGAAGAGACGGATCTGGAGTTGAGAAAAAATGTCGAGAAAGCGTTGCGTGTTGATGGGATCGAACCCCACACGGGCGGAACAGACAGCGAGGAGGAAGAGCTCATGGATGACGAGCAGATGATGGCCATCGATGAACGACTTGCCGAAGTGTTCCGTTCTCGGGCCAACGAAAAGAAGAAAGCGAATGGTCTGCCCCCCTTTTCTGATAATTTTGCCAATGTCTAACGTCATTGCAGGAGTCGATGCCCAACGTGAAGCTACGCATTTCAAAAACCGCGTCCTTGACCTCGTGGATGTGTACCTCAAGAAACAACACTCGAATCCACTCGCGTTGCGATTCATCATACCTCTCTCGATGTTGGTAATTGGTTCCGGTCAAGATGAACGTCAACTTGCAGATAAAGCCAAGGGAATTCTCCGAAGTCGTATCGGCAAAACGAAAGAAATTCCTGTTGGCGTAGACCCATCACACGTCGTCGAAATTCCTACGACCATCCACGCTCTAGCTCAAAAGGCTCGATCTTCTGATATTCTGGCGATTCTCGGCTTGTGCAGCATCTATCTTGTGAAGATTGCAATTCAAGAAAAGGAGGACTCATTCATCGATCTCTACAAGCAAGATCTCCTCGACTTCACCACAAGGAAGAATTCTGGACTCAATGGGACATTTTTCCAGGAATTTATCAAGAGATATCCATCCTATGCCTGGCGCATGCGCCAGGACTTCTTGGATTCCACCAGCAAGACTGTTAATGCATATCGTCAAATTCAAGTGATTCAGTTGCTCCAGCTCCTCCTCAACTTATTGCCATCTTATGTCAGTGAATCTTTCTTTCTTGCATTCCGGTATTGACATTGACTGCAGAATCCATCGAATGACGAGGTCATGACATTCATGGCCTCGTTGCAGCAACAGCTTCTTGGACTGGCCGAAAATGCTTGCAAGAACTCGGGGAATCTTACAACTGCACAAATGAAAGAGATTCTCAACCTAGTGCTATCGAGCGTGCGGCAAACAGCTCGAATAGGACCTACGACGGCATGGAGATCTGAGGAATGGAGGTCGTTAAGCGGGGAACTCAAAAATTCTCCTCGATTCAAGACATCACCTGTCTTGGAGAAATTATGCAAACGCATTGTGCATGCTTGCGAAACACTCAGTTCTGAGGCTTCCGGGCAACAGTCAAAAAAGGCTGGTGTTTCAAAAAGGAAAGCAGATGATGTCGAAGCTGAAGAGGGTGTTCCGCATAAAAACAAAAAACAAAGACATAAAAATAGTTAATTAACATATCATCCCCCAAAATGACATCCCTCTGTTTGCCATAATTTCATCGTAGTTTTGAGATCTTCTAAAGCTGCATGTGCCATTATTCCATTTTTATCCAAACACAGCTGAATTTGTTGTACAGCTTTCAAGAGTCTAACCCCCTCCCATCAGCAAGCTGGTTTAGCTGTCATAACCCGAATTACACACCTATTCCTCCTGATCCGTTCCTTGACTTCATCTTCCATGTGTCTTGCTTTCCTCAAGGCCACAGAAAGTATGTCCTCCGGTACCTTTGCCAAGCGCCCGCATTCAATACCAAAGGATGCTGCCCAAAAGCTCGCGATTAACAACCATGTTCTATATTTTTGTGAAGGCAACTTTGTTACCTGTAGCGAGACCCGGAACCAACTTGTAGAGGAAAGTAATTCGATGCAAGCCATCGATACCTTCCTCTGCATCATAATTCATATGGAGATTCTGCACATCGGAAGGAAACTTCTTGCCAAGTTTTGTTGCAAGAAGTGGATAATGCGTGATAAAAAGCGTTCTGCATTTTTTATTCTCAACAAGGTATTGCAAAGTCGCATCGGCGATTGCCATCTATTTTTCTTTGTTTAATTTTTGAACAGTTTTGAGGTTGTAATCAAGCTGACTTACTCCATCAAAAGTTGAGGTACCTCGACCAAGTTCGTCTAGAATGACAAGACTCTTCTTCGTCGCTATTTGTACTATTTCACTCGTTTCCGACATCTCGACCATGAACGTAGATCGTCCTCGCGCAAGGTCGTCAGACGCTAAGTGGAAAAAAAATGGGCAAACTAAAACTTTATAAGAAATGAATTCGAAATACCTCCCATCCTCGTCAGTATGGAATCGACGAGTCCCATCTTGACGGAAGCAGCAGGGACATAGCTGCCAATTTGAGCCATCAGTGCAATCAGCGCGATCATTCGAACACAAGAACTCTTCCTAAATAAACATTTCGTCATGAGCAAAAAAATAGTGTAGTACAATATAACGGCTCCAACTCACCCTCCCATATTGGGTCCAGTGATAATCTTGCATCTCGGTTCGTCCCCACCCATGCTGACCGAATTAGGAACATACGGCTCATGACTAAACGCTTCCACCATCGGATGCCGTCCGTCCACAATCTCCAACACATCGTCATCATCATTCGTAAACTCAGGCCGTACATATCCTTCTTGCAACGCAACCTGCGCGAGACTGAGTAAACAATCAGCCGTGGCGACGTTATTGATCGCATCGCGCAGTACACCATAATATTTCTGAGAGATCTCTTCGAGGAAAGCGCGAAATGCCTGGTTTGCTTCGGCCTAAAATGAAGGAAGCAGTGCTGTCATTTATTTTTTCCCTGGGGCACGGAAGACAGACGGACCTCCAACTTTTCACGATGCTGTGCTCGTTCGTCCAATTTATCTCTGACTGTAGGCGTATAGTATCTCGCCAAAGTTTTCGTTCTGTATAGCAAACTCAGACTGCATACCACATGAACTTGGATACACGCAGAACATACTTTGAATGGAGGATCCAATTATCAGGAATAGGCCTGTTGTCACTGCGCTTGACCTCCACGAGATACTAGTTATAAGAAGAAAGAATTTTTTTTTCAGAACCAAGTATTCAAAAACAGAAAAAGAAGAAAATAATCACATCGTCAATTGCCACAGTTGTCCATTGCAACGAGGGCATCCGCAATCTTTTTCGAACTGAAACGATTTAGCACGTGTATACGACAGCAACAACAACAAAAAAACATACTGGCTTTTAGTTCATCCATCAGCTCCATTTCTATAGCTTGCAAAGCCTGGATAAAAAAAAGGAGTCAATGATAAACTCCCAAAACACCAAAAATGGGAACGCAACTATATCCGAATCAACAATCCCAGGATATCTCTCTGGATCATTCCACATCATCACCTTATCACCTTGAGCAGCCTTCTTCAAATTGACGACATCCAAAAGCTCCTTGACAGGTTCTCTAAGCCGAGGCAGAGAACTGATGATCCTATTGAGCACTGGCGATCTCAGTCCGACGCTCGTCACATCATCAGGGTCCACGTCTGGAAACGCGCTGGCGATCTTGTTGAAAGCAGGAAGCAGTACCGAAAGTTCCTTTGGAGTACACTGTCGTTTATAAACCACCCCGTCTGTCATGTTAATTTTTTTGAAAATAAAAAAACACCAGCATGCGACGCCTTACCTTCCCATATTGTATCCGACAAAGACCCTTGGCCAAATCCGGCAAACCTCTCATAATATCACGAAGTTTGACCAAACTCTCAGACGTGCTTTCAAGAATTTCCTGTACAGCATCTATTCGATCCTGCAAAACCCTTTCGAAGCAAAAAGCAAAAGGAATTAGTCACAACCGAGCAACACAAAAAAAGCGTACTGTTTATCAACCAACGGCCTACCAACCCAACTCCTAAGCAACCTCGCCCCAAACCTCGTCTTCGTCCTATCCAAAACCCACATCAACGACCCTCGAGCACCATAATCCGTCTCGTTCCTGTTGTAAACCTCCAGATTCACCAGCGTGTTCGCAGCCAAAAGCATGTGCGCCCTCGTCGCGAACCTGGCGAGAGAGAATTGGGTTTCAGTCACAAAAAATACATCGGCCATCCCAAAGGCGGAGAGGTAGTCGATCATGTGGGCGAGCGCGATGACGACTCGGTTTGGAAAGTCGGCTATGGAGGCGATGATCTTGCCTAAACGCAAGATGTTATTTAACTTTTTGGAAAATGACGGCAAGGTTGGCTTACTGTTTTTGAAATTTTCTGATGAAGCACCAAATTTCCTCTTGTCCGTATAAAAATTGGACACTTTTTCAAAAGCGTCAGTATAACTCATGGGACGTTCAAACTGTTCTGTTCTTGTTCGATGACCACATGCGGAAACTCTACAAAAGGCTGTTACAATCTTGCACTTTTTTCTTTTAAACATTTATTTTTACCCAGTGAAATGAGATAACATCTTTGCCGTTTCTTCTGTCACTCGGGACTTTGACAACAACAACTCAGACGGTCGGATATGAACCAATCTTGTCTGAATATCAAGTGAGTTTCCTTAGATAGAAAGGGCCCTGCAAACCAAACTCACCTCCAACTCAATGCGCATAACCCCATCTGTCATATGTCAAAAACAGTTTGAAGGGGAAAAAAAAAAGTAGTTGCCCACCATCAAAGTCATCCCAAACAATGTCACCAGTACTCGGACAGATGCTAATCATGCCTATCGAGACCTGCACCGAACTGCTGCTCTCTTTCTTTTCTTCCTCAATGAGACACATGACAGGCGGAGCCGTGTACCTTTCCGAATCATCCACCGAATCCAACTCATCTACATACCTAGAAAGCGACCATATCAGGGCTGCACACGGTTCATGAAGATGGGGTTTTACGTCGCCGCGGTGTAAAGATGCGTGACCTTCCTCTCAAACGGCGTGTTTCGATTCTCGCTTATCTTCTTCAAAGCGGCCGTTTCGGTCTGTTCCACTATGCCTACACGATATCCACGAGATAACAAACTGCAGAAGGGCTAATATGAGTATGACCAAAAAAAAAAACAGTTTGAAGAATTCACTTTTTGAGATGGATATCCCGTCGATGAACAGGGACAGAGGCGACCAAGAAATTGCGGTCGAGATACGCGACCATGCCTAGTTCCTTTGAAGCTACCTGACAAAACGGTTGTGGTAAAATCAATCAATCAAAGAGGTAATGGTTGTTCATGACGTGTTCACCTTTGCATCTTCGCCAAAGAATTTATACTTGTATCCAACTTCAATCATCAGCACCGTGCCGACATTACGTTTCTTGAGCTCAAGAATCTAAGCAATGCAAAAGATGTCAGTGATGAAAAATGGCAAAAGGTGATACCTCAGGCCACACACACCTGCTTTTCAAGTGGTGTGTAAGGTTCCCCACTCGACCCAAGCTCAACACCCTTTTTCTTTTTCAACCGGGTAGAGCCCTTCCCCTTCTTGTCATTCACCTCCCGCGACTTGTGAGCAAACATCTCACTCAACTTCTCAAACCGACCATCTTGATCCTCACACACCTCGTCACCTCCCTTCTCAAGAATAACCTCATCAACCTCTTTCCTCATCAAAAAACGACTGTTATCTAGCAAAAGCTTCCTCTTAAACGCCTCATGGCGCTCTGTTTCAGCCGCCGAAAGATGCTTATGAGATCCACCAAGACTCTGTCTAGCTTTGGCTTTCTCAGGAGAAAACCTCCAATCCTCAGCCGTGGCAGACGCAGTAGTAGGAGTAGTAGTTTTCAGTGGTGATGATGGGGCTGGCTTCCTTGTCGGTGAGTCGCTCGTCAACCGAACACGTTTTGAAGGAGGACCCGGTGTGGAAACATCATTATCGTCACGTTCGTTTGTCAAGTCAATATATGGATTCGACCGTTTTTGTGGGGTAGACTGGAAATAAGACGAGATAG
>Ga0307514_10004705_pt1 | contig 12477 bp, 6 predicted proteins | sample 16_EM_MG_FD_203088 | JGI IMG/M metagenome (GOLD analysis project Ga0307514, IMG submission 203088) | Populus trichocarpa ectomycorrhiza microbial communities from riparian zone in the Pacific Northwest, United States - 16_EM | ecosystem: Host-associated > Plants > Roots > Unclassified | place...
TATTTACATTGTAAGATATGGATCCGATATTAAAATACCTAATTTTCTCAGAAATGTTTCTTAAAAGTTTTTTTGAAAGTCCAAAAAAATCTCAAAAATTTTAAATTAATTTCCCCTTTTAGAAAAAAAAAACAATTTTTTTTTTGTTTTCGTGCATACGACCAGATCCTAAAATTTTTCCAAACATATTTTCATAAAAACAAATAAAATTGCATCTTTCTCATGTTTTAAAAATACAAAAAAAAAAAGGGATATCATAACCAATTTATGAATATCCATTAGGATTTGGCCAAAACATAAAAAACTATTCACCAATCATTTTGTTTATTTTATATTAGGGTTTAGATTTAAACTTTAATATTTAGGGGTGTAAAATTACACAGTAGAGTATACCCTCAGGTATTAAAGATACAAAAAAATAAATGTGATGCTATAATTTGAACTTTAAATTTGCCTTGGACCTTAGAAAAAGACCAACAAATAGAAAATTGACCTATAAAAACAATCAAACAATAATGTTGCTTACCTCATATAGGATACACTAGGGGTGATGTATTTTTCCCTTGTACAATCAGTCTCTTACCCGGACTCTCACAGACCATAGGTTTCCTAGTAACCATAATATCAGGTGGCGACATCTGAACCTTATAATCATAATTTTATGATTAAACCCCAAACATTTTCCTTTCCCAACAATACCTTTCAGGACGCACCAAAAGTAGGTCATTCGACGTCACCCCGCAACATAGATGATGAAAATTTAAAATTGAACGCAAAGATATGACCATTAATAAGATAAAAAAGTTGAATGTATTCGTCTTTGAATGACAATAGCTTCTTAAGGCTGAATTGTCCATCAATTAGTGTAGATAATCTCAGTGCAAGTAGCTTCTTAGTATCTCAATAACAACATGTTAAAAGAATATAGTTCCAAACAAGGCTTATAAACAAGAAAGTTTTCTCAAACTTTATCTCTACATGGACATAACTTAAATCTAGAGGAAAAAGAAAAAAAAAAGAAGACAAAGAAAGCAAAGATAACAAAAATGATTTCTATGTATAAAAAAAATATCATTCACCTATTTACAAGAGGTCGAGGTTGCAGAATTAATTTTTGTCGATTTTTTTTAGTTTCAAAAAATTTAAGAAATAAATTAATTTTTTTAAAAAACAAACTATTCATGAATTAATTAAAATAAAATTGATCAGACAAGACATTAACCTTGACATATTAATTGAATCTGACAAAGTAAATAATCATGAGCTTGCAAAAAATAATTTCATATACAAAAATAATATTGTATATTTAACACCAAATCAAGCCAAGCCTTAGTCGAGCATGCAAAAGTCTTTTTACATATCACTCACATTGCTTAGGTTCTCTCTTCTCTAAAAATTATGGTGTCCTAGAGGCCGAATTCTTACTTTTTAAGACACCACTATATAAGATATTAAATCTTTCAATGTTGTATATGGCTTTTAGGTTTTACAATTTTTCCAACCAAAGAGTTACTTCAGATCTATTTTTTATTCATCCATGATTGGATTTAGATATGTTAATGTATTATTTTATAGAGCTCATGTTGGAGAACATTTTTCTAACAAAATCTTAGCCCCAAATAAGAGTAAACGCTAGTTTTAATTTGAATCTTCCATAGTGAAGTGCTATTAAATTTACTTGGCAAATTAATGATCACAATATCTTAAACTATTTATCCATAAGATTGCTAGGAAATTTTAGTTTTACCAATAAACACAATATATATAAACCATAAACATATAATCAAGAGAGTTATGTATAAATTTAAAAATAAAATTTTGACTAGAGATAAATATAAAATATGTAACTATGTAAAATAAAGTACTTTCTTTCATAAATTTGGATTAAAAAAACAAGGAAAAAAAGTTGTTGTCAAGGATTGTATCCTATGTCTTGAATGATTAATTGCCTATTAGTTAATCCAAATAGTCTTATTGCAAGTAGCCTTCAAGGATTCCAACAAAAACACCTTGGAAAGACACTTTCAAACAAGGCCTATGAATAATAAAATTTTCTCAAACTTTCTATATATAAATACAAAATTTAAATCTAGAATAGGAAGAGAAAATAAGATTAAAAAAAGAGAGAGTAGAGATAGCAAAAATAATTTTTGTATATGAAAATGGAAACCCTAACCCCTATTTATATAGAAGGTCAAGGTTGAAAAATTACTTTGAATTAATTTCTGGAAATTATTTTTTTCAATTTCAAAAAATAAAAGACAAATTAATTTTGAGACACAAAATTATTCAAGAATTAATCGGAAAAAAGCTGATCAAACAATTTCTTAAATGTAGCTTTAAATGTGCTCATTAATCATGTCATAACCAATTTCTTCCAAATATATTGCATACAATATATGTGATGTTGATAAACATTCTTCATATACATGCCATTACCAATGCTTATTCTAATAGATGATTAGTTGCAATGCATTAACAGATGACAAAACTAATGGTATTATTAAAAGATGATTATTTGCAATGCATAAATGGTTTAAGGAAAATATCTAAAGCACTAGCCAAATGGTTATATGGTTGATGACAAGGAAGATCATATTTCTTTATTGAAAAAGATCGTTATATGAAGTTAAACAACCTCATGACATTGATAAACAAGGTTTGACACCTTTATAGTTAGAATAACTAATAAACAAGTATGATTGGTGTATTTATTTCAATAATTTATCTCATTATTCCGTTATATATTTACTATAATAAGTGGATGGTATGTTTATTTTTGTTAAAAAAATCTTTTTGAAAATTCAGAATTGAAAGCATAACTTAGTATTAAGTTTGAGAAGAAAGAGTTACGGAGTAACTGAGAGAATTTTTGTTATCCATTTTAGATTGTGAGTTGCATAATGTTCATACTTAGATAAGAATGTGGAATAGATATCTCATATTCCATATTGTAGTGTAGCGAGTAGTCTCGTGTAAATTTAAATCATGTAATTAATATGGTTAGCAAATTTATGCATCATTCAAATAAAGCATTGAAAAGTTGTAGAATATATCTTTTGATATTTTAAAGGTACATTGAATACTTACTTGGTATATGATAAACAAATTGATTGTTTTATTGGCTTTGTTGACTCTAATTATATTGAAGATCTTAGTCATAAAAGATCTATCATAGGGTATATATTTGATATTGATGGTAATGCTATTAGTTAAAAGGTTATATACATTCTATCATGACATTATTTACTAACTATAAAAAATAGAAGCAAAAATAGAAAGTCATCTAACCCTAAATCACTTCTAGAAGCCACACAATACCTCCCTACCTCCCCTTACCCTTTCTCTCATTCTCCCTATCTCTAGTCTCTATAGTGGCATTCAATCCTATGTTTGATCCACTATATGAATCTTTACATAAGGCATGCATATAAGCTATGTTTATCTTATTCAATTTTTATCTTTATAAATCTTTCTCTCTTTATCTATTTGTGAGTTACAAAGAACAAAAATGGAGAAGAAACTAGTCATTATTAGAAAATTATCAAACACAAATGGAAATACCGATAGAAAAAATACAATTAGTAAATTACAGTGATATTTACCGAAGGAACATGATGTCGTTATTTCTATATGTATTCACCGATAAAAACACTTATATTGGTGAATATCGAGGGACTCACAAGTGAAAATCATGGAATGAAAAAACATTAGGCAAGTATTTCCTTGTCATTTTTATCAAAAAAATATGACGCGTCAATAGTACAGATAAAATTACCGATGAAAACTAACTGTTGCAAATATTTATCGATGCATCTTTCAGTAATATTTAAGCTATGACCCGCGTGACAACCCCCTTCTCCCCTCCCCCATTTCTTCTTCATTTTTCTTCCTTTTTTCTACAAAAAATAGCACCATTCTCCCCTTTATTTTGTCACAAATCAAGCTCTCATCATCACAAATCTGGCCACCCTAATATTTAGTCTGTCAGTGTCTCTATTTTGGCTTTTTTTTTTTACAGTTTGCCACATTAAGTACGCAAACCTGTCCATTTTTTGTTGTAACCAATTTTTTTTTAAAAAAAAACAAATAGCATTTTTATGTAGTTTGTTCGTATGTTTCCTTGTTTTATAGTTTTTTCCTATAGAAATTTATTGTATGAATGTATGATTTATACATGTTAGGGTTTGTTTGAGATTTAAAAAAACATTGTATTTGTTTGTCATTTGATTAAATTGAGTTTGATTTTGTAACTTAAGTGTTTTATAATGAGAAATAGATAAAAGGGTTATTTAATAGGTACATTTCACATTCTATTAATTTTATTGTTAAGTTGAAAATTTAGATAAATTTGGAGAAATTTGAATTTTTTGGAGAAAATTGATAATGATTAAAGGGTATTATTAAAATAGATTGAATAAATTTGAATTCAACTAATTATAGCTAATTAACTAGGTGCCAATAATTTGTTTAGTTCACATTATTAATTAATACTTGTTGTCGTCAATATTCTATATAGGTTTCATACAAGTAATGGATGATCGTTCTTGAATGTATCGAGTTTCATCCGAAGGATTACGTTGGATGGAATATTGTAATGTGGTTACGGATTTTATTAATTACACAATATCTAATCCAAGAAATATTAATGGAGACTGTATTTTATGTTCATGTAAGAGGTTTAAAAATAAAAAATCTCAAGATCCAGATATTGTTACGATGTATCTTCTATTAAAAAAACAGTTCATGGAAAAATACTTATATTGGTTTGCATTCAGAGAATCTCGTGTTCCTTATGAGACCATGATAGAATATATGGTAGATTTAACTTCTAATTCTAGCAACATGCATGAAGTTGTAGATGATAATAGTAATCATTATAGGAGCATGGTGATTGATGCATTGAGAATGAATCAGGGTTATGCGGGTGAATGTTCAATTGTAGATGAAGAACCAAATGCAGAGGCAATTAGGTTTTTTGAACTCTTAAAAGATTCTGACAAATTATTATGGGATGGGTGCACAAATTATAGTAAATTATCAGTTGTTACCTAGGTGTTCATTAAGTTAGATCATGGGTTGAGTGGGGCTGGTTACAATAGAATCATCAAATGGGTGAGAATCATTTTACTTAAAAGGAATAGGCTAAAAAAAAGTATATACTACTAAATCCATGATAAAACCCCTTGGCATAGGATACCATAAAATTAACACGTGTCGTATTACTGGGAAAATATAGGATTTGATTGAGTGCAAAACCTGTAGGCATGCTCGGTATAAACTCAAAACTAGGTTTTTAAAACTTTTGAAAGATTCTGACAAATCATTACAGGATGAGTGCACAAATCATAGTAAATTATCGGTTGTTACATAGGTGTTCACCATCAAGTCAAATCATGGGCTGAGTGGGGCTGGTTACAATAGAATCATCAAATGGGTGAGAATCATTTTACTTGAAAGGAATAGGCTAAAAAACAATTTCTATACTGCTAAATCCATGATGAAACCCCTTGGCATAGGATATCAGAAAATTGACATGTGTCCAAACTTTTGCATGTTGTATTACTAAGAAAATGCAGGATTTGATTGAGTGTAAAACCTATAGGCATGCTCGGTATAAACCCAAAACTAAGTTTTTTGAACTTTTAAAAGATTCTAACAAATCATTATGGGATAGGTGCACAAATCATAGTAAATTATCAGTTGTTACATATGTGTTCACCATCAAATCAAATCATGGGTTGAGTGGGGTTGGTTACAATACAATCATCAAATGGGTGAGAATCATTTTACTTGAAAGGAATAGGCTAAAAAGAATTTCTATGTTGCTAAATCCATAATGAAACCCTTTGACATAGGATACCAGAAAATTGACATGTGTCTAAACTTTTACATACTTGTTGTACTATTGGGAAAATGCAGGATTTGATCAAGTACAGAATCTATAGGCATGCTCAGTATAAACCCAATACTAGTAGGGGAATGACACTTGTCGTAAATAGAAAACTGAGATATTTCTTAATCTCTCGTAGACTGTAAAGGTTATTCATGTCTTTAAAAATTGTTGAGCACATGATATGGCATCATTCACATGATACGATTGAGGGAATCATGGTACACTCTTCCGATGGTGAAGCTTGCAAACAGTTTAATAAGATGCATCTCCAGTTTTTAATACAACCACATAATGTCTTCAAATACTGCTAAGCACATGACATGACATCGTTTAAATGATACGGTTGATGGGTTATTTGATGCCCCATATTCTTTTTGGCTAGACGGTTTACAACTTGCCACCGAAAATGTGTATGAGGTTGAAGTTCATGTTTTTACCCACGGTCATACTCAATCCTATTAGTACGGGTAGGAATATAGATGTTTTTCTTCGACCATTAATTGATGAGTTGAATCGGTTGTGGTCATTTAGGACTTTGATGTATGATGTTTAAGGGAAACAAAATTTTCAAATGAAATCAACTTTGATGTGGACTATCAATGATTTTTCTATGTATAAAATGGTTTCTAGTTGGACCACGCATGAAAAATTAGCATGTTCATATTGTATGGAAAATAACAAAGCCTTTAACATTTATCTTGTATTATTTTAAGTTTTATTTGAGAACAAGAATCTACCACGTTCCAATACATGATGATATTGGGGAAGTGCCTTCGAGTGGAAATTTGTCAATATTTTCTCATCCTTGATGACCTTTATCAAAAAATACAGTGAGAGAAAGATATTTGAGAGAAATCAAATTCAGACATACATCTAATTATGTATTATTTAACTGCAATGAATTGATACCTTATATTCAATAAGTTCAATATTAACATGTTATTTTTAAACAATTTTCTCTTATACTCTCTTAACACGATAGATTGAATAATTCATTATAGGCAATATCATCAATTTTTACTATATCAAAATTCACATTTATTTGAATCTGAAATTTTCTAATTATAAGATGAAAAATTTGTCATGCAATTCAAAACATATGTAAACAGTACTTAATAATTTATAACTCTCATGATACTTAATTTCAATAGTTTACTTCTTTATACTTCTTACAATGTAAAAGGTTTATTCTAGTGCAACTTTGAGTAAAATACTTGAGGGTGGATGGATTCCTTTTTCCATATCTTTAATCCTTGCTTTCATTATATTCTGTTTGGTTTTATGGAAGGTAGAAGAAGATATGAATACTAGTGTCATAACTCATTTCTGGGTTATTCCCCAAACTCGTCTTCTTTCTTTCCAAAATAAAAAATAAAATAAAGACTGGCAGTTTGGCAAAAGCAAGCTCGGAGGATTTCACATGTAGAAAAATCAAGCTGCAATTTTGGAAGGTCAAGTTACATGATTATTAGACAAATCTGCATAAAACATTAAGTTCAAAGACATAAAAATTAAGTTTAACTATGTTTAAGAATTATTTTGGGTCCAATTGAAGGATTTAATTAGGTGCAAAGACTTAATTATACTTTAAATGGATCAAATTAATTTTACTAAGGGCTTAATTGGTGAAAAATTAAGTTTGAGAGCCCAATTTGGGCTTAATTTAGAATATTAAAATTTTAGGAGGCCAAAATTAATTTTACCAAGTTAATTTTTACAAAATCAAAGTTTTGGAGTCAATTAAGGATCATTTTGAAAAAGGCACCGAACTCTTGGGACCTAATTGGTTGAAATCAAGGGTGAAATTGAAGAAAAATGAAAGTTTAATTGTCAATTGAGGGTTAAATTGCATAAATCCAAGACCAACTTGTGAAAAAAATGCTGAAATTGGTGTTTGTCAGGAGCGTAATTGAATAAAATTGAAAGTTTGAAGCCAATAAGGAGTGCAATTGAGAGAAATTATAAATTGAAGGACTAAAATGAACTTTACCGAAACAACACTGTTTTGGGTTAATTGTTCTTCTTCTTCTTCAGATTTTTACCAGAAAAGTGCTTAGGGGGCTACCTTCCCAAGGCATTTATTGTTTCATCTTTCCACCAAATTTGATAAAATTTACATGCAAACGTTGGCCTGACATCTGACTACACCCTAGTGTGGTCCGTTCTAGCCAATTGACGCCATAGTGGTTGTGGCACCGCCCTAAAGTAGCCAACCTGACTAACCAATTTCTGCATCAAATCTCACAGCTCATGATAGCCACTTTGAATCAATGCTTGGGATCTTTTCAGGTGAAATTAATGGCTAAAATTTGGCACCATATGAGATAAAGTGTCCGTCTTCTAGCCCCTATAAATAAGGGTGAATTTCATGACCTGAGGGAGAGGGAGGAGAAATCACAAGCCAAATATAATAATAATATAGAAAAAACAAAAAAAAAATTCCAAAACAATTCCAAGGGTTATTTCAAAAAATTTGTGATTTTCTCGCATGTTTTTTCAATAATTTTTTATAATATCGGGTTTTATATTTACACTACAATATACAGATTCGATATTAAAATACTCGGTTTTCTCCAAAATATTTATAATTTTTTTTTTTGAAAATTAAAAAAACAATCTAATTTTTTAAAAAAATTAATTTCCTCTTTCAAGAATAAAAAAACAAAACAATATTTTGTTTTCATGCAAATGGCCAAACACTAAAAGTTTTCCACACATGTTTTTCATTAAAGAAAATGCATCTTCATCGTGTTTTAAAAATGTAAAATTGGATATCATAATTAGTTTATAATTATTCGTTAGAATTTGGCAAAAATATCAAAAACCCTTTACCAATCATTTTGTTCATTTTATAATAGGGTTTAGATGTAGACTTTAATATGTGGGGGTGTTAAACCCTTCATGAAGTAAGATCTGCAGTGGACCTTAGAAAAAGATCAACAAATAGAAACTTGACCTTAAAAAACAATCAAACAATAATGAAACCTATCTTAGGTAGAGTGCATTGAAGGTGATGCGTCTTCCCCTTGCACAACCAGTCCCTTACCGAACTTTCATAGACCATTATGTTTCCTAGTAATCTTAATATTATGTGGCGACTCTTGAACCTTATAATCATAATTTTATGATTAAACTCAAAACTCTCTTTTCCAACACAATACCTTTTAGGAGGCATCTGAAAGCGCATCATTCAACGTCGCCCCGGGATAAGATGATGACTCTACTAAGGAACACCTTATCTACTTGGACTAAGCTTTACTTGTTTGATTATTTGTTTGTTTGTTTTGGTCTATTTAAATTTAGCTCGTATTTTTTACTACCTTAGCATGCATTTTTACTTCATGTTCATAAATAAGTATGTTAGGTTTGGATTAATGCCTTCATATATTCTAATTTTTACGAGTAAACTCAATTTTAGGTTAGGTGGGGAGTAGCAATCTGCCTTATGACTTTCAGTTGGGGTTCAGATTCAAAAAACATTCAACTATGAACTAAGTGTTTACTCAGTAATGACAGTCACACTGTGCCCCAACCATTCCTTGTAAACTCCTATACTGCCTTTACGTAAGGTGATCACTAGGCAGTTTATAGACCTTTTTTAGACCAGGTAGAAAGTCTAACCCATGTAGCCTATAACCTTCCCTTAAGATATGGACTACCTAATAATTCATTTTGCCATGACTTTCCTAAAAAGAGTCTTAAATGATCAGACTATGGGTTTTCGCCATTCATACCCAATGTGCATCCATACGCATACATCCATTCATTGTAAATAACATACATACATGCATCAGGTTGAAATATAGGTTTCGAAAGAGTCTACAACACCCGACTCCGACTAAAAAACATGGAAGACGAAGAGTGTGCGCACTGTGATGCTTATTTTCAAGAAGAGCTGGAGTCTCTGAAAGTTAGCGTAGCTCGCCTCACTAGCTTACTCGAGCAAGCAATTAGAAATGTCTCTGGTGAAGGTCCTTCCAACCAACCTGTCACCTTTGTTCAGACCCTAATAACAACTCAGCCTAAAGAAATAATAGGCGAACATAGTTAGGAGCCCCAATACAATCCAACATTTATTCAACCAGCAACACTGACGTCAGCACCTACAGTTATGGATGTATTTTTCAACGAGTCCCACAAACTAAGTCATCTGATGACATTGATCAATATAAGATGGCAGCATTGGAAGCTAGAATCAGGGCTATTAAAGAGGCAAACTTGTATGACCCAATATAGGCTATATAGATGTGTCTGGTTTCAAATGTGGTGGTGCGAAAGAAATTTTATGTTCCTAAATTCATCAAATACACTAGAACACAATTCCCTATGACTCATCTCAAATCTCACTGTAATAAAATGTCAGAAGTAGTACATAATAAAATACTACTGATGCATTTTTTTCAAGATGGTTTAAGTGGGGCAGCGTTGAATTTGTACTTGAGGCTGGACAATATAAAAATCCAGAGATGGAAAGATCTGGTAGATGCAATTGTCAAGCAATACAAGTACAACATGGACATTGCTCCTGATAGAACCAACTTGTTCAATCTGAACAAAAAGGATAAGGAAAGTATAGGGAGTACGCTCAAAGATGGAGAGATCTAGTTACATAGGTGCATCTCCCACTTTTGGACAAAAAAATGATCACTCTATTTGCCAACGCGCTTAAAGTGTCATACTACAAGCATGTGATGGGTATTTTGGTTTAACAATTCATTGACGCTATAACAATAGCTGAACTTATAGAGTAAGGAGTCAGAAGTGATAGAATTTCCATGCTCACCAAGGAAAGAGGCTTTGAAGGGAAAATGAAGGAGGTCGACTATGTTGAAGGTGACTATAATGGTAGGAAAAACCAATTCCAAAACTACCATACTCCACCCTAAATTGCCAACATAAATTTCAACCCTTCATTTCCTGCCAGAAAACCTGAGCCTCAAATCAAAAACCAAACTAAGAATTTTCAAAAAGTCTAGGATCAGCTACCCTCATTACCATTACCTTTAAATGAGATGTACTAGAAGCTGCTAAGCATCGGGCATGTAACTCCAGAACCACTCGCGCCTCTGCAGCCACCTTACCCTAACTGGTACAAGGCAGACCTCACCTGCGAGTACCATACTGGTGTTGCAAGACATAACATTCATACTTGCAGTGCCTTCAAGAAGAGGCTCATGCAATTGATTAAAGTTTGGTGGATAACATTCAAAGAAACTCTAAACGTGAGTACAAACCCTCTACCCAATCATGCTTCAGGAAGTGGATCAGTAAATGCACTAGAGGTGGAATGCCCGAGACAATTAAAAGCACCTATGGTAAGAGCACGGTGCGAAAAAGGCAACATAATCGAGGGACTCAGATATATGAAAAATGAAGTTCTACCATAGTTTTTTGTCCACACTGTCAATAAAATCCCTACAAGGGTAACAAAATAGGAAGAAGGAGTTTGCAACTATTGTTGCCTTTTGTTTGATCATGTTTGTTTTGATCTATTTTAGTTTTGTCGACAACTTGGCTCATAATGCCACAAGACCTTTTTTTGTCAAATGAGCCCTTCCTTTTAATAAGTTTATGCGTTTTCTTGTGTTCATAATGTGCCTTCATTTTTGTTGTTGTTTCATATAAATAATACACCTACACGAGCACACCATTTACTCACAAAACCACCATACCAAGAATTCTTTAGAGTGTTTCCCCTTTCTCTAAAAACTATGCATGATCCCATGTTTTCACAAGGATTTTTGGGAAATCAAGATTTTAGTACAAAAATAAAAATCAAATTGGTATTTGTTCTAACAAATGAGTTCTGAAAATTCAAGTGATCTCCTAGAAAGGTGACTATACACCTAGAAAAAAACTGAAGAGTAACCCAAACACCATGAGATGACTTCAAAACAGAGTTTTAGCTGGATGAATAATGACAAACCATTTTGCATATATATATATAAAGCTTATCGATTCTGAATGGTAAGAGTTTGAAATGAGAAAAGACCATTTTTTATAGTCCTTTCACAATACTAAAAAAAATCATTTGCAATCCCCTTTTGAGCCTAATACCTTTTATCTTAAAAATTAACCTTGGCTAGGATCACACCCCACACTGAGGAGCAAGTACGAAAGATATACAAAAAAATCCTCAATGATTAAAATGGCTCAAACAAAGTTAGGTGTATGAAATAATCCAAAGGATCCAAAAGATTTGAGCATACCATAAAAAATAACTAATATGATGATGCTCGAAACCAAATAAAGAAAACAAAGAGAAAGAGCCCAAGCCTGATACTGAGGGGCGCGATGGACCATTTTGCAAATCAATTCAAATGACAAAAAGGTCTGGAAACAAGCACTGGTGATTCCTAATCTTAAAATCCCTTAAACATCTTTTGAGCCTACAAATATCCTTTTTCTTCGTAGCCAATAGCCAATAGCCAAAACCTATGTTACATGCTCAATCAAACCTTTTCTGATCAAAGACAGGCAATCTGGATTGGTAGGCAATGTTTTCCCATGTGAAACAAGCTCTATTATTCATATAAATAAAATGAATGCTTTGAAGATTGATCATCTGAAACCCTCAAATT
>Ga0307514_10004706_pt1 | contig 12476 bp, 8 predicted proteins | sample 16_EM_MG_FD_203088 | JGI IMG/M metagenome (GOLD analysis project Ga0307514, IMG submission 203088) | Populus trichocarpa ectomycorrhiza microbial communities from riparian zone in the Pacific Northwest, United States - 16_EM | ecosystem: Host-associated > Plants > Roots > Unclassified | place...
AAAAAAAAAAGGTCCTCCAAAACTTAGGAAGATTATATGCCCCTGAAAATCACTTAATCAACAAATGATCTTGTTATTGCATGGATGCTTCACCTTATGGTTATCATTTCTGCTGCAGATCTTTAAACAAGTAAGCTAAAAAGATAACTGAGAAAGATATACCATTGAAGCAATAATTATTAGCAGTATAATGCTAATCAACCTAAAGATACATGATGTGTACGAAGTAAAGAAACATTTTAACAGTAAGTAAGAGAAGCGCAGGATAGAATACCACTTGAAGTTAGATCATTCAATGCATACCTATAGGGAACAAACACCGACAATGCCGCAGCAGCAGCTTCCCTTTGAAATTTTTGACGTCGGTTTAAAGATTCCGTTAAAATTACACAAATAGTCCGAACCTGAATAAATTACCAAAAGAACAAACTCCAAAGATATCACAAATGCATTAACAAAGAACAAGAAGAGTAAAAACTACTGAAAGGCATTTACAAAATCATAAGATCACATATTTAGCAAAGCAACCATGGAACAATCCTGAGCATGACAATCTGGTTCCTGATACTTCAAGAAAAGTTTGCATCACGTTGCACTTGAACATATTTCTGACCTACATTGAATAGTTTTAACCAACTTCGACAGATTTTCTAATATACTAAAGCTTACTAGTTAAGCAACCTGATAAAAGTTTGACAGATATATCTCCTTCAAGCCAGTGTTCACAGATTATATTTGAACAAAAATTTTCTGCTGCCTTGGGTAGTAGGAATTCCTCCTACCCATTTGACAGATATATCTCCTTCAAGCCAGTGTTAACAGATTATATAAGAACAAAAAATTTCTGCTGCCTTGGGTAGTAGGAATTCCTCCTACCCAGCACATGTCAGTCTCTCAACCCACCATGCATGGGTAGCATTAATTGCTTTTTATTTTTTGTCAACAAAAACCATTTGTTTTGCCATAATCTTTTTGGTAAACAGAAACTTACCCTTTTTATTATACATGTATGATTTTGATATCAAATATATTTCTAAAATAACAAATGTTGTCCAACAAATGACAGTCCAAGAGATTGCCACGTGTTGGGTAGGAGGAATTCCTCATATTAAATATTATCCTTCACCTAAACAAAACTTTCTGTTAGGTTATATTGTCAAACAAAGCAACTGACAAACATAATTTTTTCACATATATGTTTAGGACAAAGATTACCTATCCCATATGAAATTTGTTCAGAGAATGGAAAAATATGAATAATCAGTTTTCTTTTTTGTTCCATTATTAACTTAAATATCATTATGTTCTAATACATTGTATCTTTTGCTCGATATGTGTTTTGCCATTCCTCAAATTTTTAAAACTGAGGGGAAAAAATGAATAAAAGAAGAAAAAATAAGTGAGAATAATCAGAACAAAACAATGGGAATGGACTTCAGAGGATTGCCAAATTACTTCTTTTGGCCTCTTTATAGATATGCTGCCAGCTAATTCTCCGATAAGATTGATCCACCTCTCCTTTTCATTTTGCTCTCCATCTCTAGCCAAAATCTACAGAAAACATGTAATTTTATTCTTGATTTATTTTAAATTGCTAATTCAAAACTTGGAAATCTCTGTTATTGCACTGGGCAAGTTAACGGCATCTGATATTTACATACCTTTCCCATTTCAAGGTCTCCGACACACTCACAAAAGGCTTGAAATGCTGTTAGAAGAGCTCTGAAAAGAAACGAAGACCGAAACCATTTAAAAATGTCTACATGTGGGCACTGCTGAACATTGAAGCACAATGAATGGAATATTCAGACAAAACATAGAATATAGATTACACACTGACCGCAATGGCTCATGCTGACCAGAACTAGCTAGACCATGACAACTTCCAAATTGGAGTGTGAGTGCAACAACAACAGAGGCATAGCTTTGCTCTACTGCTTTCTTTCCAACTTTACCACCCCCTCTGCAATTATAATAAAAGAATGCAGAATTACGTACCATCCAAAGAGGCCATGTCTGACAAATGGAGCTAATGGTACAAACCTGAAAAAGGCAGTGAGAGCAATCATAGCAGCTTGCAGAATGTCATCCTCTATCTGACCATCAGCTAAATGACTAGAGTTGTCTCCTTTCTCCAAATCACTCTTAACAACAGGAGTCTGGTTAAGGAATGATATCAGATGCTCCAGGAATTGAAAAGAAAGAACTGCGTGTTGAGAAAAGGCCTACAAAAAATTCAGAAAAAAAATAATTTATAGGAGAAATCAATGCAAGTAAATTTTGCATTCAATTAGAAAAAAATAAATTAAAAAACCAGGTCAAACATGAATAGATAACTCCCCCAAAGACATGTAGCCAAACAATCATACACGGACAAAAAGTTAAATCAAGTACGACAGACATGTAGACTAACATGACATTTATTAGCAACCCTTTCTTTCTTTTTTTCTTTTCTTTTTCTTTTTCATAAAATAACAGTATTATGTCTGTATCTCTAACTTTGATTGAAGTCAACAAAAATAAATTCAGGAAAGAAAACCTAGTCCTTCTCTTCCATCCCTTTTTTTTCTTATTTTTTGTGAAAACTTCCAGTTTTCTATAAGAAGAAGAGGGAGTTGAAATCCATGAATAACATTTCCAATTTCCCAATTCTTTGAAGCAAAAGATTCCAATAAATAACAAAAGGATAATTGAGCAAATAAGGACTATCACAATCTGAAGTTGCATGGGAAATTAACCAAGCATCACCCCTAGCACTAGTACCGGGCATCATCCAAGTACTTGTACCGGGTTAATGATATGCCTCATTACAAACCTTCAAATGAGAACAAAAAGGAAAGGAAAAAATAAAATAAAACCCTCTTAAGGAGACAAAGCCATCTCATAAACTAAAATTAAATACTCACATAGAATGCGTCCTGCATTGGCCAGCCACCTCGTAGTCTAGATATATCCTTCGTAACTACATCCTTTCCAGCTGTGGCCAATACTTCATCAAAGACAATATTTGAACTAGTACTTTCAGCTAGAGAAGCAATCTTTAAACAGTTAAGGATTTAAGTGGGGAGAAAAAAAAAAAAAAAAAAAACCCACCCAGAGCTGAAGACAACAATCAAAAACAAGAGAGCTGCATAAATACAAGCACTCAACACAGTAAAGACTGGACACCTCTTAATTTCAAATAGCTTAATAAAGTTATACAAAAAGGAAAGAAAAAATGATACAGCTCCAAGAGTCTCCAGACGCAAATGCTTCTCTGTAACATGAACCACAGCAGAGAGCAATGATTGAGTTGTCCTGCAGACATTTTCAGTGTAAGAATACTTTCATATGGGATAATGCATCTGACAACAACAATTACACGTCCCCTGAAGAAAGTTAGAACAGCCGAGGGGAACAAAAGGCTGTACAAGTAATTAAAATTCTGTAATTATATGACAGACCTTGAAACGTCCGTTTCACTTAGCTCTTTCCCCCTTTTCATAACAAACTCAATAATAGCTTGTATAGCCCCTTCAGCTGATGGCTTGATCTTATCACATATAGCTGCTGAGCAGCCTTGCAGGGTGGCAACAAGCTGCAATAAAACACAAAATGAAGAATCATGCTCCCACAAGTCAGATCTTGTTAATGTACAATTCTCTAAGAAAATAAATGACCCTACCTCATCTTTTGTCAATAAAAGACAGATTGAGGACACGATTCTGTTAAAAACTTCTGATGGATCAATGGAAGCATCCTGAATATATAACAGAAGAAAATCAAAATATTGAGATGGTCTTACATTTTCCCTTTCACTGCTTCAAACAAAAGTCATGCAAAAAATAAGTGAATGAATGGAACTTACACTTCTCAAGATAGCTATAACATCCTCTAGAGAGGATAAGGCACTGTAGGGCAATTCTATATCCACATTTAAGCTAAAACCTGAAGGCTTTGGAAGTGAAAGAGCGAGGCTGAATAGTTGATCAAGAATCTGCCAAACAGGAAAAACATGACCTGTTTTACTTCATAATTGAGTGAATATTAAATGTAGTACTTCTGACTGTTACCCCCCCCCCCCCAAAAAAAAAAGAAAAAAAAAAAAACCCTTCTAATCATTATAGGTATGTCACTCAACTAGCACCATAAACAACTAAATCCGATTCCATACCTGAGCAGAAACTTTTCTAACTTCAGAATTAGTGTCTGCACAACGTGGAAGATATTTAATGACCCTCTCTCCCAAACAAAGGGCTTCACGACTTGGCAATACAAATGCAGCTGGTAGTACAACAAAAGAAATTGTGTAGGGTCGATAATAGACAGTAAGGATTTAAATCAGGTCAATAATAGACAGCAAAGATTTAAACCAGGTCAATGATAGACACTGAAAATTTAATCATTCTCAGGAAATGTTATTACATGGTAAATTGGAAATGGTGCTATGAAGAGTACGGTCAGTTTGTTTTCTGTGAGTGCAACTTCCATGGCAACCTAGGGCACAATGTCCAGTGATGCAAAGCATCCGAAACTTGAGAAGCATCTCATAAACTGCAAGACAGCCTCTCTTCCTCTGATGCTCCTCAGAGGAAGAAACATACTGATCAGTATGTCTCATAATGTGCAATAGCTGCTCGGCCCGGCTTCTTCCATCCTCTCCACTAATTTCCAAAAAAAGAAAATTGCTGGTTGAGTAGGAATAGTAATACAGAATCGTAAACTAGATAAATGTAACTATCAATTTTATGAAGATAGTCTGTATAATAAAAGAGTTTTACTTTTTCATCTTCTAATTCTTACGGCCATTCTTATTTTTTCAATGTCTTTAAAGCAAGGAATGCCATACATAAACCAGAATGGTTAAGTCTGGAATCAAACTTGAAAGCATCCTCTGATGAAAATATGGGGTTTCTTTCAGAACAAAACACAGTTGAATCATACTTGTATATCAAAGAAATACTCATGTTCACAAATACTATTAATTTAAAAAAACTCATGAATAAACAATACCTTGTTAGAAGAATTGCACATAAGAGAGTGATAAGGTTTTCTATGAGGGGATTGACAACATCCACTGGCTCATTAGGCAAAGCAAAGAACCCCAAGGTTGCCTGTATCAGAATGTTTTTAATGAGAGAACATAGAATCCAAAAGTATATTGCTATTACTGTACAAGAACCATGAAATACCATATGTACCTTCATGATGTAATTTCTTGTTTCTATTGTCAGCTTTGGCTCCACAGAGACCAAGGTAGTACAGGCACTTAAAGCCAGAGCCTGTAGAAACAACCATTAAGAGAAAATGAGTAAAATAATAATCTAATAGGAATTGGAAATTATCTGACAAGAAGAAAATATGTTCCCATTTAATGGAGAAGTTCCAAAGCAATTAATATAACCTGAGTACGCAGAAGTTCAAGACTGGAATCAACAAAACCATCATCATCTCTCCCCATCAAAGTTAGAATATAGTCAAGCATTTGGTCTCTTTTCTTCAGAGGGAATGATGCACCACTTTCCGCAGCATTAATCACAGCACGGCCTGCATAAGCAATAATGTGCTAAAGCTTCTAAAAAAGAGAATGGACAAAAAAAAATACATTACTGTAAGCTAGAACCATCACACGGCTGAATAGCAGAACAAGTAATGTACATAGTTAAAGCAACTTGCAATATTTTCTTTTGAAACATGTCAAATTAATCACTTTACAGTAACAATCACCAGTCAGGTAGGCTGTACAGAATAGAACGTAAACATGCAATGTATCTATATATCTTATTAACCATTCCAAACAAAAGAAATGAAAATCAAAACTGAGAGAGAGAGAGAGAGAGAGAGGTTTTATTTTAAGTTCTTATCTAATTGGCTGGAATTTTATCTTAGGTCTATGGGTTCCAGCTACAAGTGGGATGGTCAAAGTTCCCGCTACTGCCTCTTTTTTTATTCTTTCAAATACTCATTCTTAAGATCCAGTACCTAGCAGAAAGAAATGAAAATCAAAACTGAGAGAGAGAGAGAGAGAGAGGTTCTATTTTAAGTTCTCGTCCAAATGGCTAGAATTTTATCTGAGGTCTGGGTTCCAGGTACAGGTGGGCTGGGCAAAGTTCCTGCTGCCGCCCCTTTTTTCTTCTTTCAAATACTCATTCTTAAGATCCAGTACCTTGCAGCAAGCCACAAGCAACCAAACCTTTTCTCACACCCATGGTCTACTTGAACCCAGTCTGTCACTCTTGATCTCCTCCTAAACTCTAGCCCATTTTACAGACTACTGATCAAGATTCCATAAAAAGGCTAATCGATTAAAAGCAGGAAGGAACAAAAAATAAAAAATGACAGTCAAGAACCAATTAAAAAACCCTCTCCATGCAAAGGCTGGTCAATTAAAAGCAGGCAAGAACATAAAATTCAAAAATGCAATTCAAAGAACTAATTGAAAAATCCTCAAAGTCTCTTAATTAACATTAACCATGTAAAATGATATCTTTTCCCCGAGACATTTAATTGAGTTCTTGAAAACGGAGAACCACAACTGCAACCTTTAAAAATTTTAAGCGCATGGGCAAGAGAGTATATGCAACAAAAACACATGTCAATTAGAGTTGACCAATTGCAGAAAATATGTTACTATTAAATGTTCACAACACGCTTTTCTAACATATACAAACCTAGTAAATCAATAGCGGTTATTACAGCCTGCTTTGCTGTAGGGTGACGTACATGAAGAAGCCGAGAAAGCATATTAGTCCCCTGAGAGCCAGAGAAATAAATAAATGACCAATCTAGCAATTAAAAAGTAACATAACTGGTAAAACAGTGAAAACAGCAGAACATTGAGGGGAAATAAATAATCCATCAAGAGCCAGCAGCACTTGCACAATAAAAACTATAGTAAAAGCAATGACATTACACAGCATGAAGCATATTTATAAGTTTATTAAGGTTTGCCAGAACCTTTTCCACTAAACAATTTCAAAAATCAGTTAAGAATATTTATTCAGTATAAATAGGTAGTTCCAAATCTCAAGAACAAACGTTTCCAAATCCCATAATGAAAAGTATCAGTGACTTCTCAAGCACAGATTGTGCCATAAACAAAGAGATAAGTTTGTGGCAAAATAGCACAGGCTGATCTAGGAGTCAACCCTGCTTAATCTCACTTTGGACAGTATACAATTATCAAAATAATGGCAGCTTCAAATTCATGCCTTACAGACTTAGCTCAAATGTGAAGGAGTGAGGTGGAGTCTGGGTAAGCCTTAAGTTGAGATCTTGTTATCAAATAATTAAAAAAATGGTGATGCAGAAGAAGAAATACCTGACACATTTCATAGGTTGAATAAAGAAGCATGTGATTATACAACTCCATACCAACTTCATATTCATTCCCTTAGGCTTTAGCTTAGGGGATGAAGGATATAAGAGTTATGTCTCGAGTGTAGATCTTGTAATTAAACAATGTAATTGGAAACAAACTACAACTTCAAGTTTAAAAGTGCTAGACAACACCTACAGAAGACTACACACAATCACATTTAACTACTGGGTACATTATGAACTGGCATTAATGATGTAAATCGCCAACAAACTACACAACGATTGATAGCTCTACACTGACACTTCTTTTTTTCATTATTTCCTTGTATTGGAAGTTTTCAGGATAGCAGTGTGAGAAAAGATCAAAAAGTCATACAGATATATGAAAAGAACCATACAAGAAGGGCATCTATTCTGGCTTCAATAACTGTTGATGGAGCATATCGTGCAGCATAACCATACATCAAAGCCAAGGCAGCATGTATATCATCTGACTCTTCTGTTCTATAACTATCAGAGAAAAGAGACAACAACCTGCAAAAGTTGGACATATAAACTGTAAAACCATAACTAACATGGATCACAACCAAATCAAACAAAACTTAACCACTCAACTACACCAAATTTTTATAACAGTTGACCACCTATAGCAGAACCCATGCAATTGCATTCAGTATTGGGTACAATATGAACCAACATTAATGCTGTAAATCATCAACAAAATACACAATGATTAATAGCTCCATACAGATTCTTTGATTAAAACAATGCGTGATGCATACAAATTAAACAAAATCTTAACCACTTAAATAAACTGATTCTAACAATGCGTGATGCATACAAATTTGTCCTCACCAATTTTCTAAGAGCAAGGTTTTCATGGTGAGGGTGAAAAAGAAAACATTGTTCATCAATTCATCGATTTTTCATTGTATTAGCTATACAAACATCTGCTAAACGACCATTCCCAATTATCACAGAAAGTCTGGACACAGCCCTTCATTGATCTCAGAAATTTAATCTAGAATTCTGACACTTATGGGCTTCAACCATTTCACCTGACAATGGCATACTTTCACAGGTTTTACTGTGGTTATGAAATTATTAAAATCTAAAACACCTTGGGATGAACAGTTGTTAACCATAAGATAGACAAAATGTAATAAAGAAAAAGAAGTGTATTGTGTGGAAGCATGGGAACGTGCAAGAGAAAGCAGCAATAGAGAATATCATGGTTTATTTCTGAATGGAGAAGGATAAGATCACTGAAATAACCACATTTTGTGATTGGTGATTGTTGTTGTGGGGCGGAGGGGGGTTGGGGTGTGATCTCTCAGTGCATGTCTGTCTATGTATCTTTGTTCGTTTACATTAGTATGCATGCCCTTTTATATCTTCTAAACAAAAACAGACCTTTGAAAAATACTCTGCCCGACATTATCCAGAATGACTTTCAGTTTTTCCAACACGGTATCCAAGTGAGAAGCTGCAACCTGGAATCAATCACAAGCAACACAGTATCAGAGATTTTTTTATTATTTATCCTCTACGAGAAAAGAAAAACTGATTAGTGTTAATATCCAACATACCAATCCCATGGCTTTTGCCAAACCAAGCCTGTTGGCTGGATTAGCAATGCTAGCTTGTTTATACATCCAATCAATTTTATTTCGAACATAAGCCCTGTCATCAACTTTCTGTAGAAGCATTCCAAGGCACCTGGAATAGAAAGAAAGAAATTACAGCTACAAACAGACCTCACATACAATACATTATTTGCATTCAGCAAATGTTAAGAGGTGTATCTGAATTGTATCCATCAAAATTAACCAACCACTAAATGCGTTTGTAAAATCAATGGCTTCTATTTGCAGGTTGCACACATTAACAAGCACGTGATATAGGTAAGAAGTATCCAAATGAGTTTCAGTATTCACAGTGACTCATGTTTCCTTGTATCATAGAGTTTCTTATGAGAAGTGCTGAGGATATAAGTTCCATGGGAAGTTTCATATGAAAGGATGTCATGAATAATCCTTACAAGTGAAATGTATTGATATATTTGGTAATTCGGGATGCTTTTTCCAAAGTAGAAATGCCACGCTACAGAAAGACACTGGTTACACTAGTTGACTAGGACACTATAGTCCATTGGTCAGACATACTATATACAGTTTACCATTATGATGGAGCATAAGTATTTGGAAGATGTTTTTTTGATAGCAGCAAGCATTTATTGTCCCTACTAAATTGCAGTGCAAAACTAAAAAGTGTTCATGGTAAATAAGGCCAATTGAAGTCAAGTACGAGTGGCAAAAAATGAGGCAGTGCCATTCATGAAGAATCAAAAGGAAGATATGATAATTATCACATAGAATGCTAAAACTATTTAAAGCTGAATTTCATTGGGATTGGTATAAACAAGTGCTGCCTCTATCAAGAAAAAACTCCATGCATCCCAGTTGAACAAACATTCACAACTTCAATTGCAATTTCCTTTATTACCCACAAGAGCAATAAGAAGCAAAGATTGTTGCAGTGCAACTTTATAGAATCCAGATATCAGATTCAAAACATCGATACCTGTGGAGAAGAGCAGAATGTTCATCATCCGACGTATAGAGCTCGTATTGGTGTGTGAAAGCATTTCCGAGAGAGATCACCCAATTAGTGTCTTGGATCACATCCAATGATTCTGCAAGAAACTGTCACCCAAAACAAAGAGAGAGGTTTTAGTGGCAACCACTACTATGAAAAGCCTTTGATTTCACCACCAAAAAAAAAAAAGAACTGCATCTGGCACCTCCCTCCTATGACATAATAAATAATACTGATAATGCAACAAGAGGAAACAAGTCAGTTATAAATAAAAGAATCTCACATTGATTATCATGTCATCCCAAGTCTCCTGGTATGAAGGATCCAACTTTAGGTCATCCGTGTCACTGACATAAGCCTTCATTTTAGGAATCTAGAGCTTACCAAAGACAGGAATCCATTAGATTCCCTAGAAGAACCATATTATTTCAGCATAAGCCATGCATCATAGCATCATGGTTGAGTAAATGGAACATGAATTGCTTAATGGTGGCATTAGGCCAATTCAATTATGTTATATCAATGACAAATATCAAAAAGTAAAGAATTAGATAGAGTGTTACTTAGGGTGTTGCCCATAGCAGAAAATATGATAAACAATTAACCCAGCTTTACCTGTTTCAGAAATTCATTCTTGTTCTATGATATGATAATAACCCAGCTTTACCCAAGTTTTCAAATATCCATTCTTCTATGTAATTAGTTACAGCTTTTTTGCATCCTACTTATTGCCAGCCAAATCTTTTTATTTATTTATTTTTATATTAACTCATTTGCTAACTTAAAGCTTCAATTTCTAACTCAATTATGACAACACAATTGTATACCTCGTCTTGCCAAAACAAGTTGATATTCTTCGGGAAGAGAGGTGCCAAATAACAAAGGACCTGCAGGTACAAAGGAGAAGTAAAGCAGATATTCCTTCATTAAAGAATGTCAAAATAAGCAACAATTTAAAGAATGGCAAAACCCTTCTAGCCTAAACATTACAATACCAGTAGTTCAATGATCCTATATATATACAAATGAATTCCTTCTTTTGTATTTTGACCACAACAAAAAAACAATCATTTACAATCCCCTTGTCTTTACTTCCAAATTTACTCTTCATTCCACAAATTGTCAACCCTATCTTTCATGCTTGCTTAAACTGCTTAGAACACAAAACTCAATAGCAAACATTGAATAACAAAGAACATTTGAACTCTTTATTAAAAGCTAGAAACATGTGCAGAGTAACCAACCATTCCCAAACCTATCAAATCTCAAAGAAATTTTGTCTGTTTGTCCTGAAATTGCGAGCCGAATACAGAGAGTACGAGCAAAGTTTTCCTTCGCATCTTCACTAACTATTGTAGTAAATGGTCTGCCTAATCAAAGATAAGGGATGCTTACTGTCAAAATCTGAGTTGCCAGCTGCTCCATTGATAGTGGATCATGTAAAAGCACCAACAAGCGAGCAAAAAGCTCCTGGATAGATGAATAACAAATAGATGGTAGGCATTTCTTTTCATAAAGCAGGCAAGAAACTTCAAGAATAAACATGTAATATAAACTAAAAGAGATCCACCTCTGGACTCGGGACATCAGCACGAGCTTTGCACTCACTAACCATACTATTACTATTAGAAGATCTGTTTCTGCATAATTCTGAGATGCATCTGCAAACCTTTAAGAGTAGTATATATGCAAAACAAAGTAAAAAAGTTTACTTGCCACTTCAATTACAAAATCAAAGCACAAATTCAATTACGAACCCAGGACCATCCTTAAATAAGGCATGACTGCCCTCAAGCACAAAGGACATGTAAACAAAGGCAAGCATTAGAAGAAATAATCAAGTCCTTGCATTTAAATACAGGTAAATTACAATAATCTTGCTTGTGAAACTACACGGAGTAAACATAAGTTTGGAAATTTGACAGAAATCCCTTCCATGTTTAAGAGAATACAATACAAACTCCCTTTATAACCAAAATGTCTCCATTTATACCAAAAATTCCCTTATTTTCAAATTTAGTTTTTGTCTACATTCTAGCTATTTTTTTTCTTAAAAAATAATGCATGTGTATATGAGGAGCTGATGGATTTTTCTTCAACTACAACGAATATAGATTCATTAGAATGTTAATGAATTATTTATTTCAGAAAAGTTCATTAAAGCATTTACCCTAGTGGATTTTATTTTTTTTAATTGTTTTATAAACAAAAGGTTACTCTAGGCCCTATAAGGCCAATTTTAGTATAAATGGGGGCATTTTAAGCATAAAGGGGTTTTTGTATTACTTCCTCAAATTGAAGCGGCATATATTGTGGATAAAAAGTAGGGTTATCAAGCTCTACGGTTATAAACCTAAGCAGTAAAGAAATTTATAGAAAAATCTGTGTTTTATTAAAATTTGAATAATCTGGATGTTCTCAAAATAAACTAGATATCCTTATTTATATTAGTTCTAAACCTAAAATCCTTTACAGAAAAGAATTCTTTATTAAAACTTACCTAACTAATAGAATTCATTAGGATTCTTAGCTAGTAAAATACTAATTAAATTAAAAATCCGAATCTAAATAGAAAAAAA
>Ga0307514_10004707_pt1 | contig 12473 bp, 15 predicted proteins | sample 16_EM_MG_FD_203088 | JGI IMG/M metagenome (GOLD analysis project Ga0307514, IMG submission 203088) | Populus trichocarpa ectomycorrhiza microbial communities from riparian zone in the Pacific Northwest, United States - 16_EM | ecosystem: Host-associated > Plants > Roots > Unclassified | place...
TTGTGGGCCCCCCGGGGGGGTGGGGGTGGGGCCATGGAGACATATTGGAGCTCCTAGAGCTTTTAGAGGCCTTTCCGTAAATATGAAGGATGTTCTATAAGAGGGTGTAGAAGGCGAAGCTTAAGGGAGCAGAGGTAAGGAGGAATTAGTTATTTCAATGAAAATTCTTGAAATTCACAATTTTGCATATAGGAGTGCCTCTTATTGAGACCCTCCCGTTTTGCACTCTTGCAGACCCGTGCTCCAGTATTGATGTAGTGTGAATATACATGGTAGGTAAAGGCCTGCTAGCAGCCACAGGCTCACCCACCAGCTATTCGGCCTATACTGGGGGTTAGAAGAGGGAGGGGGTGGTCTTGAGGGAGGTTATATTGCCAGGGGGGATATTGAGTATCAGGTTGATTTTGGTGCAGCGTGAGGGTAACCATGTTGTAGAGTGTAGTTATTTCCATAGATCTCAACTTAGCTGGAATGGGCTCTCACCACTGTGCTTGCATGATAATACGCGATTGCCAAAAGCAGCTAGTATATTCCTGGTGATCGAATGACCATGCCCGATCGAATCTAGGGTCCCAATGGTACATGAGAGTTGGGCCAACTGCCTCATCCATGTGCCAAGTGCACCACTGTGAATGCACCAACTGCGCCGCTAGGCAGATATGGTATGGCGGCCAGCTGCACTAACCTATCTATGTGCCAAGTGCAATTCCAAGGAAAGTCAAGCTAGACTACTTGTTGCTAGGTACATGTATCCCCCGCTCTATTTCCCACCGTATATACCAAGGAAACTAGAACAACCCCTACGGACAAACTGTGTGAAACTGTATAAGAAAAGGCAAGATGAGTCCGCGGTGATCCCATCATGAAGCCAGCCAACTCCAAAAGACCTGGCCCGATCTTGCTTTTTGGTTGTGGGGATTTTGTTTCTTCCAAGTTTAGCATCCTGGGGGGGATCTTTGGCGTTTTGGGGGTCTTCAGGGTATTCGGGGAGAGTTTTAAGATTTATTAAATGAGATATGTCCATACCTTTCGTGTAGTGTCAATTGATCTCCCAAATCTTTTATTCCCCAACCCACGTTCCTCCCCGATTCTCTATTGTAGAGAAGGCCTGTATACCCCCCTCGACCGAAACGACCGCTGAGGCCCAAGGTCCAAGGGAGGGGTTATCGGGGAGGGGGTCCACAAGGGGTGAATTAGGTATTCGGCTAATATTGATAAAAAACGCAGGTAATCATTTCGTGTTTTGTGGAAGCAGGTGCTTGCCACCACGGGTTGCAAGATATCACGTGTTGCTTAGGTAGCGAGGTTGCAGGTGCTTGTTCTCGTTCCTAGACCTCTTATTTAGCTTATCTCATACATATTCGGCCCTGCTCAGTTTGCTCCGGCTGTACCTACATATGTCTCATCCTCAGCTGCGGATTGTATATGGGACAATGCCATTGTTTAACTTAGTTTTACTTGCCCCGCATCTTGATGTATGTACGTAAGTATGTACCTGTCTACCACAAGTTACTTAGCCTCACACTGCCTCATAGCCTTCGGTGGAAAGGCGAATACCGTAGACTCAAAAAAAAAAACTTAGCCTCGCTTAGCCTCGCCTTTTTTCTTCTTTTTTCGAGACTGTACGCCTTTCCCTCGAAGGGAGCCTGAGGTTTCTGCCATTTCGCTCCAAGGTGCCAACAACGCAAACACTACGATATAACTTCAATACGCGCACTTAAGGTATGCTATTCTATTTCTTATGTACACAGTTATAATTGGTATTCTAACATTGAATACGCCTTAGTATTCCGGATAATACGCATTATGGAGCCAGCTAGCTTCACGATCGGGGTTGTCGGCCTTGCCGGACAGCTAACTAAGGCTGCGATGGACTGCTACAAAATTTTCGATAATATGAGTGATGTTGGCTCAACCTACGATGCAATTCTGCATGAGCTACGCACGCAGGGACTTCTTCTGAAAAGATGGGAGGAGGCTTGGGGATTCGGAGGTGACTTCAATCAGCAGCAGCTTCAGCCTGGAGACTACCGGTACAGATATGCAACTGCAAGTTTGGCAAGAATAGTTGTGGTATTTTCCAGTGCCGAGAAGCTGCAAGGGAGATATGGGATTGTGGTGAAGAAAGATTCGCTTTCTGTGGAAGCTGGGGGGGAGCAACGGAACCCACGACTCCGGGATCGATTGCTGGCACCAATTCTAGTTAGGCTCCGGTCAAAATCGCCAGGCGCAAGCACAAGTAGGACCCAAACATCAATCATTGGTCCGACTAACGATGACCTGCACGTTTTAGAGAACCCTCAAGTACTGGCAGACACAAATATTCTCCCGGGGCTTGATGAGGAGATCAAGTCTATGACCCAGGCAATGAATCGAGTACAGCAATCCTTACCTATTTATCTCAAACTCCGCTGGGTTATTTCAGACAACGCGAAGCTAGAGGACCTATTGAAAAACTTGACTAACCTCAACAATGGACTTTTTCGAGTGCTGCCAGCATCAGAAAGTACCCTAGCACGTCCAGCACATCCAGCACATCCCGACCGATTTCAACAACATTCGAAACTAACACTGTTATTTGATATTCCCTTTTTACTGAACATTGGAGAAAATTGTGACTTTGTGGGAAGAGAATATCTCCTCGAGGAGTTAGAGCAGGAGATAGAAAAAGGCAAAGATAGGCAGAATATCATTGTACTCTACGGTACCGGAGGTATGGGGAAGACACAACTTGCACTAAAGTATGTTTACCAGCAACTACTCCTCAGTCTTTTTTGTCAATACGGCTAGTGTGCAGACGACTATACTTGGATTCACCCAGATAATGCAGCGGCTTGTTCGGCGCCATGGACAGATCTCCGACGACTATGTACATATTAGTCGGTTGTTAGACATGGCAGGAAAACTGGATCCAACAGGATGCTTTATAGTCACACCAGAGGAGGAGCAGCAAGTTGTGAGCGCAGTTAAGCAGTGGTTTGCAGCACCCGGAAATACAAACTGGCTGCTTGTATTTGATAACCTCGATGACCCTGACCTAGTTGATATCGAGAAGTACATTCCATCATGTAATCACGGTACCATAATAATTACCAGCAGACGGCGCGATTGTGTACGACAAGGTCGAAGAGGGTTGGAGGTGCAGCAAATGCACCATATGGAGTCGATACACTTGCTGCTTAATGCATGTTCAATTCCTAAGTTTGGGGATCTAGGAGCTCTCGGTAAGTAAAGCCTATCACTATTGATCCCTATTACGTCTCTCATCATAAATACCTAAACTGATAATTATACCTAGAACAAACTGCTGCCAGTACTATAGCACAAGAGTTGGGATATCTCCCACTTGCCTTGAGTCAGGCTGGAGCATATATCCATATATCTCAGTATTCACTGAGCCGATATTTAAAGGAATACCAAATCAAGGCTGCCTATCTACTCAGCCAGGGATGGACAGTGGGACAGCATGATAAATCAGTGTTTGCTACATGGGAGATATCGTTTAGAGCGATCCAGGAAACAAGCCCCAAAGCAGCGGAGCTGTTGTTGGTCTGTGGGTTTTTTCGCCATCAAGACATCCAGGAAGAACTTCTACGACGTGGCCTAGGGTTGGAAAAATACGGTATGAACATATTGAGATATTTGTGAAGACCTTGCTAATAATTTTGGGACAGATCATACCTTAGAAAAATCAATTCGGGTATTGTTTTCATACTCCCTACTGAAGCGAGGCAGCAGCGATGACAGCTTTAGTATCCATCCTTTAGTCCATTCTTGGGCTAGGCTTCGACTAAAGTCTGAGCCGCAAAAGGAAATCGAAAAAGCTATGGAGGCCTTCGAAATGATTACGTCAGGGTTGAGCAAGTCCAACAAGCGAAGCACGGCGGACTGGGTATTTGAGCAGCAAGTTATGCCACATATCAACGCAGTGATCAAACATATACCATCACAATACCTAGCACTAGGTACCACCAAAATATGGGATGACGCGTGTGCATTAGGCGATATATTTCGCAGACATGGGCAGTACAAGCAGGCAGTGGAGTGGTATGAGGGAGCATTGGCTGGAAGGGAGAAGGCACTTGGGGTAGACCATCCACATACTCTCACTACACTCCACAATATGGCATCAGTATTCGACAACCAAGGACAGTATAAGAAAGCGCTGGAGTTGTATGGGCGGGTATTGGCTGGAAGAGAGAAGGCACTTGGGGTCGACCATCCAGATACTCTCAGTACAGTCCATAATATGGCAATAGTATTCGACAACCAAGGACAGTATGAAAAAGCGCTGGAGTGGTATGAGCGAGCATTGGTTCAAAAGGAGAAGGCACTTGGGGTCGACCATCCAGATACTCTCAGTACAGTCCATAATATGGCAATAGTATTCGGCAACCAAGGACAGTATGAGAAAGCGCTGAAGTGGTATGAGAGAGTATTGGCTGGAGAGGAGAAGGCACTTGGGATAGACCATCCAGATACTCTCACTACAGCCCATAATATGGCAATAGTATTCCGCAAGCAAGGACAGTATGAGAAAGCGCTGGAGTGGTATGAGCGAGCACTTGCTGGAAAGGAGAGAGCATTGGGGGAGCCTCATCAATCTTTACCACAGCGCGGGGCGAACCGAACAGGCTCAGAGCGTACAAGCGCGTTCGTATGCGACGAAGAGCCCTCGCAAACTAAATTAATAAAGTTTCGGGAATAATGATACCAAATGTAATTGCCCTGTCTGCGGGGGAACAGAGTTCAGTTAGATAACCTACCTTTTCCAGGATTGCGTGGTTTTGTTTTTATGACCTCAGGAATTTTCTCTGTACAGTAATAGCCTATTACCAACTAGTTACTAGTCCTTAGGGGTGCGGTGATTGCAATTGCGGGGGAGAGGGCACGCGGGAGTGGTGTAGGTATTTGTGAAGTAGATTTCTGGCGGGGATAGGCGGGAGAATATTTGCTATGAGGTTGGTTTTGACTTTGCTAATCAATCTGGCAGAGGGTGGATGCAAGTTTTTGCTGGGAAACATTGTCTCAGGCTTTAGGATTTGTTTGAGATGGTGTTGGTTTGTGGAGTCGCGCCGCCCTCGGGCCTTAGTACAGGGGATTGGGGCGCTGGGTCGGGTTTTTCTTTTCTGTCTCTTCTCCGTGGCGGTGTGCGTGTAGAGGCGTGTTGTCAGTCAGAAGACGAGATAGGGTTGTATTCCCGGCCTCACCCCCAGCCCGAACCACCACCACAAGACTCTCTAGGAACACTACTACCCTGTCGTGCCCTAACGCCGAAACCTCTTCTCACCCCATCTGTGTAGTTCAAGACATGCTTGCCAATAGGGGGGCACCGGGAGAGAAAGGGGATGGGGAGCAGGAAAATGAGTCAAAATAGGGGCGCTTGAGGGTTAGAGGGTAATAAAGCAGGGAGTATGGGTTGCGGTGGAGAGTGGAGCTGGAGCAGAAATGGGGTGCACAAGGTGGAATGTGTACGGGTGAGGAGGAATTCCCCTGAGTTTTCGCAGACTCGGACTGGGGTTGCCATAGTTTTGCGGCGGAAGTGTTCTGCCCAAAAGCCTTTTGTTCTTCCACCCCCCATGTTGGAATAGGAAACCCTGCAACGTGGGATACCGAGGGATATCGTGGAAAAAATGGAAAATGTGGGGGGTGACAAAGCGTGGGACGTGGAACGTGGAGTCAGGCATGGGGCGCCGGTGTTTATACAGCGTTGTTTCCTTTTCCCTTTATAAAATCTTTTATTAGCGAATATATCTCCCACCTTCATATACCGACCGCATTGATAAAGTGAGACGCCTCTCCATAATAACCTTTCACCCCACACCACTGTCCCACCCGGAGGTACCCCCTGCATCATCCTCTCTCCCACCCTGCTTGCCCACCGCCCTCCACGAGAGGTCCGTACTCTCCACCATCGTATGCATCTCCTCCGGTGGCCACCCACAGCACCATATAGAGGGCACCGGCGTGGATCATACCTAACGAGGATGGCTAGCGTGGGGAGGAGATGCTGCTGGAAGGCGCTGAAGGTTCAGAAGACAGAGTTGAGGTTGCCATGAGGAAGCAGGCTATAGATTGCATATTCACCCGAATATTCTGCTAGGTTATGAAGCGAGGCTCTAAGTGATCTCGTGCCTCGTCGCTCACTGCTGCAGCCTCCGACTGACTGACTATATCAGAGTATTTCAAAGGTAAATTTGAACAGTGCAAGTGACAACGGGGGTTTTGCGCGGTTTGAACAGTTTTAAGTTTGAATACCGCGTTTTAAAACCGCGCGAAACAGGGGTTTTGGGATCCAGTCATTTTTGGACGGTGTGCTAACGTGGCTAGGTAGTGGTGGCTGGTGAGGTAAGCAGTTTATCCTGCGGGCATCCTCTTGGCATCATGTGGGGTATCGTGTGATGCGGCTGTATACGCCTTATCCGGGTAATTGCGTCTATTTGGTTTAGTCGCATGTCACATTAGTCAGTGCCAAGCAAATAACAACCAGTGGGAACGAGGCTAGGTAAAGGATATGCATGATGACGAACCGAAAACAAGAAATATGCTTTTTTATGCCGGCGGAGGTATAGCCGTTAAAACTTAAAAACTCTTTTCTCTTACACGCCCGACCCTGACCCCTGCACCCTTCTTGAGGGCAATTTTCTCGAGTACCACATTTGTCGGACCTTTCGCCTCTGCTGGAATGCTTTCCTTTATACCTTCTCCATCTCCACCACTACCCTTGCCATCTGAAACCCCCCCCGCCGGCTACCATGCACCGAATAATGAAGCAGATAAGCAGCCTTGAGAAGAAGCTACAGGGGGTGGGGGGGGGGGAAAGCGGGGGGTTGAGGGAATTGGATAGGATGTACCAGGTGATGGCGGAGGGGGGGAGGAAGAGAAGCTCAAACAGCAGGCGAATGGGGGGGGAGGTATGGGTTGCAAAGGAGGACCCACTTGAAGTTCGAGCCAATGAGGAAAACAGAGAAGCTGGAGGCTTCGAGGGGGTCGAAGCAGGAGTTGGAGAAAGGGCTGGCGTTATACAGGATGGGAAGTGGAAGTCAAAGGCCCCGTGAGAGCTGGCAGCCAGTTAGTGTGTGTGTATGACTCTAATATGGTGGGCGTTCACAGTTCTTTTCCATTGGCGGTCTACAGATGTACGTTTTTTTCTGGTCTTGGGCCGAATTGGTGTCTAGATTCTCTTAAAAAAAGGAGGGGGTGTGTGATTTTACACCAAAACCGCCACTTTTGCAAAAGAGATCGTATAAGCGCAAAGGGAGCAAGGCTTATCACAAGAATATATATTCCCCTGATATCCCAGGAAATCTGACCAACTGAACCAGATTTGTACAGGCGGTAAAGGATAGGGGCGGCGTGGCTGTTCCCATGCCAGTTTCTATGGTACGCATGCTTGCATCAGCTTGCAGGAGTGGACAAGAAGGGGATGGAATTGAGGTATTTATTCTGGCATAATTCTAGAAGCATAAACAATTGAAGGCGTTAACAAATTTACCAAAAGTAGTCAAATGCCGAACACTAATTGCATTAGCCAAAGGTAGCTTTAGTTAGCGCAGATAACCTAAGAGTCTGGGAACGAGATCAAATTGCACTCACCTTTATATATATATGTATATATTTTGGCCTTTCCCCCAAAGGGAGCCTTAGGCTACCGTAGAAATTGGTGAGTAAGACAACACGGTCGGGGCGTTTTAGTGCGAAAAAAATACGGTCTTATTAACAGATACAGTCTTATACATATACAGGGTTATCAGCTGATCTATGATTACCTGCTCAAAACTGACTACGGGATCAGAATCAGAGGCCTCAGAGGGGTCGGAGTCATTGGAGTCAGAGTTGGAGTGTTCAACGTCAGAATCAGGATGATCTTTCGACTTGAGATGGTCGACGCTCCTGGGAACTTGATAGTTGTTCAAGCCACGAATATTGATTTGATCATCTTCAGATCCATCAACAACGGTAATTCCGCACTTGCGAAAGGAACGTTGAATAGTACAGTAGGTTGCAACTCCTTATGAATCGACTCCCATGCTTCCCAACCCATTGAGTCATCAATATCCGACGCTCTAATGCTGAATACTTCTGAGCAGACCTCCAAGCATATGGTCAATATAATATACTGCGTTATCCCATACTTATCATTAATTCTGAACTCTGAACATAGAATAAAGTGATATTTGCCATAGCTGAACTCCACAGCTGAGATTGCCATCTCTATACAGTCTTGGTCGCTAATTTCTAGCGGTCCCGTTCCCGCACCTATCGAGGATTGGCGGGACAACATGTTGCTTAAGCGCCCTGCCTCCCGAGCCTATGAAAACAACAACCCCGAAATATAGAAGCTTTCGCATCTCCGGCTCCCACCACCATGCCCCCACTTTGGTCTACTCCCCAGAGGTACAATATCCGGACTCCTCCACCACCATGCCCTCTTATCTGGCCATCTCCCCGTAAATAAATTCATACGACAAAAGAAATTTTACATAGCCCCGCTTTCTGAAGATTAGGTAGTCTAGGCGATTCGGGACAGATACCAAGGGTCTTGGCACAAGAGCACGAAGGTCTTATTTTTATAGTTTGAAAAGCACAACACTGTTGAGAAGTTTATCTATGCGCAGGAGGGTCGTTCGGCACTCGCCTTGCATCAATGGAATTGATGCAACATTACCACCTGCAGGAGAGCGCCCCCATGCCTCATATTTAAAAGGGAAGACTGCACAGATACGTCCCACCCCCACCTCCTATTATTATAGTAACACCCAATACCAAACTCTTCTACCTCTGCAATAATGGCCAGATAACGTGATATCAAAGAATTGTATCCATATAGGTAGAAAGAAGGATTTTAGATATTATAGCATGCTGGGAAGGTGTTGGGATTGGTGCAGACCCTCTAAGCAAGCAGCAGGCTGCAGCAACCACGAATGCTGTGTTGGAACTATATACTGTACAGTACACTCACGTGCAGGATCATGGGATATGCATGGGGACCCGAAGCGGACAGTTGGGGGATATATACAGGGATGCCTAACATAGCTATAGCTACTTCAGATGAGTTGCGGAGGATAAAAGAGCTGGGAAAAATAATGGAATAGAGCACGAGAACAAGTCCATAGCGAACTCTATGATAACTCCGTTGGCCTACTCTCACGTGCGAGCGATATCACGGGAGCTGCATGAGAACCCAAAGGGGCCAATTCGGATAAATCGAGGGAATACCGGGATGGTGAATGGGGCAAATTGGGATAGGACACGAGGGATAAAAGAGCTGGGAATTCGCTGTCGAAATGAAGGACACAGAGCACTAGATACCATAGCATCAAGTCCATAGCGAGTGAAACAATTGAGATATCTGCGGTCGTGACCCAGTAATATTGTTGTGCGCAAAGATTGCCGCTTTACAAATAACCCATCTACCCCGCATGCCAACCCATCGATCCTAAACCAACCGCCGAGGTAACTCATACATCCGAAACACAGACCTCACTGCCTACGGAAAGGGCGAAACGACGAAGTATGCGCGAGGATCAAACTACCGAGAACCTACACAGCCGATATCCTCCTAGTCAACCTGCCAACATTCCCGGAAAAACCACCGACCCGGGAGAGCCCTTTGACCTAGCGGTACTATGGCCAGCGATCGAACCTGTCAGAAAAACCCCCAAACAAACGATCAAGCCAGCATTAGCACAAGCCGAACCAGCACCGAGGGGTGGCGGAATCGCCAGACAATTTACGGAAGTGCCATTCAGACCCAATACACCCCCCCCAAACAGAATAGCAGTCACGATATCCGAACAGAAGATTCCATCATTGACTGTCAAACTTTCTGGGCCTACCAATTACCCAGCATGGCTCACCAGCATCAAACTCACATTCAGGCTGGCAAGAGTTGGGAACAAGAGGGTATGGGAACTGGTGGAGGGGACGTTCAAAAAACCCACATCCATGGAAGATGCAACGCAGGAATGGCAAGACGGGAATGATTTCGCCCTCCTGACAATATTCCAAAACTGTGAGGAGAACGTCAGAACCAAAATAGAAACCTGCGAACTAGCGAGTGAGGCATGGAAAGAGCTCAAAGACACCTACGAATGCAAGACCACTTACGAAGGCAAGTCCAACACCGAGTTCTGGGCACTATACGAGGGGCTACGAAAAATAAAATTCAATGACCGGAAAGAGACTATCGAAGAACACATCAACAACTTCGAAGTCAATTGGAACCGATTCGTCAGGATAATGTCAAGCGTAGATGAAACCAGTACCACTATCACGGGGTTGGGCAAAGGACTAAAGGCTTTTTCCCGTTGTGACACTACTAAGGCGGACTTCCTCCTATCCTCTCTGCGCTCACCGGTCTACGTCAATATGATTGAAGATATCCGCGCCAGCGATTATACCTACGAAACCGTGGTCCAGAAACTCACGGAATTCGTCGCGATGAGCGGGAGGGAACCAAAGAGCGAAGGCGTGGAAACAGGGAAAGGTAAGGTCAAGATAGATAACGGAAAAAGATGCGACTATTGCATCGCAAAAGGATGGAAGGGGCTAAACCATACCGAGAATGAGTGCTTTACCAAAAAGCGTGAGAAGAAGAAGCCGGATCTTGGGAGTTTGTTTGAGTGAGTAGAAGGTAACCTGAGATGGATGACGGGGGTGGGTCGGTTGAGTGGTTTCTTTTTATTCGGTATCGGGTCTTCTACGGACGGGGTGGATAGGTGCATGGATACCAGAGCCTGAGATCACAACACCGGCAGGTACCAGACAGGCCTTCTCCCTGTACGCCAAACCAACGCAACTGGAGTGGGATAGGGGGGCGCTACGGGGTCTCACAAAAATCACCACAGACTGCAGACCTCTGAAATATTGGCTACGGGTTATATCGAGAGCGGAGGAAGATGAATGTGAATGTGGGGTGGCACAGAATACTGCCCACATACTAGAGTGCACACTGGAGGGAGGCGGGAGTGGGAGGATGGCGGAGGAGGCGAGGCGAGACCCGGAGTGGTACCGGGAGGTAGCGGGTTTCCTCAGGAGTTGGTTTTATCGATGTATTGAGAAGGCGACGTGGGGGGCAGGGACCAGCCCTGACATTGGGAACCCTACTAGTAGGTGCGGTCTCACGTCATAGTCTAGATAAGCTGAATACAAGTAATGTTTCCCCCCCCCAAAAATCCGTAGATACGGTCAGGGAACGGTCCAGAGGTTATCGAGTCACCACTCGGGGATGCACCCTAGTCTCGGAACCGCTACCTTTTTTGTGTAGCGGATGCACCCCATTGCCATAAGATAGATAGTCTGAACGTGAGTGTTGGTTTTCGGAAAAAGAAGAAGGCCAAAAAGGCCAAAACAAAGGGTGACTCGGACGATGAATCATGAAGATTTACTCTAGATAGGGTGAATGCGATTAATGATTCGTTAAAAAAGAAAAATCATGAAGATTCCGGTGGCGGCTCAAAAGACTTCATTATCAAGGCTATAAGAGTAGGAACAGTCGAGGGAAAGGGAGGTCGCTGGAGGAGGTTGGGCAGGAAACCTGGAGTAGCAGTGTAGGGAGGTGGCAAAGTTTTTGAGGCGTTGAGCCGTTTTGTATGTAGTATTCATCATGGTGAAGAGGGGGCAGGGGTCGGCCCTGGGGATGGACAGCGTACTCGTAGGTGCCGTCTCTCGTCATAGTCTAGATAGACTGAATGCGAGTAATGATTTGCAAAAAAAAAAGTGGTGATATGTTTCCCCGCAGCACAGAGAGCGGGAGAATATAGATAAGTACCACTGGATGAAGAGAGCAAGCGGACATATCAAGCAGCTAGTGGTTCGTTGGTTTATCTTATGTTGGGGACCTGAGCAGACCTTGCATTTTCTATCAACAAGTTGGCACAATACTCGAGTACACCAACGGAAGACATTGGAGAGGAGTCAAGAGAACCCTACGCTTTGTTAAAAAGACGACAGAAACCGAAAAACAGTGAACTCGCGTTATAAGCAACTCCCGGGGACTAGCCATGGAGTTGCTTATAACGCGAGATATACAGGAAATGTCCGAGTGGGCCTAAAAGATCTTGTGATGACAGATTGATATTGTTCCCTCCGAGTCATGCCTTGTAGAGTCTCCTTCTCCTGATATAGTACCGCCTTCAGCTGCCCGCCTTTCTGTGAACTGAGATGGGGATGTTCAAGACGGAATTGAAGATCTAGAGATGTACGTTTTCAAGGCTTCCAAGCGCAACCTTATCGCCATAGCCTAGGTAGGCTGAATGCGATTAATCATTACTTAAAAAGAAAAAAGCGCAACCTTATAGGAAATTCTATGTACATCATCAACATCAGAATCAGACTCCTGAAGTGGAGCAGGCTTGTAAAGATCTAAAACTCGGATTTCTTCTCTGCCCATGTTCGGACCTGCTTAGACTGTTCTCGTGCCCAGACCGATTTATTTTTCGTGGTAGAAAATCGAAATAAATCGGTCTGGG
>Ga0307514_10004708_pt1 | contig 12468 bp, 15 predicted proteins | sample 16_EM_MG_FD_203088 | JGI IMG/M metagenome (GOLD analysis project Ga0307514, IMG submission 203088) | Populus trichocarpa ectomycorrhiza microbial communities from riparian zone in the Pacific Northwest, United States - 16_EM | ecosystem: Host-associated > Plants > Roots > Unclassified | place...
CTTTGAATGCTCATATACTAAAGCGATCTGGTGGGATGTTTGTGACAGATGCGACATTCCAAGAATGACAAAAGGCTGGGATGAATGGATTCGATGGGCCACTGTCACTTGGCATGGCAAGAGTTTCATCAATTTTTCTCATAAACTGAGTTTTGCAGCTACAGTGTATCATGTATGGCAAGAACGAAATGCAAGGATCTTTGCTGGAATGTCTAGAACTTCGAATTTGGTCTTTAATCAAATCGAATGTATAATTCGCGATATGCTTGATTTGATGAGGAACGTCCTACCAAAAATGAAAACAAAAGGATCCAAAGAGCTTGGAGGGTTAATAACATAGACTCTTAATTTTATAGTTAGCTGGTTGTATTGGTTTCCCTAACGAATCTAGTGAGGTCTCAGTTTTCTGTTCGGTGGCTAGCCTGTAGCCATCTGATGTTTTATGTTTCTGTTCTCATTGTAAATCTGGGGTATGCCCCTTATAATCTTTGTATCTTCTTCTTTTAATACATACGTCAACTTACCAAAAAAAAAACATCATGAATATGACCTGATTATACCTGAATTTGAAAACCTAAGTAAATGATATCCTATTTACCCCCAAAATTAATATGTAGTGTGATTAGTACCCCAGTAATCAGATTTTCAAAGTTGAGCTAATTCTGAGTTGATTTTATCTAATTTCCCTTTGTTTAGTTTTTTAAGGCAGGAGCAAATAACTGTCTTTTGAACAACAGTTATTTGCTTCTGCCGTAGAAAATGAAAACAAAGGATTTTGAAACATTAACAAATCTTTTCCACACTTGAAAACCATATTGCAGCCAATTAAAAATCCTTGTAGGACAACGATATTTCCAAAACAAGCTACCTTGAAGGAAAAGGATCCTTGCCAAATAGATAATCCACATGTCAAAAGAAAGTAAATAACAAAATTCATACAGCCTGTTTCAACCTATATTGCAAGTAATTCTTACACTCTAATTTACCTGAAAGTTTACCACAACATAGATAAATTCCTCTGGAATCTTTGGGTAAAGTTTTAGATCGATCTAATGATTGGATTTGATGTTCAATAGTGTAAAGAAATTTTACGCCAAAATTTGAATCTGACCTTGCTTGGATCATATAAGAAGCAATCATCCATAAGAATCTCAATTTGACTAAATGCTTCCCTAGGCAAAGACTCATCATGAAAAACCCAAGGCTGAACCATATATTGAACTGTATCAACAACCAATCTCAAACACATAACTGAATGCATTTGAAATAGAATGTGATGCGTCTGGAATAGGAATAGGTGTTGTTTTGATCCAGGATCGAAGGCCTATTGTGTATTTCAGTGAGAAGTTAAGTATAGCGACCTTGAACTATCTCACTTACAACGAAGAAACCCTAACGGACCACCCTTATATTGACTTCAATTACAATTGACCCAAATAAGTAATAATAACCCAAAAACAAAGAAGAAAATAATAAAAAACCAAAAATTATCATCCTAAGTATGCTAGAATTAGATTTATCACCATTAAGAAGTCCCAAATAAACTAGGAGAAATCTGATTTGGAAAGTTTGTGTTGCTCCCCCTTTGATGTCCTTGATTAGCTTGGATTTCATTGTTTAACTTGGACAAATAAGAAAACAAATTTCCTCCTTTGTTGCTGAGTTAATTACTTTCCTTCCCAGGTTAGGAAAAGTATTAAATAATCCTCCCCTATTTAGGAATAAGATCTGGCCAACTTCTTTACTTAATTAGGAGAATAAATTGTTGACTTTCTATCCTCGTAGCATTAGGAAAAACAAGCCTAACAAGTCTGGTATTGGGCCGGACACATCAGTTCCACACAAATTGGGCTCTTATTTGACCTAAATTAGATGAATTAAAAGGTTGTCCTTCATGCTCCTTAAATGTCTTAAGCCCTTCTAGGTCCATTTTGCGATATGTTCTGAACAAGCCCCATTCAATGCTTATTTAAACTTTTTTGCCCTAGCTCTTGTAATTGGCCCAATTGGCACCTCCAATGGGTCGTTGGCATGATTACGCTTGGTGTTGGGCTGATCCTCGTCATAAAATGATACTAACCTCGTGATCACATGGTCATGCAACCCACATGCAAAGACACCAATCCCGAAAAGTTAAGTAATCAGGTTTGATAAGAGTGTGACACAAAGATAACTTGTACCTAGGCACGAGCACTATTGGAAACAGAAAACACCCACCCAACGAATATTGATTCGTGAACGAGAAGTATAAGGATGATGCCACGAAGCAAGTTGTTCTTCGATCAGTCGTTTTCAGTTCTTTACAAAACCAAGGAAGAGAGATTATCCCATCAACACACAACAAGTGTGGCAAAGAAGTGTATTGATTTGAAAATCACATAACCTAAAATGTTTGGTTATGCCTTTATTTATACCAACTCTAGACTTAAAGAAACCCTAATGGAACTTCCTTAGGTGGACTGGACTTATATGAAGCCCACTTATAATTGATCCAAATAAGGAATAACAACCCAAAAACTAAGAAGAAAATAATAAAAATAATAAAAATCCAAAAATTATCATCCTAAATATGCTAGAATCAAATTTGTCACCCTTAAAAAGTCCGAAATAAATTAGGAGAAATATGATTTGAAAAATTTGTGTTGCTGCCCCCTTTGATGTCCTTGATTAGCTTGGATTTCCTTGTTTAACTTGGACAAATAAGAAAACAAATTTTCTCATTTGTTGCTGATTTAATTACTTTTCTTCCTAAGTTAGGAAAAACATTAAATAATCCTCCCTTCTTTAGAAACAAGATCTGGCCAGCTTCCTTACTTAATTAGGAGAATAAATTGTTGACTTTCTATCCTTGTAGCATTAGGAAAAAAACAAGCCTAACAAGGCTGGTATGGGGTCGAACACATTAGCCCCTTGTTACGCACAAATTAGGCTCTTCTTGGACCTGAATTAGATGAATTAAAGTCTGCCCTTCATTCTCCTTAAATATCTCAAACCCCTCTAGGTCCATCTTGCTCCATATGTTTTGAAAAAACCCATTCAATGCTTCTTTAAGCTTCTTCGCCCTAGCTCTTGTAATTGGCACCTCCAATGGGTCGTTGGCATGATTACGCTTGGTGTTGGGCTGATCCTCATCACCTATTGTGTATTTCAGTGAGAAGTAAAGTGGAGCGACATTCAACTATCCCACTTACGACAGAAAACTCTATACATTGGTAAGAGCACTTAAGATATGTCGCATTACTTGTGGCCAAAAGAGTTGGCATGATCACGCTTGGTGTTGGGCTAATCCTCATTATCCCCTCTCTCTTTAAAAGAATTCGATCTCAAATCATTACCTATATCAAACAAAGTAAGATCAGAAACATTAAGTGTATTGGAAACACCATACTCATCTGAGTGGTTGTAACTTTGATTTCCTATGGGCTGGAAATCTCTCATTGCACATACGCATCCAAACTCAATCGTCGGGCTGAAAGACAACATGTTTACGCCTCTTATTAGCTTTAATCGCATACACACGGTTTGTCTTTTCAATTTATTGTCGCACACTCTCATGGAGTGTCTTCATCACCTATGCTTTACGATTACCATCCAAACTAACCTTTCATCAACAGGCAAAGGAATAAAATTCATGGGAGTTAAAGGGTTAAATCCATACACAATTTCAAAAGTGAAAATTCAGTAGTAGAATGCACACTACGATTATATGCAAACTTTATAAATGGAAAACAATCTTCCCAAATCTTTAAGTTCTTTTGAATAAAAGCACACAAAAGTTGTGTTAAGGTCCTATTAACTATTTTGGTTTGTCCATCTGTTTGGGGGTGACAAGTAGTTGAAAACAATAGTTTAGTACCCAATTTGCCCCATAACACCTTTCAAAAATAGCCAGGGAACTTAAAATCTCTATCAGAAACAATGCCCTTAGAGATCCCGTGAAGCCGTACTATCTTCCTAAAGAACAAATCCGCAATGTTAGTTGCATCATTGGTTTTATAACATGGAATAAAGTGTCATATTTGAAAACCTATCAACAACTACAAAAATTAAATCTGATGCGGACCTCGTGATCACATGGTCATGCAACGCACACACAAAGACACCAATTCTCGGAAAGCCAAGTAAATCAGGTTTGATAGGAGTGTGACACAAAGATAACTTGTACCTAGGCACCAGCACTATTGGAAACGGAAATCACCCAATGAATATTGATTCGCAAACGATAAGTATAAGGATGACGCCACAGAGACAGTTCTTCGATAAGTCCTTTTTCAGTTCATTAGAGAACCATGGAAGGGAGATTATTTCACCAACACACACACACACACACAAAGTGCGGCAAACAAGAAGTTTTATTAATCTGAATTGTCTAACTTATATGTCTGGTTATGTCTTTATTTATACTTACTCTGGACTTAAATAAACCCTAATGGACCCCCCTTAGGTGGACTTATATGAGGATCACTTACAATTGACCCAAATAAGTAATAATAACCCAAAGACTAAGAAGAAAATAATAAAAATCTAAAAATTACCATCCTAAATATGCTATAATCAGATTTGTCACCATTAAGAAGTCCCAAATAGACTAGAAAATCTGATATGAAGGTAGAATTTATTGTGAAGTCTTCTTTCCTTTTTGTAGCTAGGATGAATAAGGAATCATTGTAAGAAAAGGATTTTGAAATATTTATGAATCCTTGCCACACATGGAAACTATGTTACAGCCCATTAAAAATCTTTGGAGAATTAGTAGATTCCCAAAATAAGCTGCCACATCCTTTTAAGAAAAGAATCCTAGCCAAATAGGAAAGTCCACAAGTCAAAAGGAAGTAAATAACAAAATTCGTACAGCCTCTGTTGACCCGTATTGCGATGCTTTCCCAAACTCCGATTGACCTGAAATTTTAACCCAACGTAGGAAAACATGTTAGGAGACTCCACATGAGATTTCAGCCCGATCAACGATCAGATTGAGAATTATAACTGTTGCCGTAAAACTGGATAGTTGCACATTTTACATCAAAATCCAAATTTGACCTTGGCTGGATCGTATCAAATTCCCTACCCCTTTTTGACCTAGGTAAACCTAAGAGAAGTCCATCGAAATGTCTACTCATGGATCCTTGGGTATATGCAAAGGGATATACAAGCCATGTGGTTGAGTCCTAGACTTTGCTTTCCTACAAGTTATGCATTTATCACATATACGTTACACATCTTTTTTAATTTTATGTGAATAAAAATGTTCATGCAACTGATGCGAACCTCATGATCATGTGGTCACGTAACCCACAATCAAGATTGAGATCTGATCCCGGAAAGCCGAAATAGGTCTGACATGAGTGTGACACAATGGAAACCTTTCCCAAGGCACCAACACTATTGGAATGAGTAGAATGACGCCATGAAGCCAGTTAATCTTTAATAAGTCAGATTCAGTTCGTTCAAGAAATGAAGAATGCAAGAAACACTCTCACTGGTTAAAATTGAAAAATTCAGAAGTAATAATCATGTAAGCTGCCAAAATTTTGGTTACATGAGTTTAAATAACTTTTGAAAAATTAACCCTATGGACCCCTTATGTGGACTTATATGAGATCCACTCAAAAACTGACCCAAAACCTTAAATTCAAAAGCCTATAACGTGATCCAAACAAGCCTTGGATCCTAGCTCAAAACAAAGTTTTAATTAAGCCCAAACATGAAAGAAAATAATAAAAATAGCTAATTTGTCATTAAATACCACTACGTTTCTTTCCTTGTGTAGCTAGGATGAATAAGGAATCCTTATAAGAAAAGAATTCTGAAACATTAATGAATCCTTGACACACTTGGAAACTATGTTGCAACCCATTAAAGATCCTTGTAGAACTAGAAGATTACCAAAGCAAGCTACCACATCCTTGTAGGAAAAGGATCCTTGCCAAATAGAAACTCCACAAGTCAAAAGGAAGCAAATAACAAAATTCATAAAACCTGTTTGACCTATATTGCAAATCCTAGTGGAACTAGGAAATTCCCAAAACCAGCTGCCACATCCTTGTAGGAAAAGAATCCTAACCAAATAGGAAGTCCACAAGTCAAAAGGAAGTGAATAACAAAATTCGTACAACATCTGTTGACCAGTATTTCCATGCCTTCGCGAACTCCAATTGACTTGAAATTTTAACCAAAGGTTGGAGAACATGTCTGGAGACTCCACGTAAATGTTTAGCCCGATCCAATAGTTGTATTGAGAATTATGACAGTTGTTGTAAACCTGGACTGTTGCGTATTTTACCCCAAAATCCGAATCTAACCTTGCTTGGGTCGTATCACAAGGCTGAACTGTATCAGCAACACATCCAAAGTCTTAACAACACCAAAATGCCCCCTTAACCCGCCCTCATTTACTTCACGTACAAGTGAGTCACGCATAGAACTTAATCATCCTTATACAATTCTTTATGTGTTCAAATCCTAGAAATCTAGCATCCAAAGTAGATAAAAGAACATACTTGTGCGAAAGGGCAGCAGCCATAATGTTTTCTTTTCCTTGCTTATACTTGATCACATACGGAAAGGTTTCCATAAATTGAACCCATTTGGCATGTCTCCTACTCAACTTACCTTATACCCTTTCAAGTGCTTCAATGATTCATAATCTGAATGTATAACAAACTCTTTGGGCCACAAGTAATGCTGCCACGTCTCTAAAGTTCTTACCAAGGCATAGAGCTCCTTGTCATATGTAGGGTAATTAAAGGATGCCCCATTAAGTGTTTAGCTGAAATACGCAATGGGCCTCTTATCCTGCATTAACACATCTCCTATACCTATACCTGAAGCAGTACATTCAACTTCAAAAGCTCTCGTAAATTTTGACAATTATAAAAACATCATTATTATAAAAGAACAATATTTTTCATCAATAAGAAATTTAAGTCCATTTACTAAATAAAATGGAAACAATGTCGTAAAATACTAGAATAAAATGACAATTATAAAGTTCAAGTATCATCCCATTAGACAAAACAAAATAACTAGTTTCTATAGCTAATGCAGCAACCCTTGGTTCATTATTGAGTCGTAGGTTCATTTTGCTCTTAACTATTCTTCTACTTTTCTTTAGTTCCTGCATGCTATTACAAATGTGAAAACCACATTCGGTAACTAATACCCAAGAATTATAATGCAAAGTAGTAAGATAGCAAAATGATCCATGCAAGGTCAAATTCGGATTTTGATGTACAATGTGCAACTATCCAGTTTTACGGCAACAGTCATAATTCTCAATTCGACAATTATTTCATTATGTTACTGTCCAAAATATATCAGTACCACAAGAAAAAAGAGAAGAGAAAAAAAAATTTTCAAAAAAAGATGTTTATTGGTTTCTACCGCATAAAACTAAAGAAGGGAAAATTAGATCAAGTCAACTCGAAATTATGTTGAAGTTGATAATACGATTACTAGGGTCCTAATCACACCACATATTAAGTTTGGGGTCAATTGGATATCGTTTACTTTGGTTTTCAATTTCGGGTCTAATCAGATCTCATTCATAACGTTTTTGCGTCAGTATACCAAACCTTATCGTAAATTGCTCAAACTTTATATTCTATCTATTTGGATTTATATCGCACAATATCTGAAAATTTAGCTCAATTGGACAGTATTTACTTTAGTGATGAGAACCTCGTGATCATGTGGTCACGCAACCCACAATCAAGATTGAGATATGATTACGGAAAGCTGAAATAGGACTGAGAGGAGTGTGACACAATGGAAACCTGCCCCAAGGCACCAACACTATTGGAATGAGTAGAATGACGCCACGAAGCCAGTTAATCTTCGATAAGTCAGATTCAGTTCGTTCAAGAACTGAAGAATGCAAGAATCACACTCGCACATTAAACTGAAAAATTCAGAAGTAATATTCATCCAAGCTTCTGAAATTTAGGTTACATGTGTTTAAATAGTTCTTAAAAGTAACCCTATTAGATCTACCCCTTGTGTGCTGAACTAACCCCTTACAAAGTTGACCTAAAAATCCTAAACTGAAAAGGCCATAATCTGATCCAAACAAGCATTAGATCCTAGCTCAAAACAAAGTTTTAATTAAGCCCAAACATGAAAGAAAATAATAAAAATAAATAATTTCTCTTAAAATACCACTAGCCCATCTTTCCTTATGTAGCTAGGATGGATAAGGAATCATTATAAGAAAAGGATTGTGAAACATTAATGAATCCTTGTCACACTTGGAGATTATATTGCAGCTAATTAAAGATCCTTGTGGAACTAGAAAATTTACAAAACCAGCTGTCACATTCTTGTAGGAAAAGAATCCTAACCAAATAAGAATCCCACAAGTCAAAAGGAAGTAAATAACAAAATTCGTACAGCCTTTGTTGACCAGTATTTCCATGCCTTTCCGAACTCTGATTGATCTGAAAGCTCAACCCATGGTAGGACAACATGTCTGGAGAGTCCACGCAAAGGTTTAGCACAATCCAACGGTCAGGTTGAGAATTATGACTGTTTCCGTAAACCTGGACTATTGCATATTTTACGCCAAAATCCGAAGCTCACCTTGCTTGGTTCGTATCACAAGGCTGAACCATATCATTCCTTTCCTCTTCAAGAAGATTCACCGTTGAATCTTTATGATACGATCCAGGCAAGGTCAAATTCGGATTTTGACGTAAAAAGGGCACCTATCCAGTTTTACGGCAACAGTCATAATTCGCAATCCGAAAGTTGGATTAAGCTGAAATTTTAGTTGGAGTCTCCTGACATGTTTTCATACCTTGGTTTAAAATTTCAGATCAATCGGAATTCGGGAAGGCATCGAAACACAGGTCAACAGAGGCTATATGAATTTTGTTATTTACTTTCTTTTGACTTGTGGACTTCCTATTTGGCTAGGATTCTTTTCCTAAAAGAATGTGGCAGCTTATTTTGAGAATCTCATTGATGCGGATCAGCCCAACACCAAGTGTAATCATGCCAACGACCCATTGGAGGTGCCAATTGGGCCAATCACAAGAGCTAGGGCAAAGAAGCTTACAGAAGCATTGAATGGGCTTGTTCAGAATATATGGAGCAAAATGGACCTAGAGAGGCTTGGGACATTTAAGGAGCATGGACAGTCTTTAATTCATCTAGTTCAGGTCCAAGAAGAGCCCAATTCGTGTGGAATAAGGGGTTGATGTGTCCGGCCCAATACCAGCCTTGTTAGGCTTGTTATTTTTCCTAATGCTACAAGGATAAAAAATCAGCAATTTATTCTCCTAATTAAGCTGAAGTTCGCCATATCTTATTCCTATAGAGGGGAGGACTATTTAATGCTTTTCCTAACTTAGGAAGGAAAGTAATTAAATTAGCAACAAAGGAGGAAATTTATTTTCTTATTTGTCCAAGTTAAACAAGGAAATCCAAGCTAATCAAGGACATCAAGGGGGGCAGCAACACAAATTTTCCAAATCAGATTTTTCCTAGTTTATTTAATTCTTAATGGTGACAAATCTGATTCTAGCATATTTAGCATGATAATTTTCAGATTTTTATTATTTTCTTCTTAGTTTTTGGGTTATTATTACTTATTTGGGTCAATTGTAAGTGGGCTTCATATAAGTCCACCTAAGGGGGGTCCATTAGGGTTTCTTTAAGTCTATAATCAGTATAAATAATGGCATAACCAAACATGTAAGGTTACACAATTTTCAGATCAATAAACTTCTTTGCTGCACTTATTGTGTGTTGGTGGGATAATCTCCCTTCTTTGGTTCTCTGAAGAACTGAAAACGACTTATCGAAGAACATCTGTCTTCGTGGCGTCATCCTTATACTTCTCGTTCGCGAATCAATATTCGTTGGGTGGGGGTCTCCGTTTCCAATAGTGCTGGTGCCTAGGTACAAGTTAGCTTTGTTTCACACTCCTATCAAACCTGATTTACTTGGCTTTCCAGGAATTGGTGTCTTTGCGTGTGGGTTGCGTGACAATGTGATCACGAGGTTCGCATCACAAGTGGATTGGAAGACATGCTTATTTGAAATTATTATCGGTAACTACATTCATACAATATTGTTACAGGCAAATTGCATGCAAGAAAAGAACTCCAATGGCTAAAACAAGAGGCTAAGGAATTTGTCCATCAAACCTGTTGGTGATTCGAGGACGAATCATTTTGAAGAGAGAGGGAACGATATGAAGTAAGGTCAGATTCAGATTTTTGTATAAAATTTTCGGCTATCCAGTTTTATGCTATTGAGAATAACTCCAAATCCATCTGTTGGATCGAGCTGAAATTTGACATGAAGATTCCAGAGTATTGGTGTAGTTAGGGTAAAGTGTTAGATGAATCGGATTTCGCGAAGAAAATGCGATATAGGTCAGAATAGGCTGTACAAATTTTGTTATTTACTTCATTTTGACTTGTGCACTTTCTATTTGGCAAGGATAGTTTTCCTGCAAGGATGTGGTAGCTTGTTTAGGGAATCTCCTAGTTCTACAAAGATTTGTAATGGGCTGCAACATAGTTTTCAAGTGTGGAAATGATTCATAAATGTTTCAAAATCCTTTTCTTACAAGGATTCCGTATTTATCCTAGTTATAACAAGAAAAGAAGACTTAAAAATTAATTCTACCTTCAGATCAGTTTTCCTACTCTATTTGGAACTTTTTAAGGGTGAAAAATATGATTCTAGCATATTTAGGATAGTAATTTTTAGATTTTTATCATTTTCATCTTAATCTTTGGGTTATTATTACTTATTTGGGTCAATTGTAAGTGGGGCTCATATAAGTCTACCTAAGGGGGGTCCTTTAGGGTTTATTTAAGTCTAGAGTCATTATAAATAAAGGCATAACCAGACATGTAAGTTAGAGAATTCAGATTAATAAATTGCTGACTTTCTATCCTTGTAGTATTAGGAAAAAAAAGAAGCAAACCTAACAAGGCTGGTATTGGGCCGGACACATCAGGCCCTTGTTCCATATGAATTGGGCTCTTCTTGGACCTGAATTAGATGAATTAAAGGTTGTCCTTCATGCTCCTTAAATGTCCTAAGCCCCTCTAGGTCCATCTTGCTCTATATGTTCTGAACAATCTTATTCAATGCTTCTTTAAGCTTCTTTGCCCTAGCTCTTGTAATTGGCCCAATTGGCACCTTCAATGGGTCGGTGGCATGATTACGCTTGGTGTTGGTGTCGGGCTGATCCTTAACATTACTTGATGAAAATGGCTTGAAGTAGCATTTATAACATGAAAAAACCCACATATCTTACTCTTATTAGGATGTTCTTTGATAATACGAGAATAACCATAGAACCTGGAATTATAAATAGCCTTCAAAATAAAGCAATAGAGTTTAATTGTGTTATATTAGCAAATATTTTGAATATTAGCAATGAAGGGCCTCATGTCTTTAAGAAGAAAATTATCCCTACTATTAAGGGATTTGTGTATGATATAATGCATACCGGTAGACATGATTCACACCGGGTGTAAAAATTGAAAGTCAAGACTTGATGTTAAGACCTAGATTGCTATATAGGATCATAGCACACAATATGGCATTTTGATGAAGTTTCCTTTATAGACTTATGCCTTATTATGATTAGGAGAAGGCTTATTAATTTTCCATACATAACTCATTGAATACATCTATCGAAAAGATTTAATGACATGCATAGTAAATTAACAAAAAGTTAAACGATGTCGTGTTTTCATTATACATGCATTATAACATGTAAGCGTAAAATCTATGAATTATATTAATAATTCTCTCTTTTGTTTTTGTCTAATTTCTGTACTCCCATCATCTAACATTGTTTTTATTAATTTCATCTTTCTATGTTGCATTCATTAAGGATTGAGCTTGGTAATTTATTTTGATTTATTTTCTATTAGATTATCGTGATGTAAAAAAATATTTTGACATTGGGTTGATGGTTAATTTTATATATAAAAAAATATTTGGTTTTTTCAATACAAAAAATTAAAATAAAGTGACCAAAATTGAAAGTGAAGGGAAAACGTAGTCTTTCTTTACCTAGTATCATTCATTTGGTGCCTTTTGAACAAAAAAAATGCCTTAAGATTTTTCATTCGGTGCCTTCGATTTGTTCACTTTTAGATAGATCCCTTGTTTGAGAGTAAAGATAAAGTTATCAAAAGACAGTTGTAGAGAGAAAGTTATTGGTTTTCTATATTTTGGCAACCAAAAACTTCATTCTTGGTGTTAACAAGTTTTATTTGATGACAAAAGTTTCAATAAGGTGTTTTTTACCCTTCATTTTGCTGGAGAAAATAGATTGGGGTTGAGAAATGAATTTGTTTCAATTTAATTTTTTGTTTTTTGGAAAAATTGAGTGATGTTTTCGGTTAAGAAATCGATTTATGAACATTCTAAAGGTGTATTTTAGGTTTTTCGGGTAAAATTAAATTGAAAATAAATTTTTAGGGTTTTAAAACTTGG
>Ga0307514_10004709_pt1 | contig 12467 bp, 5 predicted proteins | sample 16_EM_MG_FD_203088 | JGI IMG/M metagenome (GOLD analysis project Ga0307514, IMG submission 203088) | Populus trichocarpa ectomycorrhiza microbial communities from riparian zone in the Pacific Northwest, United States - 16_EM | ecosystem: Host-associated > Plants > Roots > Unclassified | place...
GATTAACCCCCCCCCCCCCCCAATGAAAGAAGATGCAGTCAACATGTTATGGAAGCACAAGCTTCCATGGGTTCAACTTGCTGTACATAGAAATAGGCGAATGAAAGTTCCAGACTGGTGGCGACGGAGAAGATGATTCCGGAGCTTTCTTACACAACACTGTACATTCACAATATTTTTTTCATCGCGCACATTGATAACCCTTTACGGGAATAATCTGAGGCAGTTGCAATCACCACCTGTCATCTGCCATTATACAGAATCACGATATGTTCACTTTGACTAATCAGCATCATATCAAAGAAGGTTCTCTTTTGAAGATGAAGACGGGCAGCAATGCATCATTAATTGCCTGTGTGATATTCTTTTATTCATTCCCAACAGTTCAAATGTGAGTTCTGAGTGTGAAGTGAACTGCGGCTATAGACATCCAGAATTTAGCAGGCAACCGTTTTTGTTCTGTTGTAGCTGTTCTTCTTGATGTTTGTAATTTATTTAATGGAAGATATGAAACCTTCCATTCACGAGAAGTTATCTGGCAGAAATTTGTGTTTCTTTCTTTTCAAGTTTCATTTTATTTTAATTCAATAGCTTTTTTCATTGCTTTGCGATGTCAGGCTGCGTATTACTTTTGCAGTGAGCAGTGAAGTGATGGAGAATTGCTTCCTGTTGTTTGCCTGTAGAACCTGGAACCGCATCATCACCTGATCGATGATGTTAAGCATCTTCTAACCAGGGCACAGGAATATTTAGAATGACAAAACTTGTACCTTTTCTGCAAAATTCGATACTAGATATGTATTGTTCATAAAACAAGATGTTGCTTCTTGTCACGTACCGAAGAGGTGTTCAGGACAGAGCAGGGGAAGAAAATGCGTGCATGGTCTGGAAATGTCAAAGCATTTTAAGTTGCATAAGATGAAGAAATTTGGAAACCAAAAGGTTTTGGTCCTCCCATGAGTATCAGATATTCTCCTGGTAATCTAGCCAAATGTAATTTTTTCAAGGATTTTAATCTTTTGTAAAGTGTAATTTAAGGAATTTTCAAGGAAAATCGAAAAAAGAAAAAAAAAAGAAAGGAAAATATTTTCAAATCGTCGAAATTTTGATGGGTCAAAAATGAGGGAAGTTTTGAGGAGGCAAAAAATTCCGACCTGCCGGATTCGAACCAGCGACCTAAGGATTACAGAAACCACTACAGTCCTCCGCTCTACCAACTGAGCTAAGGTCGGTTTATTGTTAGTAGTTCGAGATATAATATCTAATCGTTTTCACAAGAGTTTTGACCCCGTTGGATGGTGAGTGAATGTGGCATCAAAGCTTTGTTACTTGGGGGTGATGGTTTGTTCAAGCAAAAGGAGAAATTAAGATAACCTTCTTTAGTCCTGGAAATCTAATAAACACAGTAACTCGATTCAATTTTATAAGATTGCTTGTCGGTTAAGGTACTAATAAATTATACATTTTCAATTGATTGGTTGTGAGGGAATTTTACTTTTTCTTTCTTGATTTTTTTTTATTTTAAATCTTAAAACTAATATTTAAGATAAATTTTGTATAGAAAAACTTAATTTTAATCAACAATTAAGTTAGATTCTAGAATACCCTTTCCTCAAATAAAAAAAAAATACTAATAAATGATATAAATAGTTAAAAATACAATAGTTAAAAATACAACGAAAAATAAAGTATAATTAAATATAAAATAAGTTATACTTCAAACTCTATTTTTGATCTGTTTAGAATTGTGATAATGATTACAGTTTAAAATATTTTTTATTTGAAAATATATTAAAATAATTTTTTTTTATTTTTTTAAAATTATTTTTAATATTAACACATCAAAAAAATCTGGAAATATATTAAAAAAAATTAAAAATATTTAAAAATATTTGTATCACATTTCTAAATAAACTCTGAAGTAAATAAGTTTGGACATCCAATTAATTTCCCATGCCATAATCCCCACTATAGCCGTGAGTGACTCTTCACCAAAAACTAGGTTTCAAGTTCAAACCTCTTTGTCCTTAATCTAGACGACAGATTTGCGAGCAAAGGGCAGATAGAGTAAAATACAGCATGTGGTATAGATGTTGATTTTGGATTGGTACAAGTTTGAAATGACCAAGACACCCATTGATTATACACCTTTCATCGGAATGAGCAGTAGGTGAAGGGCATATCAGTCACTGTGGTACAAAGACAATTTAGCTCATCCCCTCCAAATATTCCAAATCAAATCCACGTCAGCTGGAAAGAGATATTAAAAAGACATTTTTTTACCCATGAGGGTTTAAAATTAAGGTAAGAATAAGATTGCATTAAATACTAAATAAAAATTAAATAAAAAACTTTAATCTAGATATAGATAATCCAAGACAGATTTAGTCTTAAATTTTTAATAGGAAAGATGATCTGGAAATATTTATATTTGTTAGAAAAAAATTAAAGCAAAAGGATAATGTATACTAGAGAGAGAAATTTTAGTGTGTTTTAGGATTAATTACCAATACGAGAGACAAATATAAAATGAAAAAAAAAATATAAAAATATGTTTAAATATTATAGTTATTCCTCGAACAGTCTTGAGCCGGAGAAAATGACTTCTACTTTTAATACAAAGATTATTATATTATCATTACCATACCATGAGCCAATAACTACCAGAAGTCAAAACCGAGCGTTCTCCTAATTTCCTCCCCCCTCTCTTTCTCCCTCTCTAAAATAAACACTAAAAGAATCCAATGCGTTTGTAAAGAATCTGCAGCGAGGTATGGCCCAACCTTTTCTTTCTTTCTTGGTGCAATTCTTTTTTGGGTTTTCGATTTCTTTTTGCTTAAGATTACGTTTTTAAACCATAATGGGTTTGTTATTTTTAACAAAAAAGAAAAAAAGATTGGCTAAATGCATGCTTTGTTAAATCTGGGACATGTTTTTGGGTTCTGGATATGGTTTTGAGCTCATGGGGTTTGTTTTTTCAAGTCTTGTGTCTGTTTTGTATGGTCTGCTTGATTTGTTTTCACATTTTGAGCACCTATTGGATACAGTATTTTTGATTTTTTTTTTTAAGAAAAAAAAAAAACAAGAAGAAAACAGGAAGAGCAGTGTAAAAGTAGGGAAACTGTGGCTAATGTGATGAGCAAAAGAAGACTGGCTTTAAGAATGCGAAAGTTAGTTAATTGAATGATGCGGTTCTTGAAATCTATTGTGTTAAAGATTATTTGATTTGTAGAACGAGGAATTGCATAGTAGCATGGTGGAATTTGAGTTGAATACTTGGCGCCCAACTTAGTGAATTGTGCAATGGAAAGGTTGGTCTTTTGTCTTTTTTTTTCTTAGTGGTTTGGTGGGGATGTGAAGAACTAAATGTAAATATATGGTGATTCCATTTTGTGGGTTTATATATGGAAAAGCTGATACTTTTGCAACAGATCTGAATTTGTGTTGACTGTGAGAATAAAATTTTTATTGTGAATTTAGATGAAAAGAACATCTCTAATGATGCCTGACAAACAATGATGTCTTTGGTTTAAGCAACGCTTTACATGTTATGTGCCCGCAAGGAATCTTATGTTAGAAAGAAGGATAGAGGATGGATATGGATACTGATAAGACCAAGGCATCTGCTTTTCTAGGGTGGGACTTCTGTTGTGTTAACATAAGTGGACTCTGGAACTTTTAGTGATTAATTTAAAGAAAAATTTAACAGATTATTGATTTTGCAGAAAGAAGAGAAATATGATTAATGGAAAAATTGGCTTTAGTTTAATATTTAGTCCAGCGTGAAGAATGTGGCTACTTTTTTCCAGCATGCCACTTGGTATTCAAGTGACATTCTGACTCATATTTCCTTACTGTTTCCTTTCTTTTTTGATTTGCCAATCACACAGAAGGACTATTTTATGCTAAGCAGTTGTTCTGGAAGCCTTGCTTCATTCCAAGTAGCTATATCTTCTGATAAATCCCTGAAGGAACTTGTTAAAAGGACTACTGGTCAACAGTTATTCTGTTAGTGCCGTAGGGAATGCTCATTCAGTTTAAAGCCAATGGAGGTAAATCCTGTACGCTCCCATTCCAATGAGAAGCAACCGTTAGAGCATTCTACATCTACCAATGGAGAACATGAGCACACAGAAAAAGAGAAGAGTGCTTCCGTGTTCATCAATCACGGTGAGTCTCTCGCCTTAGTAATAAATGTCAGCAATTTCACTAGATTCATCTCCTGCCTAGCATATCTTCATCTAAACAACTCACTTGGTGATTTTGCTTGACACATGTTTTTTATATAGTCTTACATCTGCAGGTTTTTAGGGTTCTTGTATATGTGAGTTTTTATACTTCTTTTTTTTGGAGTTGGAAATCACTTTTGCATGGTAACATATTTTTTAATTAGAAGTGGTGTTGGAGATTTCTTTTGCTATGTAAAATATACACATGATGCCAATTGAGAATTTGTGCTTCTTAAGGAGAAAGACTAAAGAAGTTTATTTCTCCAACCTTGACTATCACGGAGTAATCTGAGTAAATACTATTGACTATGTTCTGTGCAACATAATGCCTGGAAACTTTTGGTATTCCCTTCTAAATCAATGCGACGTATAGGTTTCTTTGTCAAGTCTGAAAGTCTCAAAAGGTAAGAACCTCTCTGGTTATGGTTTTGAGACTTCTGTGCATCTTTCTCTCCTAGTGTGAATCCAAATAACAAGCCTTTGTCTATTCATATTTGTCCTTTCCTGTTTCTCTCAATGCATAATATTCTTTTCTATGAGCATAACCTGTCCAAATTAACTGTCTAGCTGCAATTGCATGGCATGAGAGCAGAAGAAAGTGGACTGGAGATCAATCTCAACAGCCACAAAGAATGATTAAGGACCCAATTATAAGGTAATCATTTGTAAAGCTTCTTGAATGCTATGGGCTCTATTTATGTGGCCAAGAGATTTTAACATCTATAAGCCTTGAAGCTCTTTAGTCTGAATAATTTCATATATCGTGTTTTCATAGGTGCATGAAGTAAAACTTTTCTCGTCATTTAATAGGGAAAGAATAAGAATAACAATTGCACTTCCCTACCAGGGTTAATGGAGACTACTAAAAGGTTTGGAGAGTGTGATGAATTGTTGGACATGCATTTTGCTGGCTGCTGCACTCAGCCAAGAATAAATGCATGTACCAACTTAGTTAAGTAGGGAGTTGATGGACTATTTTGGTCCTTCCCAAACCTACATGAAAAAAAAAAGAATTTTTAGCAAGTGGCTTCATAAGTAGGACTAACAGCATTACACTGGCCACACCGCCAAGAGAAAGTTCAGGCTTCCTAGTTAGTTTGTGTATTCTGATGGCTCATGTTATCATATGTGGTCACTGTTGTTATTTTTCCCCTTAATTACTGCGCTAATGTCTTCCCAATTTGTTTGTATATTCTGTTGGTTCATGACATTATGATATTGTTTATTAATTTTTTTTCTTGTACCTACTCAAATTAGTGATCATTACCACTTATGGTCCTACCTAAGTGTGAACCAATATGAGAGAATATAAGAAATACTATCTTTGAGCATTTTTCACATGAGATGGTGGATCAAGCATTGCATCCTTGGAGCCACACATGCTGGTAGATGAAATATAACAGCAGAATTTTTTTTCTGGCAGCTGGTCAACAACCTATGAAGATTTGCTCTCAACTCACGAGCCCTTCCCTGAGCCAATCCCTTTACCAGTAAGCTCTCTTCTGACAAACATACTTACACTAGATGAGTTTTGTTGTTTGTTGGATTTGAATCTTCTTTTAGTCATAGTGTGCATGAGCATGTGCAGGAAAGATCATGGTTAAAGATTTTGGACTGGTGATTCTTTGAGATCATTCAGAACATTCCACTTAGTTTTACGCTTATTTTCTCAAGCAGTTGTTGATCACAATTCAATTGATTGTTGAATTTTGCAGGAGATGGTAGATTTTTTAGTTGATATATGGCATGATGAAGGCCTCTTTGATTAAACAGTGTTTTAATTCTACTGTAACGGAGACTATAGAAGGTAAAGAATACAAAGATTTTTGACAACCCGAAAAGGCAGCCTGATTTCTTGAAACTGATTCTTCCATGTAGAATCTGATATGGAAAGCCATGTACCTGAAATTGATTTCAAATTAGACTAGCAAGGATTTTTCATTTCCTGCTTATCCTCACCTGGATTACAGATCCCAGATGTAATTTTACTTTGGTTGGTAGCAAACAACCTGCCTATTTAGAGCATATTAAAACAATAAAAAAATCCTAAAAAAATAATATTAATTTGAAGCTTTTTAAAAAGAAAAAAACAGATCTTTTAAAAGAGTGGTTCGACTACAGTGCTAAAATGATGCATATTCACTGTGAAAGCCATTCGTTCAGTTCTTGATAGCTTTGGCATCGCATGGAGAATGATGCACAACTTTGCAAGTTAGGCAATTCCTTCCAAATTTTTCATGATACTATATAAAATTGCTAGTGATTTAGTCGTGTTAATATATAGCTGCAATTTTCTTTGCTGATATTAATATAAAACTAGTTCACGACAATGTAATGGCATTGATATTGTCTACGAAGTGTTGCAATGTCGACAATGAACATTCATAAACATCTCTAATCTTGCTGTTTTTTTTTTAAATCATATGGTAGAATCAAAATTTGTCGTTGATTCTAAAAAATATTTGTTTTTTTCAACTTCTCTGTTGCCTCGAGGAGATTAGCACTGTGGGATGGTAAACAGATTTGTTTCTTATTTTATTATCTCAAGTTCGAATCCATGATAAAACCTTGTTATGAATATACTAATCTGAAGAATAAATGATTTGTCTGAAATGAATTAATAAAAGACTTTGATTTATGGATAACCAAAGTTAAATTCACCTTCCTTGTTAAGGGAAAGAAGAAAATCCTTGAATAAGGAGTCAAGAATTATCTTCAAGATCTACCACGATGTTATTTCACATCTTCCATGATTTTCTTCCATCGTTCTAGCAAGGTTCTAAAATCTAATGTAGTCGAGGTTTTTCAGAGAGTAACCTTGGAAAAGATTTAAGCTAAGAATAGCATTACTCGCACGAATTTCATGTTCCTCTCCATCAAAATATCTCTACCCCTTCTTCCACTTCTATATTCAAGCCCACTTTCTTCTGTTCCAAGTATAACTTGGATGGTCGCACCCAAAATGATCTTCACCATTCATAACCTTGACTTCAAGAATTCCAATAAACTAACGATCATGATCTCCCATCTAAAAGTTATTGATCAGTATACACTAGGACCCACATTTCTTGGTCAAAACTCAAAAGACTAGAGTCTTGAGACTCTTGACCATCATTCGAGACCTAACAAATTCATCAAACAAAATAATCAAGTTCTTTGTTAGTAATTAGATTTGCAAAACCCTCAAATTGAATCCATAAAATCAACAGATAATTTCAGAACACACACACACACAGAACAGTCCCTTGTATATACAATCAACTTGCGTGCACATTTCTAACAATGGACCCTTTCTCACGTAATCAAAACCCCTTCTATCTTACCGCCCGCAATCCAAAGCAAAAGAGACACCACATCATCGTCAACACCAACACGTCGTCTCCCTGACGTTTCCCTTGCTCCCTAACATAGGGTGAAAGTTTAATTTAGTCCTTGTATTTGTTCAGATATTCCACTTATATTCCCATAGTTAAATGTTCTCGATGTGAATTCTAGATTCTCTAATTTGTCGGATTGTGCAAACATTATTGAATGTTAACAACATCTAATGAGAGACTATTTTCTCAATTCTTCTCCACCTTCTAAAACGACCTCGTAGTTTATGATTGTTTCTGAACATTGTTGATACGGACATAATTTTGATCCATGGTACAAATGTAATATTTTATGCAAGACTATCCCATAAAAAGAGGCTAGGCATGAATTTGGTCGTAAAAACGCTTTTTTTTCCCTTGTTTATTGCATCGAACATAGATACAGATAAATTTATCTTTGCATTACACAACTAAATATGACAAAAATAAATTAAAATAAATAGATAATACCTAAGAAAATTAAAAACTAAAAAATTATATATTTTAAAGAGTTTAATAACTAAAAAATAAAATATGTTTAGCTCACTTTTCATTACATTCTTAAACATAGAAAAATTGTTTTAAGCTTATCGTGACGAAACAAAACATTAAAAGGCAATTTATTTATTTTTTTAATTATTTTTTTAAAAAAATATTTTTCTTGAAACTCATTTTTCAAAAAAAATTCACGTTTCACTAAATAAACTAGGCATCAAAGGAATTTTTAACCACAAGATTCAAATGGAATATTAAAGAGCCATATAAGAACTAAAATGTACTTTAACCTACACATAAGCTAACGACTAACATTTTTTAAAATAGTAAAAGAGTTGAAGAATGGAATAATAATTATTTTTTAAAATATTTTTTAAAAATATATTAAAATAATAATATTATTTATTTTTTTAAAATTATTTTTAATATTAATACAAACTATCTAAAGACAAAAAAAAATAAAAATAAATAAATAAACAAAAATTTTAATTTATAAAAAACGCCACGTGTTCCCAAAAGGCCTCTAAAGACTAGTAGTTTCGCTTTCGCCACGTATCCCTCTCCAAAACAAACTAAAGTACACTTCCTCTATATAAAGATCTTACCTTCGTATCTGTCACTCCATTCCTGGAGAACCTGAAAAATGGAGAACCTGAATTTCCTTTCTGTCATTCTCCTGTCACTTATCGCGATATCTCACGCGAGAATACCAGACAATCCTTATCTCAATCTCGAGAGGTCGAATTTCCCGTCCGTACAAGCAGGGAAGATGATAAGGGAGCTGAATTTGTTTCCAAAATCAGAAGTCAACGTGATCGGCGGTGGTGATGATGGTGCTGGTGCTATTAGCGAGTCAGGGCACAATAAGAGGATTGTAGAGAGGAAATTTAGGTTTCCTAATGTAGTTGGTGACGAGGAAGAAAGCTTTACCGTTGATGATTTGGGGCATCATGCTGGCTATTACAAGATTGAGCATTCTCATGATGCTAGGTATTTGATTTTAAAAACCCTAGGTTTTTTTTCTTTGGTTTTCTGCTTGGGGAGATGGGTTATGTTGGTTTTTGTGTTTGCTTGTTTTGGTTAAAGTTTTGTTTTTTTGGATTAAGGTTGAATTTTTGAGGTTGGTGTTTATTGGCGATTATTTGAGATGTTTTATGTGTTATGTAATTGAATGTTTGATTTTGCTTGAAGTTTTGTGTTTTGGGTAAAGGTTGAATTTTTGAGGTTGGAGATTAAGTGGATTAGTGATTATTTGAGATTTCTTTTAATGTGTCGTGTAATTGGATGTTTGATTTTGTTGAAAGTTGATAGAGTGGAATATTTTATTTAGTTGGTTTCCGATGATTGATGATGATGATGATGTAATGAATGTCTGATTAGGTTTTCATTTTGTGTGAAGTATAATATTTCGGAGGTTTTTCTTTTAAAAAGTTTGTTTGTTGGTTTCTAATTACTGGTGACTTATTGGTGTAATTGTGGTTTGTAGGATGTTCTACTTTTTCTTTGAATCAAGGACCAGCAAGAAGGATCCTGTGGTCATTTGGTTGACAGGAGGACCAGGGTGTAGCAGTGAATTGGCTATGTTTTATGAAAATGGTCCTTACACTATTGCAAATAACCTGTCACTTGTGCGAAATGAGTATGGTTGGGACAAGGTAAGATGCTGTTAAATCTCTTAAGCCGATGCCATAATTAATATTGGACTATAGTTTCTTAGTCTTTTCCTTCTTGTTCCTAACTTTTTTTAAAGTTTGCCGTAGTTTAGCAAAAAATATGATTTGTGAAAAATCATATCATGTTATGCCAAATGAATCAAATATCCAATTTCTTACCCCATATTATTAAAAGTGTGTTTCATATTGTGTATCATTTAACAAACTTTGGCCATTAATCGACCTAGGGTAACAATCCATTGATATGTCCTGTAGTTATCTTGTAGCCGTTCAACCTACAAACTTTGCAATTTGCATGATTTCATTGTGGCAACACTTAAACTAGCTGCTTGGTGAACAACTAGTTTTATTTGGTTTAAGTTTCTTGATTGCATCTTGTGAATATTTGCCACCAAAATAATTATAATTGCACTTTAAAATTTTGTTTTTCTTCACCTAGGCTCCCAGTTGCACTTTCTGTGTCCTGGATCACTGTAACTTGGTTCTTAGTGCATTGGTTTGGTCGTGATGGTTTATTAGCATATACATGAGGCACAAATAAAAATAACGCTGCTTTCTGGGGAAAAAAAATGGTTTGTCACTAGCACTATTAACTCCACTTCTGTTCGCTATTCCTTTTCATTAACGAGGTTGGAAAAACTGCAACTTGCCTGCTTGCTGACAAGAGAATTAACATGTTGCTATGATGATTTTGCAGGTGTCAAATCTTCTATATGTTGACCAACCCACTGGTACTGGATACAGTTATAGTAGTGATAGGCGTGACATTCGTCACAATGAAGGTGGAGTTAGTAATGATCTATATGACTTCTTACAGGTTAGTTATCCTGTATTTCCCTGTGATAAGAAATGAGATAAAGCATGATATTCTGGTATCCCATGAACTTCTAATATATTAATAGCTTGAGGAAAGAACTGTAATTGCTAAAGTTTTACTATACTGAATGCTAGTCTTAGTTTGGGACACTAAACATACACTGTGAAACGTGAAAGGATTGGTGGGTGGTTGTTTTGAAATGATTGAGATTTGTTAACGCAACATATTGAAAGGACCAAGTGCATTCTTTGTATGGCACCAGGCCTTCTTCGAGGAGCATCCTGAATTGGCAGAGAATGACTTCTACATAACTGGAGAATCATACGCCGGACACTATATTCCTGCTTTTGCAGCTCGGGTCCACAAAGGAAACAAAGCTAAAGAAGGAATTCATGTAAACCTCAAGGTATATAAATGATTTTGCCTAATACTGACTTTTGATGGATTTGTATAACTTTTATTAATTGCAATTCATAATTTTGAGCAGGGATTTGCCATTGGTAATGGGCTTACTGATCCTGCAATCCAATATAAAGCATACACAGATTATGCACTGGATATGGGAATAATTAAACAAGCTGAGCATGATCGCATCAACAAGATAGTTCCAGCCTGTGAAGTGGCAATAAAGCTTTGTGGTAATGTTGCATCTCAATTTGCTCCAATTCCTTTCAGAGATCAATTTCCTTCTTGATTGTTTCATTGTTTTTAGATCACATATTTTTGTATCAATCAAATTAGTTGTTTCAAACTTCGAAGTTTTCTCAGTGCATGAGGTCCTATTTTATTGATTTTAGCTCCGTGGTTCCTTGCTTGAACATGTGCTTTCTGTCTCAGGCACTGATGGTACAGTCTCTTGCTTGGCCTCCTATTTAGTTTGCAATACCATATTCAGCAGCATCTTATCAGTTGCTGGTAATATAAATGTAAGACCTCATAAACCCTCCTGTTGGAGTGTTCATGTGCATCATTTTTTTTTCAAATTCCAATGGACCTCCCTCTCCTTGAAGGAATTCTTCTCTGTATTCATTAAAATATGTTCTCAGGGAAGTTAATCAGAGTCACTTTCATAGACATGAAAATAATGTGCGTACTGAATACATGTGCAACAAACAACCAAAAAATTACAAGCATTGATATATTCTCGCTGCAGTATTATGATGTTAGAAAGAAATGCGAGGGGAGCCTCTGCTATGACTTCTCAAATATGGAGAAATTTCTGGGCCAGAAATCTGTTAAGGAGGCACTTGGTGTTGGGGATATAGACTTTGTCTCCTGTAGCACTACAGTCTATATGGCGATGCTTACAGACTGGATGAGGAATCTTGAAGTGGGCATTCCTGCTCTTCTTGAGGATGGAGTCAAGTTGCTTGTGTATGCTGGAGAATATGATCTCATCTGCAACTGGCTCGGTAAGTAATACCAACTACCAGGGTATAGCGAGTTTCATTTATTTAACTTTTATCCAAGGCTAAGGTTAAATATTATATGAGCAGGTAATTCAAGATGGGTTCATGCCATGGAGTGGTATGGTCAGAAAGAGTTTGTGGCATCTCCTGAAGTTCCTTTTGAAGTTAGTGGTTCAGAAGCTGGAGTGCTGAAAAGTTATGGGCCTCTCGCATTCCTTAAGGTCACTCTCTTTCTCTCGAAACAATTAGCCTCTGACTTTTTTGCCAAAAATGATAGCTTCTATTTTATAATCAGTGCTAATCTAGTTGCACAATGCATCTGCCAACAGGTCCACAATGCAGGGCACATGGTTCCCATGGACCAGCCCGAGGCTTCATTAGAGATGCTGAAGAGGTGGACTCAAGGCAAATTGTCGGAAGTCACACAGGAGCCCCAACAATTGGTTGCTGAGATGTGATTGCCTTTTATCTAGCTTTATTAAGAGTGACCG
>Ga0307514_10004710_pt1 | contig 12467 bp, 13 predicted proteins | sample 16_EM_MG_FD_203088 | JGI IMG/M metagenome (GOLD analysis project Ga0307514, IMG submission 203088) | Populus trichocarpa ectomycorrhiza microbial communities from riparian zone in the Pacific Northwest, United States - 16_EM | ecosystem: Host-associated > Plants > Roots > Unclassified | place...
AAGTGATCTCAATGGAGAGGACTAACGTAGGGATGAGTCAGCTCTGGGATCAATGGGGAAGTCAGGAGAAAGTGGAAGATTGAGCACGGGAAATACCACAGTGTGTCTGATTGGGGTGGTGGAGGGGAGTGGTCACAAGCATGTTGGGAATTTTTTTTTTTTTTGAGCAGCGATTGATTTGTCGGGGACTTGAGTTATGCTGGGTAATGGGTGTAGATTTTTTTTGTTTGTTTTGTTTGCAGTTGCGCAGGAATAAGTGGGAATGTGTAAATTTTTTTTTTCCATGGCACAGTTGAGGATTTTTTGTATTTTTTTTTTTGGTAATTTCGTTGTTTTATTACACTTCGAGATGGGAGGGATCGTAGTAGCGGAGGGAACATAGGACGTCCAATAGGAGCTGGTAGGGTTTTAGTTGTAGATATAGTTTTAATGAAAAGGAGAATTTACCGCAATCACAGGCTGCAAGAATATAGAGTGAGTGAAACTGGCAAGGGATGCGTTACGAACGAAAACGGATATGAGCAAGGCGTTGTAAACGACAGAGAGGAAGGCAAGGCGTTGGCAAAGCCATGACAGGGAGCAGGACGTTGTGAGAGACAGAGAGGAAGGGTAAGCGTTGGCAAAGCCATGCCAGGGAGCAGAACGTTGTAAGAGAGAGAGAAGAAGGCTAAGCGTTGGCAAAGTCATGACATGGAGTGGGGCATTGTGAGCGGGAGAGAGGTAGGCAAAGTGTTGGCAGAGCCATGACAAGAGCAACGGAATTGTAGACGGTGGTGCGAGAAGCAGGACGTTGCCAGAGACAGGCAAGGGGTAAAGACATTGGGAAAGGCGATGTGTAAGTGCGGGCGTTGAGAAAGAACATGCGGAGAGAGAGGATGTGACAACGGAGATGTAAGAGAAGGAAGTGCGCTGCGTCCGATAGCACAGGGAGGGGGTCGACCGAGAGGTTGCGTTGTGAACGCCAGAGTGTTGGAAAATGCCATATAGCGCAGGGCGTGCGTTGCAACGCAGTGATAGGTTATCTGCCATTGTGAGCTCAGCGAGGTCATAACGCAAACCCGGATTTTTGCTGATGTAGGGGACCACGACATAAAAGTGAGAGAGACAATAGCCACCATCAAGATCGGGAACCAAGTAATATATCATGCAGAAAGAGATGACCTGGGAGGGATGTGGATCGAAGGAACAGCCAAGGTTGGCAAGGTATTGGCAAATGAGGAAATTATGGAACTACATCAAACGTACGGACATATTTCATTGAATACCATCCTCTCATTGCCCGAATGCCTGAAGCCCTCACCGGACTGGAAAAAACCAAGATACATAACCTGCGAGGCAGGAAAAATGATCAAACCACCTTCACCAAAACAAGACAAGACCATCCGCACATCCAAGCCACTGGCGCGAATATATGCGGATCTAATAGTACCAATAAAACCAGTCACTCCAGGCAACCAATACCAATACCTACTGGTAGTTGTCGATAACTTCACTCGATACGTATCAGTGAAACCTCTCAGGAATAAGAGTGATACGGCCAAAGCCCTGGTCGACATCATAAACAAACTAGAGAATTCCACCAACCTCCGAACAAGCCAAGTCCAGGCTGATTGGGGAGGAGAATTCCAGAGCAAAGAATTAGCCATTGAGCTCAACCAACGCGGGACAAGCTTAAAAGAAACTATGCCCTACCACAGTGAAACCAACGCCATTGCCGAAAGAATGAACCGCACCATCTTAGACATCAATGGAACAGCCATCGCCGCGTCAGGTTTGCCCAAGGGAATATGCAACAAAGTGTCACAGTTCTCTGCATATACCAAAAACAGAATACCCCACAAATTACTCGACGGCAAATCACCACATGAAATCATGTACCCCGACCAAGACATTGTCTAAGAAAGGACAAACCTGCGACCATTCGGCCAAAAAGTATCGTGCTATAACTACGAAGTGAAGGACAAACTATCAGCACGAAACTATGAAGCTAGGATCGTGGGATACACTGATTCCCATGGCACCTACCGGGTATGCGACACCAACAGAAAAACTCGGTTAGCAAAATCACCCAAGGCAATAACCAAGGCACAGTCTATACCCGACGATTCAAGCTCGGATGAAGAACATACGGCACATATACCAAAACCTCGAGCCCTGCAGCAGTTCATCACATCTCAAGGAATTCTGGATGATATTCTTGATGAAATGGAAAGCCAGACCCCAGATGTCCCAACTGAGCAAATTGAGGCCCCGGAAATCCCACCTACCAAAAAGGACAAGGAACCCAGGCAACAAAGAAAAATAAATTGGCCTGAAACTGTCGGAGAACGCAAATCGCCATGAATGCCTAAGCCAAGAGTATTAGCCGTGGGCTCAGATCCAGATCATCCAACCGATGAACAAGCCCAAGCCTCGCCACAGTCTGCCAAATGGGCCAAGGCCCAGAACAAGGAATGATCCCAATTGGAGAAGTACAATGTATTCACCAAAGTGGACAAATCTGAAATTCCGGAAGGTACAAAAATCATCAATACTAAGTGGGTATATGTTGTCAAGCACAAACCCGACGGATCGATCGAAAAATACAAGGTATGAAAGGTCGGAAGAGGCTTCAGTAAAGAAGCAGGCAAATCATACGACGCAGACAAGATATTCGTGCAAATGATGAGGCCTGAAACCTTTAAAATGCTACTGGTCATAGTATTAATCCACGGATGGGAGGTCAGACAATAGGATGTGGTCACCGCCTATCTCCAAGCCCTACTCCACCATGATGTCTACGTTAGCGACGTCAACGAAAATAGAGAAGTAGAATACTGGAAGCTTAACAAAGCACTCTACAGGCTTAAACAAGCTAGCCACGAATAGTTTAAAACCCTAGAATCTATTCTCGAACAAGCAGGCTTGACCCAATGTATTGGAGACGAGGGAACATACTGATCATGCAATGGAGACCAAATCATAGGGACCCATGTCGATGATCTACTAGCGATCGAGGCCTCCAACAGAATTTTGGACCAAACCGAAACAACCATGCAAAGATCCGTGGAACTCGACCAAAAGGGGCTACTACAACAAATCTTAGGGATGGAAATAAAATAAACAAAAGAAGCTGTTATACTAACTCAGACCCGTCTAATAGAATCCACCTACCACACGCACTCGACAACTCCCTATCACCAAGGAAAATCCTCACTCCCGCTAAATCCAACACTCTTCGAGTATATCAAAGAACCCGAAGAAGAATGCCCAAAAACACCTTACCAAGCAATCATGGGGAGCCTGCTTTATATAGCTCGGATGACTGGGCCGGAAATATCCATTCCAGTAAACCTACTAGGACGATGCGCAGCAAGTCCCTCGGCAGCGAACATGTTGGCAGCCTACAAGGTTTTGGAGTACTTGTACTCCACCAAAGAAGAAGGCATCATTTTAAGGAAGCCTTCAAATCTACGATTGGAAACCTATGCCGATGCATCATACAGGGGACCTGGGAGCAGGTCCCAAACAGGGGTGCTGATAACAATGGGGGGGCAACCAGTGGGATGGTATTCACCTTGCTAGGACATAGTGAGCCCGAGCAAAACCGAGGCAAAATATATAGCATGCTGCGAGGCTGCTAAGGATCTAGCCTGGGGGCAACAATTCTGCTCGGAAATCCAAGCCCTCGACTGCGAACTACCGTTACTTTGGACAGATTCAGAAGGGGCGATGAACCTGTCCAAAACGAACCAATTCCTGAGACAGAGCCATTACATAGAACATCGGTTCCACTATCTCTGACAGCAAGTCCACCAGCAGAAGATGCAGATCTCGTGGGTCCCGGGGGATCAGAACCCTTCCGATATATTAACGAAACTTCTCCCGATGGCCCAGGTCAAAATATGGAAGAAGAAGTGGATTGGGACTGGCTAAATGATTTCATAACACCTCGACTCCAAGACGAGTCTGACCACGGAGAAACAATAAGATCCGGGGATAGTTGGTATCTAGACCTAGGTACGCCCATCCTCAGCCAGGAGCTAAGCATGTGGGATGAGGCCATGGATACGCTCGTGTAAGGGAGGGTGTGGGAATTACCCGCAGCGTCTCCAAAAATCACGTGAATACAGGGGAAGGAGGAACTTGGATGAATCGGGACAAAAGCTGGTATAAGTCCCGATTAGGACAAAAGCTGGTAGAATCACTGGTATATAGGCGGTAGAACCGCGCTCTCTATTTTTCCTCTTTTTTCCTTAGAGTTCATCAGTTCAATAGCGAGTCAAGTCTGCTTCAGAGTATTCCTAGCTATCCGACATATATTTATCTCTCAATAAACATATCTTTCTCCCTCTGCTTAGCGCAGTTGTTCAAAATTAAGCCTACTCATAGCCTTGTATTCTTACAGGGTGGAGAAGTGACGGGGATGGGAGGAGGCGGTGATATCAGCCGTAGGAAGCGCGTGACGGGTGGGATGCGCAGGGATGGCGGAGTTAAAGGGGGTGGTGGAAGAAATAAGAGAGAGGCAGGCCAGGCTGGTATAGGACTGTGAGAGTTGACTGGGTGAAGGCACATGTCGGCACCCAGGGCAACGAAAAAGCAGTCCAGCTGGCAAAGGAGGAGGCGGTAAGGAAAACCTCTGGAATTGTGACGAGAAGGCAATATTATGAGCCTATCAGTCGGTCGCCAAAAGGCCATTGTTCAAGCAATGCACAGTCTAGGGTGGCGAGCCAGGTACATGGTGAGCTGATTAGGGCAGGCTGAGATGAGGTGAAAATGGAGTCCATGTTGTGGTGGAAAAGCCCTTTACTCCGACATCGGAAGAATGTGATGAGTTAGTGGAATTGGCGAAGAGGCGTGGAAAGATTTGAACAGTATATCACAGGGAATAAGCGCAAGTGAATTGTCAATCCTCCCACAATGATTAACAACGTTTCTTTTTGCACAGACCGTCGTTTTGATTCCGACTTCCTCAGTCTCTCAAGTTTATTAACGCCAGCCTCTACCGTCGGCACTGCCCCACTCACCAATGTCACCCAAATCCGTTCTTCCTACAATCATTACATGACTCCCATCCCATCCAGAAAAGCGTGGAAACGGGTGATTGTCCTCGGAAATGGTGTTCTATACGACCTCGGTACCCACCTTATTGACCAAATCCTTCACCTTTTCCAACATAACCTCTCTGCTTTCTGTAGGAACCCACATGGGTTTCCAACCCGTACCCTCGGTATGTTACATGATGAGCGTGGTACTTCACCTCCAATCTCGTGACGCTACTGAATGGGGAAAATCCTGGGTTGACGACAGTTTCGACATATTTTTTGAGTACGCCCACCCAGACCCACCCACCGCTCTCTTGTCGTACACACCGCAGCGTCCTCGGCATCCTCTCACATGTCACAGGAACGTTTTGTTTCGAATTCGTGGAATAGGCGGAGCTAGTTATGTCAAATTTGGTGTTGATCCACAAGAGGCACAGTTGCTTCAGGATGTCTACGGACCCAGAAAACCTGGCTTCGGGGAGGAGCCAGAGGAGGAATGGGGTGGGTTTACTACGGATGGGCAGGGTGATTGGGAGACGAAGAGGGTGCGTGGAGAAAAAGGAAACTATGCAAGATATTTCGAAATTTGATCAGGGCTATTAATGGGCAAGAACCCCTTGGTGTAAAACTAGAGGAGGCCGCCGATGTTTTGAGAATCATTGAGGCGGTGGCGAAAAGTTGGAAGGAGGGCAGGTGGGTGAAGTTTCTACCTTGATCAACTGTAAAGAAGCAGACTAGAAATCCCATTAATGCATTTTCTATACTGCAACTCTATCTCAGACCCCGCATAGAGACTACAAGCCAAATTCTAGAACCTTGTGGGGAGTTGTCTCTCTCGCAGGTCACATAATATGACTGAATATCTGTTTTCCATTCTCAGGCTCAATGTGGAAATTCCTATCACATAACCAAAAATGGCGATAAAACGCTCAACTCTGAGGATAAAAATACAACCTCAATCATGAAATTGCAGTGTAGTGGTGCGAAGAATGAACAAATAAAACGGCTGTTCTAAATCGCTGACAACGCGATAACATAGGAGCAATTTTTAAGCCCGAAAACCAGGTTTCCCACAACACGACACCATATCTACTGTACTTTAGCAGCTTCTGGCCATTGGGCTTGTCCGTCTAATGGCCTTGGCGAAGGCTTCCTTGGTGATCATCAACTCCCAGCGAGTCCGCTCGCTATCAGCCCAGTTCTCGCTGTAGGAGCGGATGACTGCACAGGTGATACTGGCGACATGAGCGATGGGCTTACTGTTTTTCTACTGCACCTCCGGACTGATAGGATACTCTGACGTGGGGAGTGGATGATAATGTTGGCAGTCGATGAGTAAGCCAATCCGACATGGGATATATATAAGGTAACGGAATGGAGAAAACAACATCTGAGTTACCAAAAAGGGAACGTCTTTCGGTATATTGGTAAACATATAATATAAGCATCAGAATTCCGTGCATTGTATTTAGTAGACAGAGCACTTCTCCCATAACATTCAGGTATACTATAGCGAGCAGAAGATTGACATCTCACGAATATATTCTTTCTCTCTTGAGTTGAACCTCCGGTTACTAATACGATTTCTTCTTATTTTTAAATCATCATTGATCGCATTCAGACTATGGCGATGGACTGCGGCTCCCGAGTGTCCCCGGGTAGCTTCTCTCCCCACCGGGCCAGTCCCTGCTCTCTACTACCACAATTCAACCTCATAGCCTTGTAATTCTTACAGATAATCCATATATATCCACGCCCTCGGAACGTTCCTGCTCGTGGAGAAGCTTTGTAGGTACGCTTGGGTACGAGCTCGAGACCAAGGTTACACAGGCTCGAGCCTGGAGGGCGTTGCAACCGTGAGAATTAATATGGCAGCACAATATTTCCGTTGCCTATATTATTCCTCAGTGCTAGACGTACGTACATATATGTAGTATGCATCATGAGCTATTTATTCTGTTTTACGTATGCTGCTTGCGAGCCGGCTCGTGCCCAGGCCTATTTGTAGGCGTACAGTATCCGCCTCCACCCATCGCTGGTGGCTCACATGCTTGGAGCGCTAGCCCTTGTGGTGGCTCGTATGCTGGAAGCTCTTGTGGTGACTCGTATGCTTGAAGCTCTTGTGGTGACTCGTATGCTTGAAGCTCTTGTGGTCGCTCGTCTGCTTAAAGCTCTTGTGGTGGCTCGTATGCTGGAAGCTCTTGTGGTGACATGTATGGGGTACTGTGTGAGGGGTGATAGCGCAGTGGAGGCTCATTAGCACCTAGTTCAGGTATTGCCGTTTGTTCTGCACCCTGGCATTTCCTCCACCAGACAAGCAATCCAAGGAGAAGGCCAAGACCGACAAACCCACCAATGACACCACCCGCAATGGCTCCAGTGCTGCTTTTTGACTCCTTAATATCCCCATCCGTGTTTTGCTGATCTCCATATCTTGTTTGATGCGGCAGGGAATTCGTTGATATTGATGTTGTTTCATTGGTCGAATTGGTCGAACCATCTACATTTGCAGGCAATTTGTTTCGAATCTGAAAAACTGAGCCCAATTCCTTAGTGCCCCATGCAGCTTTTGGCTGCTTAAGTGTGGCACCCTCTTCTCCATCTCCACCAATAAGGTCGAATATCGCAGGTGACACTTTGGAGCCCTTATTGGTTGGATCAAACTCGGCTTTAAATGTCCAATCATATGTGTCGAAAACATGGACAGCAGTATCAATATTACATTGTAGAAACTAAGAATCATTCACCATTGCAGAGGTGCTGACATTCATCACTTCAGGGACCATAATAAGTTGTCGATTCTCGTAGAGCCCACCTATATCACCGTCAGCCACCAAGAAATTCATCAGAATAAGGCTATGCTAGAGCCCATGCAGTCACAATAGGTAAGCGTACATGTCACATCCGCAATACCCCATTCATTCGGGTAGTTCACAAGATCAATTTTTTTCCAGATAAATGCTGCCATTGAAAGCACGTACATATCCAGAATACGCAAATGTTGTTTTGTTATCCCGGAAAAGATATAAAGTATAAGGAAGACATGTATTTTCCTAAAGACATATCTTTTCCTTACCCTAAAGTCATGTGAAGAACAAGGTGGAATATGCCATGTGCCCTCCTGGGAGACAAGTGTACTTTCCTAAGAATCAGATTAGATAGAAATCATGTGATCTATTTCCTTATCAGTTAATCAGAAAGAGATGAGTTAGAGAATGACTCAGAGGAATGACTTACATAGTGAGTCATAGGATGAGTCACAGGAATGACTCAGAGATGGAAAGCTATGACATCACTACTTATGTAAATCCCTGCCCGGGATTGGGGATTTAGAGGAATCAAGCCCTAGCAGATAGCTTTTCTTTTTCATCATCAGTTTATTCAGATAGTAACAAATACAAGAGATCAACCTGTTAAAACTCTTGTGCCTCTTGGTATATCACCTGATTCCTTACATAATCAACTATCTCAATACAACTATCTTGAAGATTACATAAGATAAACTTATGTTTAATAAGTCCTTATAAATCTCAAGACCAACAACCTTTACATAAAGTTGGTACGAGGAAAGATCCGGAGCTGGGACAAGAACCGAGCATAAAGAAGTCCTGTCACTAGGGATATCGCCTGTAGCGGCCTGCTTTATCTAGCGAAAACTGGCTATATCATAAATGCATATTTCATCCACAGGCTGCTAGGAGATGTGGAGCAATATTAGTTTGAGTCGAATCTGGTGATTTCATTTGGAATTCAGATAAAGCCTAAAGACATGAATCATAACTTACATAGGCTTCTTGGCCACTGTTTTTCAATTTTCCACCCTAAACGATCTACTCCTTCATCTCCAACCCTGTCCAAGCTGTGCAATGTCATACTGTTCGTAGTACCAATATCGTCGAGTAGGTCAGAAGTGTTGAATGTATTCTTCCTAAAATCATACGCCGATAAAGTATTTTCCCAAACGTCCGTATTGACAAGCTGAGCAGAAAAATCTTTATTGGTGGCTTCATTCTGCTGTTCCACCACTGGAAATCCACCAATCGTATAACCAACCTTGTTACACTGTCACTGCGTATATCCGAAATCACTCAAATGATGTATGCTCGAGAAAAGATAAATGGACATCCAATTAGTAGCTTTTGTATTATATGCATGAATAGCTGGTAGGGGCAGCTAGTATCTGTATGTTGTCGAACCATCTGCGGCTTTCCCTGATATATAATAAGGATCCACAATACGATATCCTCTAGGAGGCCCTTCGTACACATTGGACATCCAACCCCCAAAAGTATAAAATGTGCCCTCTCCCAAGTTCTATAAAGCTCCTTGTACTCCATTATAACGCCTATTCCAATCATCTGGCTTGGGATGTGCTGTCCATAGAGGCTTCGAAGTGTTGAATTTGGCTGATAGATCGAGTTCCTATAAATGTTTATCTGAACCAATTAGAATGGTAGTACAGTGCAAATGTAAATTAGGGACTCACTCTGCCATCGGACAATCTTTGGGTTGCTGTATGGGGTATTGGTTCTATTCAGATAGTATTATTCATTTATCCACTTCTCTCCATCAAGAAACATTTTATCTCCTACAACAGTCACTCGCCCGTATCGTAAATTACAAGTTGTCTTAACTGGATTCCATATAGTCGTGGCTAGTCCATCGACTATACCCGCCGAGCCTAGAAGACTGGCAATTAGTGTCGCCGTCAACGCCGATAGTACATATTTTGTCTTCCGCCGTAAATTGCCCCTCCATGTTTGTCCTGTCATGCTTCGATATTCAAGTCGAAAGGGACCAATTTCTAGAAAAACTTACGATTCTGCACCAGTTAGTCCACACCATGTAGAGATGAGAATGACAGGCACAAGATTAAAAACCTGCTTGTGCTTGTGAAGGAAATAGAAAGGAAGAAAACATCGAAGGAAAGGAACTTGGTGGCGCTGGGGATGATATTGGACAGGTATTTGCACTCCACAAGCGGGTTGTGCTAACCAGACTAGGTATTTGCATTGCTTACTGCAGATCTAAATAAGGTTAGTCAGGTTCCTAAATGAGACGAAGCTAACTCTATACCTACCAGTATGTCCCATCATCATGCAACATATATATATATATATATATATATTAGTATTAATTTGAAGGTTAACAAAGGGATTTGTATTCTCCATCCCAGTCTCTTATTTACCTACGCACTAAAGAAATTTGCATTTGGTGCCCTTCAGGGGTATATTTGCGACCAGCCAGAACTGATGGAGTTCTGTTCTCTGCTCGAGACCATAAGCGATACGGGTCACGTAAACCTGGCATTCATAATATGAGTAATAGGGTGTACTGTGTAGGGTTTTCTGGGGGCACATTCAAGGCCTGTAACATTTAATTGTTCACCTAGTTGTTATATGGGCGATAATCTATGGTTGGCCTACATTGTCAAGCACTTCGATATTCATAGTACTACCCCCAACAACCCTTTTGACGGCCAACCCCATTACCCCCCCCTGGCATATGTTTATTGTCAATAGATATAGCTCTCATGTCACTTGGTCGGTAGTCGAATGTGCTCTTGATCACCAGATTATTTCATATCGCCTTATATCACACTCTGCTTACTATGCAACCTCTGGATGTTGCGTATTTTGCCCCGACTATTAGGACGAGCATATCGAACGGCACTACAAGACTTTATATGTGAGCATCTTGGCCAATAATTTGGAAAACAAGAATTTGGGGAATGCCTCTGCATTGCCCGTGATTAAGCATTAACCAGGACCAATACTCTCAGTGGTAATTTGAGGCTTCTGGCATATGGCCATTTTGTGCAGAAAAGGTTATTGATCGACATCATGCTACTGAGGAAGCTACCCGACGTACTCAATCTGCCTCATTTGAGGTAGGAAGCATTCGAGAGGAAGCTCTAGGGCTTAATATGACCCCCTCATTCCCATAAAAAACTCGAGAAATCTCTTGGGTATTTCGAAGGTAAGATAGTTCAGTATCGGGTCATTGAACAAAACTTCTTAGTGGTCAAAGAGCTACGCTCTAATAAGCAGGTGAAGCCTCGCTGGTCCTATGTTGAGGAGGAGGAAGCTAGGGTTGCAGCTCTACAACTCTTGCCGCTGAGGGGGCTGCGGGGCGAGAGGCAAAGAGACTAGCTAAGGATCAAAAGGCAAATGAAACAAAGGAGCATGCAGATGTATCCAAAAAATGAAAGAGGGGGGGTGCTCAGGCTGTTGGGTAGAGGACGTACGTGGTCGCTCCAAAATAGCTCGATCTAGGACTGCAAGTCCCTCAAGGTATGATGCTGGGGGACTCATGTGAAGAGATTGGAAACAGCAATGCGAGGTTTTGAAGGTCTACTTAGCACAGTTGGCATTGTGCATGAAGGCTGAGCAGCAGAGAATGAACCTATCACGGCGCATGATTTCAGCATGTGAGAGCAGGGAATATGGCAATGTATAATAGGTTAGATGTATATATGAGGAAGGGGACGTTGTCTATTAAAGACCCATCTGCCTTCTACTGCTCATTCCCTTCTTCATGCAACGTCTTGTATATACTTTGAATACAAACGTCCACCTCATAGTTACGAGTGCTCCCTGGAGCTTCCCATAGTCCATACTATAGTCTCCCGTTACAGAACCTGATAAACACGGAGTACGATATATATATATCTAATGTCCACACTGAAAATAGGTATTGGAGTGATCGTTTGCAGAGTCAAGGTCTGATAGTATTGGTAGATCGAATTGGGGATTCCCAAGGACTTTAGCCCTGGCAATCTCGGGGCTTTACTAAATTAGTGCTCTCATGGCAATACCAATATTTGCTTATTTGGAGGTACATTTTGGGAAATAACACCAAACGTAGCGCTAGAAAAGGGTCTTTCTGCTCCCCTATTGGCGAGGTTTGGCATTTCTTCCATATATACCCTTTATCCCCCTACATCATTCTGTCCGGGTCACCAATCCCTCTTATCTCTTTTACTTTTATGTTGCTGCTCCCCTCTAGGCATGGGAAGGGGCGGAAGACACAGCCGAAGGGGGAAGTAACGGTGAATCTCAAAACGTGGGAAGAGGGGTGACGGCGGCACATCCAGGGATATGAGGTTAAACAAATTGTAGTATTTTTGAAAAAGTATAGTTTTAATATTATAGACTACTTTTCTTATTTTTCAGATCTTAATCCAATTGAGTATATATGAGTAGAACTAAAGTATCAACTTTGTCAAAAATGCCCTGATATTCTTTCTACTTCTGATAGGCCATTAGCTGTAAAGCAGAGATTGGTAGTATGCTTGGAATATATTTGGAATAAGATACTCAGGTCTTTTTGTATGTTACTTTATGAGTCTACACCCCAGTGGATTGTATCTATAATTAAGACCAATGAGTGGTATACCAAGGTATTTAGTAGAGAGAACTATAGCTACATCCGCATGTTTTT
>Ga0307514_10004711_pt1 | contig 12466 bp, 11 predicted proteins | sample 16_EM_MG_FD_203088 | JGI IMG/M metagenome (GOLD analysis project Ga0307514, IMG submission 203088) | Populus trichocarpa ectomycorrhiza microbial communities from riparian zone in the Pacific Northwest, United States - 16_EM | ecosystem: Host-associated > Plants > Roots > Unclassified | place...
ACGGCCTGCAGCTTCGCGATGATCCGTTCGCTGGTATCCAGCGGCAGCCCCTGCACCCAGTTGCTGCCGAGCTCGCGGGCCTGCGCCATCACGGAATCGCGCTTGTAGGTCTGGCTGGCCACCCATTGCGTCTTGACGCGCGCGAGTTCGGCGTCGCTCACGCCCTCCTTCGCAACGCGCGCCACCTGGGCGCGCAGCGCGGCCTCGACCGCTTCGGCGCTCTTGCCGTGTGCCGGCACGCCCACCAGCGTGAACAGCTGCGGCCCGCGGCCGGCCAGGCCCGAGTAGGCACCGGCCGAATCGGCCACGCGGTCGGGGCCCTGGGTCAGGGCGCGGTCGAGCCGCGCGCCCGTGTAGCCGTCGAGCACGGCCGACAGCACTTCGAGCGCCCACACGTCGCTGTCCGCGGCTTCGAGGTTCTCCAGCTGCGGAATGCGGAACGCGAGCGACACGTAGGCCTGCTCGGCCGGCGCCTTGAACTCGATGCGGCGGATGCCGCGCTGCGCGGGCTCGGTGCGCGGCTTGCGCGCGGGCACGGCGCGCGCGGGAATGCGGCCGTAGTACTTCTCGGCCAGCGCACGCACCTGGGCCACGTCGACATCGCCGGCCACCACCAGGGCGGCATTGGCCGGCACGTACCAGCGGCGGAAGAAGGCGCGCGCGTCGTCGGGCGTCATCGCGTCGAGATCGCTCATCCAGCCGACCACGGGGCGGTGGTAGGGCGAGGCCGTGAACACGGCCGCGTTCTGCTGTTCGCCGAGCAATGCGCGCGGCTGGTCGTCGGTGCGCAGGCGCCGTTCTTCCTTGACCACCTCGATCTCGCGCTTGAACTCGTCGTCGGACCACTGGTTGTTGGCGAAGCGGTCCGATTCGAGCTTCATGACCTGCTCCAGGCTGGCCACGGGAATCTGCTGGTAGTAGCCGGTGTAGTCGCGCGTGGTGAAGGCGTTTTCCTGGCCGCCCAGCGCCGCCACGCGGCGCGAGAACTCGCCGGGCTTGATGTCCTTGGTGCCCTTGAACATCATGTGCTCGAGCACGTGGGCCACGCCCGAAGTGCCGTCGACCTCGTCGACCGAGCCCACGCGAACCCAGACCATCTGCACCGCGGTGGGCGCACGCCTGTCGGGCTGCACCAGCAGCGTCATGCCGTTGGCCAGGGTGAATTGCTGGGGAGTGGACGCCGCAGCGGCCGCGTCGGCTGGAGCGGCGGTGGATGGAGCGGCGGAAACCGGTGTGGGCTGGGCCTGCGCAGGCATGGCCCACAGCGCGGAAAGCGCCACTGCCAGCACCGCACCGGACGCAGCACGGCGTGGCGAGGGGTGTTTCATAGAATGGGTCCGATTGTAAAAAGCTCCTGATGTTCAGTTTCTTCAAGAAAAAACCGCCTGCCGAATCACCGGCCGCGCCGGCGCCCTCCCCGGCCGCCGAGCCGGCACCGGCCCCCGAGCCTGCGCCGGCACGCTCGGTGTTCTCTCCGTCGAGCTGGTTCGGCTCGAAGCCTGCCGCGGAGGAAGCGGCGCCCCCGCCTGCAGCGCCAGCCACAGCGCCCGCGGTAGCGCCTCCGCCGCCGCCGCCGCCGGCAGTTGCGCCACCGGCCGCCCCCGCTGCGCCGAACGCCACACCGACACCGACACCAGCACCAGCACCAGCGCCTGCATCACCCCTCGCACCCGCCGACCTGGCCGAGCCCCTGCCCGCCCTCATCACCGACGCGGCTATGGCAGCCGAGCGCAAGGGCTGGTTCGACAAGCTCAAGACCGGCCTGCGCAAGACCGGCACCGGCATCCAGGCGGTGTTCGTCAATGCCCAGATCGACGACGCGCTGTACGAGGAGCTCGAATCGGCCCTGCTGATGGCCGATACCGGCGTCAAGGCCACCGAGTTCCTGCTCGACGACCTGCGCGGCCGCGTCAAGCGCCAGATGGCGACCGATGCGGCGCAAGTGAAGCGGCTGCTGGCCGACGCCATCACCGACCTGCTCCAGCCGCTGGAAAAGCCGCTGGTGATCGGCCAGTTCACACCGACGGTGATCATGGTGGCGGGCGTGAACGGCGCCGGCAAGACCACCTCCATCGGCAAGCTCACCAAGCACCTGGCCAACGAGGGTGCCTCGGTGCTGCTGGCGGCAGCCGACACCTTCCGCGCGGCTGCGCGCGAGCAGCTGCTGGTCTGGGCCGACCGCAACACGGTCGAGATCGTGAGCCAGGAAGGCGGGGATCCGTCGGCCGTGAGTTTCGACGCGGTCACGGCCGGCAAGGCGCGCGGCAAGGACGTGGTGCTGGTCGACACCGCCGGCCGGCTGCCGACGCAGTTGCACCTGATGGACGAGCTCAAGAAGATCAAGCGCGTCGTCACCAAGGCCGACGCCACCGCGCCGCACGAGGTGCTGCTGGTGATCGACGGCAACACCGGGCAGAACGCCCTGACGCAGGTCCGGGCCTTCGACGAGACGCTGGGCCTCACCGGCCTGGTGGTGACCAAGCTCGACGGCACGGCCAAGGGCGGCGTGCTCTGCGCCATTGCGCGCGAGCGGCCGATCCCGGTCTACTTCATCGGCGTGGGCGAGAAGCTGGAAGACCTCGAAACCTTCAACGCGCGCGAGTTCGCGCTGGCGCTGCTGGGCTGACGCGCCAGCAGCGCAACCCGCTGCCGCTCAAAGGCGCTCAAAGGCCGAAGAGCGAACGGGTATCGCAGAGAAAGCCGGTGCAGTTGGCGGGCCGGATATAGAGCGTCCTGACCTGGCCGCTCGGCAGGCCGTATTCGCCCACCAGCGCGTTGCCCTTGGCACCTTCGGCATTCGCCTGCGCAATGTAGTCCGCGCTGTTGCCGGCGGGCTGCAGGTTCAGGTAGCTGAAGGTGGCCGATTGCGACAGGTCCTTCTCGTAGAGCAGCCTCGTGCCGTCCGAGAAGCCGTAGCCGGTCTTGAACCGGAAGCCCCGCGCGCCCTGGGCCTCGAGCTGTGCCAGGAAGTCGGCATCGCTGCCGGGCTCGCCCAGCGCTTCATAGCCGTAGGTGGCGTTGCCTTGCGCGTCTTTCTGATAGACCAGCACCGTGGTCCCGCCCACCATGTAGCCGCCGCCGACACTGTAGTAGCCGTTGCCGCCCTGGGCGTTGACCTGCGACAGATAGCCGGCGCTGTCGGCCGGCGAGGCCAGCACGGCATAGGTGTAGGTCGATGCGGATTTGTTGTCCTTGCGGTAGAGCGTCCGGACCTGGCCGCCCACCGCGTACGGCCCGCCCCATTTGAAGCCCCTGGCGCCCTGGGCGTTGAGCTGGTCCTGGAGTTCCGCCGCGGAACTGGCGACCGGTAGCAGCTCGAAGGCATAGGCGGTCTCGGCATCCTTCACGTAAGCCTCGACCACCTCCACGCTGGTCGGGCTGGTGGTGAAGGCCAGGCCGCTGAAGAAGCGAAACGACCTTGCGCCTTGCGCATTGAGCTGATCGAGAAATGCCGCAGCATCGGCGACCGGCGGCAGGGCCTCGTACAGGAAGGTACGCGTGGCCGGCGCCGGCGCCGGAGCTGGGGCCGGAGCGGGCGCGGGTGCTGGCGATGGTGCAGGAGCTGGCGCGGGCGCGGGCGCGGGCGCCGGTGACGGTGCCACCGGCAAGCCGGCGAAGCCGCCGCCACCATTTCCACCGCCGCCGCAGGCAGCCAAAGTTGCGGCGAGCGCCGAAATCCAGAGTCTTGCTTGCATGAGAATCTCCCCCCGAGAAACGTTGATGTGTGCGACCGTGCAACGGTAAAGCCCGGCGGCATGGCCCGCCAGTGCCGAAAGTCACTGTGCGCCGGCGGGCGCGAGTTCGGCCAGGGTCTGGAACAGCTTGCCGGCGTCCACCGGCTTGAACAGCACGGCGACGCCGGATGCACGGACCCGCTTCAGGCGTTCCGGCGCTGTTTCGCCGGTGACCAGCAACAACGGCATGCCGGAGCCGAAGCGTTGGCGCAGGCGCAGGCCGGTATCGAGTCCGTCAGTGCCGTTGGCCAGTCGGTAGTCGCAGATCAGCAGATCGAAGGGCTGGGCCCGGCCCTGCGCCTGTGCCATGGCCTCTTCCGCCTGCGCTTCGTCGGCCACCGCCTGCACCTCGATCGACCAGGAGCGCAACAGTTGGCCCATGGCCTCCCGGATTTCCGCTTCGTCGTCGACCAGCAGCACGCGGCCGGGCAGCGCCTGTGCCGCTGCATCGCGGCGCCGATGTGCTTCCACACCCTGGAGGATCGGGCCGGCCGGCGGTGCGCCCACCCGCGGCCCGGCCGCAGGCAGCACCACGCGAAAGCAGGTTCCCCGGCCCGGGCGCGAATGCACCTGCATCGGATGGTCCAGCAGCCGCGACAGGCGCTGCACGATCGACAGGCCGATACCCAGGCCCTGCGAGCGGTCCCGGCCGAGATTGCCGACCTGGTAGAACTCCTCGAAGATGCGCCCCAGCTGCTCGGGGGCGATGCCGATGCCGGTGTCGCGCACCTCGATCCAGACCGCATCGGCGCGCGCCCGGGCCGTCACGGTCACGCCGCCCCTCGCCGTGTACTTGAGCGCGTTGTCGATCAGATTGGAAAGCAGGCGATGCAGCAGCTGCGGATCGCTGTGCACCCACAGCCCGCTCGCGCGCACGCGCAACTGCAGTTCCTTCTGCTCGGCGCGTGCCGAGAACATGTGGTTGAGCGGCAGGAACAAGCCGTCGAGCTGCACCGCCTGAAGCTCCGGCAAGACCACCCCCGCATCCAGCTTCGAGACGTCGAGCATGGTGTCCAGCGACGTGCCCAGCGCATTCACGGCGCGCATCAGGCGCTCGGCATTGACTCCTTCCGGACGGCCGCGCAGCTCGTTCTCGAGCGCGGCGCCGAACAGCGCGATGGCGTGCAGCGGCTGCCGCAGGTCATGGCTGGCGCTGGCCAGGAAGCGGGTCTTTTCCTGGCTGGCCCGTTCGGTGGCGGCGATCTGTTCCTCCAGCCGCACGGCCAGGGCCTCCTTCTCGAAGCGCAGGATCAGCGAATCGGCCAGCAGCCTGTGCTCCTGAACGCCGACGCGCAGCATGAGGAAAAGGTAGATCGCGGCAAAGGCCGCGAGGAAGAGGTGGATGGAGTCGCGCTGCCAGGCCAGGGCAATGATCAGCCCGCCCATCATGGGCAGCGTGTGGCCGAACAGCGCCGCCTTCAGCGGCCGCAGCGACTGCACGGCACGGGCGCAGTTGCCCATCATCACCACCATCAGCGCGGCGGTGACCGGCAGATTGCCCGCGGGCACGAAGATCCACGGCGCCAAGGCATCGGCAAACCCGAGCAGGGTCACGATGCGGGTGATCTTGCGCGCCCACCAGGCGCTGTCGGCCGTCGGCACCGCCGGATTCCAGCGCGGCGTGAAGTACATGCCCAGGTACAGCGTCAGATGCAGCACGACGAAGGGCAGCACCATCGGGTCGCCCAGTTGCAGGTACATGAACGCGCCGAGCACCAGCACGAAGACGACGCGGGCCAGGAAGGTCGCGTTGTAGTTGAAATAGACCGACGCCACGTGCTCGCGCAGCACCTGCTGGCTCAGCGGCGCGTCGGCCGTGCGCGGCGGGCTCAACGCAGGCTGCTGATCAGCTGCGCACGCGAACGCACGCCGAACAGCAGCAGGATGGTCGATACGTGGTTCTTCACGGTGCCCTCGCTCAGGTTCGCGAGCTGGGCGATTTCCTTGTTCGCCTTGCCTTCGAGCACCCACTGCATCACCTGCATCTGGCGCGGCGTGAGTTCCTGCCAGGCGCTGGCCTGGGCGGATTCAGCCCAGCTGCCGAGCGCCTTCGGCACCGTGGCGAAAGGAGAGATTCCGGATGCGCCGGGCTCGAGCAGGCCGCAGGCGCGGATGAATCCCACCACCTCCTTCAGGTCCGCCGACTTGGGAAGAAAGGCGCTCGCGCCCAACGCCACCGCCCCCTGCGCCAGCGACGTGCTGCCGGTGCCCGAAAGCACCACGATGCGGGCGGACGGATGGCGCAGGCGGAATTCCGCGAGGCCGCTCAGGCCGTGGGTGTCGGGCAGCGCCAGGTCCAGCAGCACCAGGCGGATCGACTCGCGGTGCTTTTCGTAGAGCGCCAGCGCCTCGGCCGCGCTGCCGGCCTCGAAGACCTCGATGCTCGCGCCCGAAGAAGCGGTCTGCGCCTGAACCAGCGCACGCACCCCGAGCCGCAGCAGATCGTGGTCGTCCACCACCAGGATCGCGCCCGGCGGGTGCGCCGGGATACCGCTGCCCAGAAGCGGCGGCGGCGGGTTGGAGGAAGATTCGAGCGAGGCCACGCGGTCGATCTTAGCGATGCCCCCCGCGCGCAACAGTGCCCAAAGTCATGGTGCGGCCACCCGATTCGGGAAGCGCTTGCTACCGTTTGCATAGCACTTGCCATCCGCTGCGGGCGGGTGCACCATGCGCTACCCCGCCGCACCGAACGGAACGGCGCTTCTGGAGACAGGAACATGATGCACACCGCCGATGCTCCGCTGGCTGCGGGCGGACGCAAGGTCGACAGGCTGCTGGCCCACTACGGCGAAAGCCACCGCCACCCCACCAACGAGCTGATCCACTTCGCCGCGATCCCGGCCATCATGCTGAGCATCGTCGGCCTGCTGTTTGCGCTGCATCCGTGGGTGGCTTACATCTTCGTGGCGGCGAGCCTCGTCTACTACGCCACGCTCCGCTCCCCTGTCTTCCTCGTCGCCATGCTGGCCGGCACTGCCCTGGTGCTGGCGCTGGTTCACGCCATGGGCAGCCTTGTACTGCCGGTTTCCGCCGCCATCTTCGTGGTGGCATGGATCTTCCAGTTCATCGGCCACAAGATCGAGGGCAGGAAACCTTCTTTCTTCGAAGACATCCAATACCTCTGGGTGGGGCCCCTGTTCGTACTCTCCAAGCTGTTTTTGCGCCTCGGTATCCGCTGGTAAGCCTCGGGTCGGACGGCGCCGCAGGCCGGATCGCCGCCCGGCTGACAGCTTTGGCTATCGGTGCGATAGAAACTTAGGGGGAACCCTTAGCTTAGCACTCCCTCTAATCGAGTGCTAACATGCCCTCTACAAAGGAGTTTCCCCTGATGACCACGCTGTCTGGAGCCTCTGCCAACCAGCTCGCCGTCGCCAATCCATGGTCGATGGTGCCGCCGCTGGGCAACCTGGATGCTTATATTTCGGCCGCCAACCGCCTGCCGATGCTCACGCTCGAAGAAGAGCAGGGCTTCGCACGCCGTTTGCGCGACCACAACGACCTCGAAGCGGCCGGTGCGCTGATCCTCTCGCACCTGCGCCTCGTGGTGTCCATCTCGCGCCAATACCTGGGTTACGGGCTGCCTCACGGCGACCTGATCCAGGAGGGCAACGTCGGCCTCATGAAGGCCGTGAAGCGCTTCGACCCCGACCAGGGCGTGCGGCTCGTGAGCTACGCCATGCACTGGATCAAGGCCGAGATCCACGAGTACATCCTGAAGAACTGGCGCATGGTCAAGGTCGCGACGACCAAGGCCCAGCGCAAGCTGTTCTTCAACCTGCGCTCGATGAAGCAGAGCTTCAAGGCCGACTCGGCCGCAGCCGACAACGGCACGCACCGCGAGACGCTGAGCCCCGACGAGGTGTCGCAGATGGCGACCCGGCTCAACGTCAAGCCCGAGGAAGTGCTCGAAATGGAAACCCGCCTGTCGGGCGGCGACGTGCTGCTCGACCCGGGTCCATCGGACGACGGCGATGAAGCCTTCGGCCCGATCGCCTACCTGGCCGATGCCACGCAGGAGCCGACCGCGCTGCTCGAGTCGCAGCAGCGCGACCGGCTCTCGAGCGACGGCATCGCCACCGCCCTCGAAGCGCTGGACGACCGCAGCCGCCGCATCGTGGAAGAGCGCTGGCTCAAGGTCAACGACGACGGTTCGGGCGGCATGACGCTGCATGACCTGGCGGCGGTGTACGGCGTGAGCGCCGAGCGCATTCGCCAGATCGAAGTCGCGGCCATGAAGAAGATGAAGAAGGCGCTGGCCAATTACGCCTGAGCCCCCCGCTTCTCCAGAACAAGCCCGGCCGCGTGCCGGGCTTTTTCATGCCTGTTTGGCCAGCGTTCGCAGCGCCCGCTTGGCGATGTAGCGGGTGGCCGGCGTGTCCGATTCGGCCACCCAGCGCGCGCAGAGCCGGTCGACCCATTCGGGCTGGGTCTTGCTCGCGTCGTTGAGCCAGTTGGCGACCGAGTTCTGCACATAACGGCTGGGGTCGGCCCGCAGCGGCTCCAGGAGCGGCTGCGCGCGCCACGGTTCGGCCTTGAGCGCCTCGATCTGCGCACACCACACACCGCGCGGACGCGTGAGTTCGCTGGCAAAGCGGCGGATGTTCGGATCGGCGTCGGCCGTCCATGGCTGCAACAGCGCGAGCGACTCGTCGAGCGAGGCGATGACCGCATCGCGCACCGCCATCCAGGCGATTTCCCGCACCCCGAAATGCGGATCGGCGGCAAAGCGCCGCACCGCCTCCAGCTGCGCCGCCAGCGGCAGGCCCGAGAGCGTGACCCATTGCGCGGCCCAGCAGCGCGCCACGTCGCTGGCATGCGTGGCCAGCCGGTGGGCGACGGCATCGCGCTCGGCATGCAGCGCCGCCAGGTCGTAGAGCGCCCGCGCAATGTGGCCGTGCCGCTGCATCGGCTTGAACGCGCCGAGCATGGCGATGGTGTCGGCCAGCCGCTCGCTCGCCGGATCGAGGCCGATGTGGTCCGCCACGGCGCGCGCGAGCCGCGGCAGCTCGAGCGCGAGGAATTCGTTGAGGTTGACGGTTTCGAGCAACCCGTCGTTGAGCGCGCGCAGCACCTCGGGCGGAATGAGCGCGATGCGGAAGGCGCCCCTGCGCGCCTTCAGGTGGTCGATGGAGGCCAGGGCAACGGCGGCGTCCATGGGGCCGGTCAGGATTTGAGCAGCGCCTTCACGTCCGACACCATCGGCGCCACGCCGGCGCCATAGCGCGCGTAGAGCCGCAGCCGGCCGTCGGTGTCGTAGACAAAGCTCGCGGCCGAGTGGTCCATCGAATAGCTCGTGGGGGTCTTGCCCTCGACCTTCTTGTAGTAGACCTTGAAGTCCTTGGCGACCGTGGCGAGCTGGTCGGCCGTGGGAATCAGCGCCACGAAGCTCGGGTCGAACGCGCCCATGTAGGCCTTGAGCACCTCGGGCGTGTCGCGCGCCGGGTCGACCGTGACGAACAGCACCTGCAGCTTGTCGCCGTCGCTGCCCAGCTGCTGCTTGACCTGCGCCATCTCGGTCATGGTGGTGGGGCAGACGTCGGGGCACTGCGCGTAGCCGAAGAACAGCACGACCACCCTGCCCTTGAAGTCGGCCAAGGTGCGGACCTTGCCGTCGGCATCCTTCAGCGAGAAGTCGCGGGCATAGTCGGCGCCCGTGATGTCGACCGCATTGAAGCTGGGCTTGGGCTCGCCGCAGGCCGAAAGCCCCAGGCCCAGGGTGGCGGCCATGCCGGCCCATCCCGCACCGCCGGCAATCAGTTTCAGGGCGTTTCGCTTGTTCATGGGCTCGGGCATTCGATCAGTCAATCAATCAGCGGAGGTAGTGGTCGACGAGCAATGCCGCGAACAGCACGCTCAGGTGAATCAGCGAAAACCGGAAGGTCTTGCGCGCCAGCATGTCGGAGTAGTTGCGCCACAGTGCGAAGGCATAGCCCGTGAAGCCGATGCTCACGCCCACCGCCACCGCTAGGTAGAGCCAGCCGCTCATGCCGTAGATGAAAGGCATCAGGCAGGCCGCGAACAAAATGAAGGTGTAGAGCAGCACCTGCAGCCGCGTGAACTCGTTGCCGTGCGTGACGGGCAGCATCGGCAGCCCGGCCTTGCGGTAGTCCTCGACGCGGTAGAGCGCCAGCGCCCAGAAGTGCGGCGGCGTCCACAGGAAGATGATCAGGAACAGGATCATTGCCTCGGGGCCCACGTCGCCGGTCATCGCGGCCCAGCCCAGCACCGGCGGCATGGCGCCCGAGGCGCCGCCGATCACGATGTTCTGCGGCGTCAGCGGCTTGAGGATCACGGTGTAGATCACCGCGTAGCCGACGAAGGTGGCAAAGGTCAGCCACATGGTGAGCGGATTCACCTCGAACCACAGCAGCGCCGAGCCGGCCGCGCACAGCAACGCGGAGAACGCCAGCGCCTGCAGGTCGCTGAGCTGCCCGCGCGCCGTGGGGCGCCAGGCGGTGCGCTTCATCTTGGCGTCGATGCCCTTCTCGACCAGGCAGTTGAACGCCGCCGCGGCACCCGCCACCAGCCAGATGCCGATGCAGGCCAGCACGCCGCGCTGCACCTCGGCCCACGAGGGCAGCCCGGGCACGGCCAGCACCATGCCGATGAAGGCGCAGAAAACGATCAGCTGCACCACGCGTGGCTTGGTCAGCGCATAGAACTGGCGCAGCACGTTGGCGGTGCTTGTGTGCTGCACGGAAATCGGCGTGCTCACGCGGCGGCCCCCCTCTGGTTGTTGTGTGCGGCGCCAAGCGCCGTGTCTCTGTCGCATGCGACTGTAGCGGCAGCCCTGCGGCGGCTCTCGCACAGCGCCCATGTCAGCACCACGGCCAGCGCCGCGGCGCCCCCGGTGTGCAATACCGCGGCAGCCAGCGGCCAGCCGAGCAGCACGTTGCCCAGGCCGGTGGCCAGCTGCAGCAGGGCCAGCCCCGCGAGCCAGCGCGCCTGCGGCCGCAGCGGCTCGATGCGGCGCAGCTGCCAGGCGAGCACGCCCAGCGCGGCGAAGACGGCATACGCCATCAGCCGATGCGCGTAATGAATGGCGGTGAGCGCGGAAAAATCGAGCGGAGCGCCATGGCCGGTCACGCCCAGGTGGCGCCAGATCTCGAAGCCTTGCGCAAAATTCATCGGCGGCCACCAGCTGCCCTGGCAAGTCGGAAACTGGGTGCAGGTCAGCACCGCATAGTTGGTGCTGACCCAGCCGCCGAGCGCGATCTGCAGCAGCAGCAGTGCCGAAGTGGCGATCAATCCGTTGCGCAATGCGGGCGGTACGACCGTGGGCAGGCGGTCCGCGGCGGCCTGCCGATAGCGCACCGCCTGGATGCACAGCAGCACCAGCAGTACCACGGCGCCCAGCAGGTGCAGCGTGACAATGGCGGGAAAGAGCTTCCAGGTCACCGTAAGGGCCCCGAACGCGCCCTGCAGGCAGACCCAGGCCAGCGTCAGCGCGGGCCACCAGGCGCTGAGCGTGGCGTGCTCGCCGTCCGCCGGCACAGGCGGCGCGCGGCGCTGGCGCCGCCGCACGATCCAGGTGGCGCCCGCCAGCGCGAGGATGAGCACGCCCACGCCGGTGGCGAGGTAACGGTGCACCATCTCGACCCAGGCCTTGCCGTGCGTGACCGGACCGGTCGGCTGGGCCGACTGCGCCATCGCGATCTCGTGGCGCGCGCCCACCGGGCTCGCGTTGCCGTAGCAGCCCGGCCAGTCGGGGCAGCCCAGGCCCGAATCGGTGAGCCGGGTGAAGGCGCCGAACAATGTGAGGTCGAAGGTGAGGAACAGCGTCAGCACGGTGAGCGCGTGCAGCCGGCGCGCCGGCCCGGCGCCCGCATTGCGGCGCCACACCCACACCAGCGGGCCGAGCGCGATCAGCACGCCGGCCGCCATGAGCCAGGCGATGGGAGTGAGGTCGTACAGGGCGCTCGTGTCCATGGAGAGATCAGCGGCCCGGCTCGTCCCAGGACGCGGAGGCGCGCAGCAGGCGGTCGAGGTCGCGCTTGGCGCGGCCGGCGCCCGCGGCGTCCATGCGGGCCGGAAAACGCATCATCCAGTTGCCCATCGGGTCGACCACGTACAGGTGCTCGGCCAGCCCATGGCCCGGGACCGGCGCGAGCCATTTGGCGATTTGCTCGGCCGGCACGCGCAGCACGGTGGCGCCGCGAAGGCCGTTGTCCAGCCGCGCCGGAACGGGCGCCGCATCGCTCACGAGCCAGACGCGGTCGAGCCGGTCTTTCTCGCGGCCCAGGCTTTCGCGCAATTGGCGCTGCAGATAGAGCTGCTGCTCGCAGAGCGCGTCGCAGGCCGCACCGGCCACCGCCACCAGCAGCCACTGGCCCTTGAGCGTGGCTGAGTCGACCGGCGCACCGTTGCGGTCCGTCGCGGTGAACGCCGGCAGGGTGCGCTGCGGGTCGATGAGCTCGCCGTAGACGCTGCGCCCCTCGGGCCGGATCACGTAGTAGGTGAAGTAGGACGCGACGACGGGCGCGGCGCACATCAGCATCACGGCGATCATCTTCCAGCGTCCGACCACCGTGCGGCGGCCCTCGGCGCCGTCGAGCGCCTGGTTGGGCGACGGCATCGAATGCACCGTCAGGCCCAGTGGTTCGTCAGAGGCTGCGTTCATCGCGTGCGCGGCGTCTCGAGCGGCGGTAGGGGGAAATGATTTGGAACCAGACATAGAGGATGACCACGAGAGCCGAAAGCCCGAACCACTGGAATGCATAGCCGTAGTGCTT
>Ga0307514_10004712_pt1 | contig 12462 bp, 12 predicted proteins | sample 16_EM_MG_FD_203088 | JGI IMG/M metagenome (GOLD analysis project Ga0307514, IMG submission 203088) | Populus trichocarpa ectomycorrhiza microbial communities from riparian zone in the Pacific Northwest, United States - 16_EM | ecosystem: Host-associated > Plants > Roots > Unclassified | place...
TATTAGTACTGTTTATTCTTTTATTTCTTTTCAGTATTTGCAATTTGACATGTTACAGTTTGTACTATTTCAGCGAAAAAGATGTGTAGGTGAGTGAAAGAGGAATCGTACTTGTTTAATTCCAGTTACCATCTCTTTTATTTGATTCATTCTTGTCATTTGACCCGGATTTTCTTTTTTGGGGTCACTTGTTGATCTATCTTCCATATCATATTGCCAGAACAAGGGACAAAGAAGTAGATTCAATGGTAAATACCAAACAATTTCAACTAATCCCCGTATCATTTTGAAGAGAAGTGTAGAACAAATCATCCCATGCCTAATAACAAAAACATGATTTCGGCAGGAAAAGGGAAGGAAGAGGAAATGGAGTAGATCCTTTAGAGAGAACTGAGAATTATGGTTTCAAGGAATGAAACAATTTTCAGTGATTGAGCTGATGTGAAAACAAAATTATCTGCAACATCCAAAAATTGAAGGCTAAAAGCCCTTACAAAAAAAAAAAATCAAACAGTGAAAGGAAACTATCAAACAGCTAACTCTGCAGGTTCAATCTTTCACAAATAGCATGTCTAGTTCTGCTGAATGTAAGCTCTTGACAGACACAAAGCTTGCATCAAACCTCATAATAGGTTTAATTGACAATACTAACTCTTCTCTCTCTCTCGATACATACATGATAGATGTCGGAATACGAGGCCAATCTGAGAATGATTGAACAGTCTTTTATGCTTCTTAAAAGTTTTGGTTGCTTCATGTAGCTATAAGCATCAGTTTTTTTGTTAACCCGTTAATACTTTTTCTGACTTGCATGGAAGATTGCCATTTTGTTTCAACACCCCGAATTGATTTTTTGAGCTACTTGATATCAAGAAATTGATGAGCTCCATCATGTGTTCAAATGTTAATGAAAATCTCACGAATCTTCGTGATTGAAAAGCTTGATCATTTATGTAAGTTAACCAGGGGCGAGTTTCTTAATAATCATGTATACTTCTGTAAGTTTGGATAAACAGACGGTATTGCCTTTATGTGCATGGCTGTGGGCCTGTGGTTATTAATGGTTGGGGACACTTCAGTCGTTTCACGTAGATTGATATACAGAGAGAGATAAAAAAAGAAAAAAGAAACCAGAAACGGAGAAGAGATGAAACCGAAAGAAAGAGAGGAAGAAGGGAAAGAAGAGAAGGATCATGAGTAATGGAGAAATTACGTTTTTGAGGTGAGATTGTAATTTGATATACATGATTTTTGTTTTTGTTGCTCATTGTGTTTTTTTTTTTAACTTATTAATGTTTCTAAAGATTAAACTTATATTTTTATGTTTAATTGATTAATTGATGATTAATACGGATTAATGTTAAAATTAATTGATTTTGAATGATTTTATTAAAGATAATAATTTGAGATTTATTTGTTTAATTGATGTGTTATGTGCAAGAAAGGGTAAGAAATTTGGAACAATCTTTGCTAGAAATTCTAGAAAAAGCAGTTTCAAGGTTGAAGATTATAAAACTTCGGTTTGGTTTGATATATTAAAATTACATTTTAGTTTTATAGTTTAAAAAATTATAATTTAACCCTGAAACATATTTTGAAATTAAAGATGAAGATGAAGGATTTTAGCTTTGTCAATATTTATGATATTTTCAATTCAGTCCCTAGATATTGTAAAATTACGATCTGACCCCTCAAGTTCAGAAAAAAATACAATGTGATGCCTGATGGCAAAGGACAGTTTTTCTATTATGTACCAACATGTATTTCAGATTTATTGATAATTTTTTTAATTGGACGTTGTTTTTAATTATATTTAGGTATTTCAGGGTCACAATTTACTTTGCCATTACGAGTAATTGCTATTTATGAATATTTGACTGCGAGTAATTGATATAATCATATATTTGAAAATATTTATGAAATATGTGAGTATTTCGCTACATGACAACTTTAATAAGAGATTCAATCTGGCTAACTTCACTCAAAAGAGAATTAAAAATTTGCTAGACATGTTCCGAAGCTTCCTAGTAACTAGACATTCTGTATTTAAAACTTGAAATGCTTATGGAACTTACCTGGCATTTGGGAATGCATATTGAACTCCACCAATGTTCAGCAATCAACTAGTTGACTTTAGGCACCAGAGAAGATCAGGGCCCCATGTAACTAATCCTCGTTAGACAAGCAAGCCATTTTGAGTTCATTTACGCACACACGAGGATGTATGTAGGTATGCACGTGTGATGAAGCTTCCTCCTAATTAGATATTTGAACTCCACCAATGTTCAGCAATCAACTAGTTGACTTTAGGCACCAGAGAAGATCAGGGCCTCATGTAACCAATCCTAGTTAGATAAGCAAGCCATTTTGAGATCATTTTTTATGTACGTGCATTTTGAGCTCAAAACTTTTTATCCACTTCAAAACCCAAGGAACAAAGACAGTAAGTACTATTGGAGCCAAAGAAAAGTTTGAGAGGAAATGTATGTGACAAGGCCTCTTTCGATGTATCTAAGAGATCCTTCAGCTCTTGCATCACCGCCTCCCGAGGGTCCAAATTCTGGTGTATTGGTAATCCAGGATGAAGAAGCTGTGCCTACCTTCTGTTGTGGATTTTTCAAGAGTGATCGAGTAAGCTGGGGCCTGCCTTTCCCTCAAAACAAGAACTTGACGGTTCGGTATACGCAGCAAGCTGGGGAGCATCAACACGTTGATACGAACCGTGTTCTTTTCATTCCTGTTCTTAATCAGCCATTATCTTCCAATCAATACTACGTGGTTGAAAGAAAAGGGAAGCATAAAGGGTATGTGTGTGCTCTATCTCCAACTTCACCTTGTTTTGTTTTTCTTTTGCTTTTTTTTTCATATCCTCTAGATCTTTGAAATCAAGTCAAGATCTCAAACAACATGGAAAGATTGCGTCAGCTAGGACCTTAACATATGAATCACCGCTGCGTTTCCGGATTAAGAAAATGGGTGCAAGCATTTCCTCTTTTTTTTTTTTTTTCTCACTCGTTTTAATTAGCCAATTCTCAATAAATCAGCACTCATATTGGCTTTCAGGGAAGCTTACATAAACTCCAAGGAAGAGGACATGAAAACATGCTGTTTCTGCTCCTGCATATCTGATTTAAAACCGCAACCTTTGGACCCTAGAAACATTTATCAGCAATTTGAGATTCAACACCGTAAACGGGGAGGTTTTGCTGCTAAATCCGTAAGGGCAGATGGGTTTCCTCCAAATTTCCTGAGGAGAAAAGGCTGGCGAGTGTATACCTCAACTTCAAAGGAGTTCCAGCTAAATGAAGCACCAGGCCTTAACACAGCTCTCCGCGCCCGCCTCCCGGACTTCAACTTCCCACTATCACAAAGATGTTCCACGCCTGTAGTAGCGGGGAAGTGGTATTGCCCTTTCATGTTTATCAAGGAAGGGACAGTACTTAAAGATCAAATGAAATATTCAACCTATTATGAGATGACACTTGAGCAACAATGGGAGCAAATTTTTGCTTGTGAAAATATGTACAATGAAGGCAATACTGTAACTGTGGATGTTGCTGTTGAATGTGAAGTTGTTACAGTTGGCGGGACAGAAGCTGTGGCGGACCAAAAGGATGTTGTTGATGGGGTGATGTGGTTCAGGAGTCTTAACAGAGTGACAGGATCAGAAACAAGTGTGGGACTGAGAATGGAAATTGTGGAGAGAATGAAGGGGGTGCAAGGAGTAGGGGGTGCTAGTGGGGATGAAAGGGAGGTGAGGGTGAAGAGAAAAGAGGTTTTTGATGGCAAGGGGAAGTGGAGGAAATTTGGTTGCTATGTTTTGGTTGAGAGGTTTGCCTTGAAGAGAATGGATGGAAGCTTATTGCTGACCTATGATTTCAGGCATCCTCATCGCATTAGAAGCAGATGGGAATTATAAAATTATATATGCCTCTTTTTTACTTTTTTAATCAATTAGAATTATATATAAATAAATAAAAACTAGGAGCAGATGAATTTTCTTTTTTAACGATTTGTGAGCAAGTGGGATTGGTAGAAAGAGGAAATCTGGATGCTATGTGTTGGTCGAGGGATTTAATGTACTGGGAAGAATGAGAATGTTTTATGTTTTTCCTCTCTTTTGCTGTATTCATATGTCACACGTGGTACCGTTTCAGTTGAAAGATGTGTAGTGCTAGCCTATCCCAGTGTCTATGATAATGTGGTTGAAGTAGTTTTTTTAAATTATTTTTTATTTTAAAAATATTTATTTAATATTTTAAAGTAATGACGTGTTAAGGTTATAAATTTAAAAAATATAAAAAATGTCTTTGAAAAACATTACACACTGCATCATTGCACACTAAAAAACACACCCTTTGGTTGTTTCTTCCCCGCGCATTTGGTGGTGTTTTTTTTTGTAGTTTTACTGGTTTCTAAGAGCATTTAGTGTGTGTTTGGATGTGAGATAATTTATGTTTTTTTTAAGTAAAAAACATGTTTTTTTTTAACTTTTTAGAAGTATTGTTTGTGTTTAAAGAATGTTATACATTTGAAAAAAAATCACCACACCTCTAAGCTAAATACACTAAGATAGCTGTGAAGATATATTTGCATTCCAGTCTATATTCTCTCGCTACTCGCATCAACTGATACACATCACCTGTGTCATGTTTAATGTGGGTTTTTTTTAATTCATTTAATTAATTAGTTTATAAATTGATTTTCATACTTTTTATTATATAATAAAATAAAATAAAAAAATTAATTTAATTCAGTAATTCGGGTTGTAAGTTTTGTGAGTTAAATAGGATAACCATTGCTTGTTTTTTTATTTGATATTTTTTTGAAATATATTAGGTAAATAGAGTCTTCTTCAATTTAATTTAAAACTCAAGTTAAGTAAATAATATAAATAAAGATTTTTCAAGTTTAAATTATTATATTAAATTTAATAATAATTCTGAGATATTTATATTAGTTTAGATGTTATTTTTACGTTTATTCTTCTTTTTTTTAATTCAAGCGATTGCAGTGAATAAACTATTTTGAAATTATAGGTTGAGCTAGTAAATTGAGAAATATTGCACAATGACACGGATTTCAGGGCTCATCAGTAATGGAAGATGAAGATAACAATTGGGTACGGATGAACATAAATATTCTTACTCTGCCCTTACTTAAAGCCATTTTCTATCAATTTTTACTTATATCTATCATAAATTCATAGGGTAGGTACCCTGCTCTAATTTTATGAACAGTGTCCATTAAATTAACTGCCATAAAAATGTTCACAATAACAATAACATATCTCAGCTTATAAAAAAAAAAAAAACCATTTTTATTTTGTTTTTTCCTCCCCCCTCGAGAATCATTTGGATTTGGTTTGAAACAAGAAGCAAGCAAATTGGCGGCGGAGCTAGAGCCCAACTCACTGTACTCTCTTAGGCCCACCTAGCTGAAACCCTAAAAAACCTCCACTACTATATATACAAACCGGAAACAAAATATTCTCTCTCTCTCTTCACTCACCCTCACCGCAAAAATCTCCTTTTGAGAGCGGGAAAAAGAAAACTCTGCTCTTCATTTCTCAACAGGTGAATTAGGTTTTCTTTTTTAGCTGAAAAATAAAACAAAATGGCAAACCTAATCGATCAAGATCAAGAATGGCTACTCAATTGCCTGAATGCCACTCTCGATCCTAACCAGGAAATCCGTTCCTTGGCCGAAGTTTCTCTTCGCCAAGCCTCTCTTCAACCAGGTCACTCCCCTCCTCTTCTCCCCTCTAAATCTCCGATATCAATCCAGTCTAATCGAACATTATTTCTTCAGGTTTTGGAGTGGCATTATCAAAAGTTGCTGCGAACAAGGAACTTCCTTTTGGATTGCGTCAGATATCCTCTCTTTTGAAACCTTTTTTTTCTCATAATTTTTTTTTAAAATTCTTCTTGTTCCTATATTTGATTTTTTTGGGTGAGAATTAACAAGATAATTACCTAGCTGCCGTACTATTGAAGCAATTTATCAAGAAACATTGGCACGAAAGCGAGGAGTCCTTCGAGCCGCCTGCTGTTGCAACTGAAGAGAAGGTAGTTATGGCCTTTTTTAGATCTTGAAATTCATAAATTGAGGCCTAATTACTAGTTTATTGTTCTGTTATTAGGAAGTTATACGGAGACTACTTTTACCGTCGTTGGATGATTCTCATCGGAAAATTTGTACTGCAATTAGCATGGCTATTGCTTCGATTGCTGTTTATGACTGGCCTGAGAATTGGCCTGATTTATTGCCGTTTCTTTTGAAGTTGATTAACGATCGAACTAATGTGAGCGGAGGTAAGTCTCTGGGATGGTTGTGTGAAGTTTTTTGATTTGCGATTACCATACACATTCCAAGCAGACATTTATGAAAAACAAAACCCTGAAGCTCTCTTTTTCAAATTGAATCCTGACCTCGAAGATCTTAACAAGTGACCAGTTCTTTGCAATTTGACTTGAGAATGAAGGTGACATTTGATGTTGGAATTTGTAGTGCATGGAGCTCTAAGGTGTCTGGCTCTTCTCTCTGGGGATTTGGATGATACAGTGGTGCCAACACTAGTACCAGTTTTGTTCCCATGCTTGCTTACAATTTTATCGTCACCTCAGGTTAGGAGTTCTTCTCATATTTTGTTGCTTTTTCCAAAAGCATTATTTGATTGCTTTTAGTTTTTTTGCTGGCTATCCAATGGGATTTTTTTATGAATGGAAATGGGAACTTGTTCGAAGAAAAGGTGGGCATGCCAGTGCATGCTAAGTATATATGCCAGTGACCAAAGAATAGAGCAGGACCATGAGAATTGCAATTTAAACAGTATCACGGTGACCAAAGTGGCATGAGATTCCTTTGATGCCTACATGAAATACATGTACATGTGTTATGTTGCCCAAAAACAGTAACATACAAAAGTTCCCTGTTTTCAGTGATGCATTACTATTGCACCTTCATGGGATGTGTTGGAGTCAAACTAGCTAGACTTATGTGGCTTGGTGCACTCTTTGGTGTATGCTTATGTGTTCCGGGTTCTTTATTATTTTGTGGCCTGAAAGGAAAATTGATTTTTTTTTGTTAAAATCTAGGTGAATTCTGATTCCTAGGGTAAATTAGTAAGCAGCAAGTGGTATAACATGGCTGCATGAGAGATGTTACTCTTTCTGCATGTATGACTTCAAATTACTTGTGTAATTCCGTGGCCTGAAAGCAACAATGAAAATGTTGTGATGAAAACTTGATGACTTCTGGTTTCTATGGTGAATAAGTGGGTGATGGGTGACATACTGTGGTTTTCTTGAGAGATATTATTCATTCTTAAATGATTTGAAATTACCCATGTATCTCTTTTCTTCCTTGTATTTCTCATAGATATTTTCAGGATTCTGCATCACAGTTTGGTATATGAGTAGACCCTAATTTTGTGTATGGAAAGTAGTCAGTATCAATCTGTTAAAGTTGCTTTCTTGATGGCAAAACCATACTCCTGTTCATCCCGTGGACTTACTATGTCAGAACCTGTTTAAGCAGAATTATGACAACTACTTGCGTACGAAAGCCCTTACAATAGTTTATTCTTGCGTGTCTGTGCTCGGGATCATGAGTGGTGTATATAAGGTATGTTTTTTACTTCTGATCTAGTTTCCACTTGCTTCAGATTGTTATCTTTTTTAACCTGCTCTATCTTTTATTGAAAGATTAATACATTTATGTTCAGACAGAAATCAGTGCCTTGATAACACCAATGCTTAAACCATGGATGGATCAGTTCTCTGTTATCTTAGAACCGCCTATGCAACCTGAAGATCCTGATAATTGGAGCTTGAGAATGGAGGTTAATTCAGTCTTTTGATCTAAATCTTTGTCTATTATCCTTGTTTGTCGAAATGAGTTAGTGGCTGATATTAATTCTGTGCTCACTAGGTTTTAAAGTGCTTGAATCAGTTTGTTCAGAATTTCCCTAGCCTTACTGAAAGTGAATTCATGGGTATATGTTCATTTATTATGTTCAAAGCAGCTTTCTTTTCATTTATTTTGAAGTTCTGCCATTTGCTAATTTGTTATTTTGCATTTTCCCATCCAACAACCATGTTGTGTTATTGCAGTGATAGTTGGACCCTTGTGGCAAACATTTGTAACATCTCTAAGTGTGTACGTGCGGTCATCAATTGAATGTACAGAAGATCCCTATGGAGATAGATATGACTCTGATGGTGCTGAGAAAAGTCTTGATGCATTTGTCATCCAGGTAATCGTATTAACATTTCTAGATTACTATATAATATGTACACATGCATATACACATTTATGTAGATGCTCTTTAAGTTAAATATCAATGAAATTTTGCATGATGAAGTTTCAAATTGCCCTAAGGTCACTGGCTGTGGGATAGATTGATTGATCACATGCAATGTGATTCATGTCAATGATTTTGCATGAATTGTCAGTTAAAGGTTAAAGTATAATATTATTTACTGCCATTTTCTTCTTTACACACCAAGTAGCCTCCTTGAGTAGGGATGGCAACAGTATCGGTACCTGTGAAAATACCTAACCTGAACCAAGGTCTATATAGAAAACCCGCATCCTAAGCCTGTTCCATCCCAAACTCTAACCCTCCCTGCTAAATGCCTAGTAAACTAATTAAAATGTTCATCATACATTAACTATAAAACTAGATGTCCTCAAAAAATGACAATAAAAAGTAAATTGTTTGTAACTATACATGTTAATGAACAACAGAAGGAAAAATCATCACACCAATATCTACTACTACATTATATATTCATGTCTTTTATTATACTTTCTAAAACAAAATTACATAAATTTATATAACAATAAAAATATATATGATGTATGTCAGTTTTAGTCAGGCAGCTGTACCGATAGCTCAAATACCCCATCAAAAAGGCTGCTGGGTTTTAACTTCAAACTCCAATTCATCCTAAATCCAATAGAATTTTTTTTTTATCTAATCATATGTTCTTTGGTGGTTGTGTTTCGGTTGGAAACTTGGAAACATTATCTATTGGGGTTGATATTCACTTGGGGAAGGCTAGTATAAGTTTGGTCAAAGAACAGAAAAAGGGGGTAAATTCTCCCATTTATTATGCTAATAAATCAGAAAAAAACTGTGTTATCTGGCTAAATAGATAGTAAATTATGATGAATCAGCCTTCAAGTTCATGCTATTCATGCATGTTGTCTGAAAAGAGTTGTGCATGACTGCTTGTTTTAATCTGATGACAACAATAGCAGTAACTGAAAATAACTGTGTCATGGAATAATGGACAATCATGCTGGAAATTGTATGAATATTTTAGGGTTCCCAATCAAGAAGTCACAAAATTTACAATACTGGCCTGACATGTATTGGCTTGTTTTCCTTTTCTTTTCACGAAGGCAAGCGTTTTTAAGTAGCCATGGAATGATGGTAAAGATACTGTTTTCTAGGAGTAGGTTTTGAGTAAACGATGCATGTGTTTTTGCATGTATAATACTTTGAGTATGTTTTGTTTGAAGGTTTTATGTCTGACTTTGGCCACTGATCATTTATCAATAGAAACAAATGGAATTTGTTATCAAGAACCTTTTGTTTTGAAATGCTCAGAACCATGCATGTATGTTCTGTTTTAGCTTTTCATACAGATGGTTCCTTACACGTGCTTTTGTATATGCAGCTTTTTGAGTTTTTGTTGACCATTGTGGGCAGTGCAAAATTAATGAAGGTGCTGTTCAAAGTCTTTGATTTTGTTTGTGCCGTCTTTTTTCTACATTATGTTTATGAAACCTGGTTCATGCAGGTAGTTAAGAATAACATCAAGGAGTTGGCATATTACACTATAGCTTTCCTGCAAATGACAGAACAACAAGTAATTTTCTACAACATATTCCCGTTATATGTCCTTGTTTTGTTGTGTTACTTAATGGTGATTGTGGATAAATGCATTTGTTTAGATATATGCAGATGTTTAGGTAGAGCATGATTTGTCTATTCCCTGTCAAGGGAAAGACTCTTAATCAAAACACTTTTATATATATATATATATATACAAGGAAGTGAGGCATTTGTGTGGCCTTGGGCCACCACAACTAGCCTGCCACTACTTAAGGATAGCTGTGCCGGATCCCTCCTCACGAATTTGCACCAAGTAGGCCAGCCCTTTACTTTACCCGCAGGCCTTTCAAATGGTACCACAAGAAGGGTGAGTAGCGGCCATCTGAGGGCAAGAGTTGAACCATGACCTGGGATACCACTGGCTTTCCACTTACCATGGCTCCTAAACCCTTTAGTGCTATCAAAAATGCCTTCCTGTTCAGGTTTTTTTTTCCTGTTGCTCATCAGTTCTACATATGGATTATATAGGTTCATACTTGGTCAAGGGATGCAAACCAATTTGTTGCTGATGAGGATGATGCTACTTATAGCTGTCGTGTTTCTGGTAAGTAGTTTTTAACCGAATTGGCTGCTACTAGTATTTCTGATAATTATGTTGCAAAAGTGCAAACTAGTAACGAATTTGAATATGTTGGTCTAATTGCTCATTTTGGGGAATAATGAAACAACAGTAATCAAGGAATTCCAGACAAATTTAAAGCAGCTCTAAAAGAAGGAATTTTGGACAATTTAAAGAAGCTTTAGAAATAGTAATGAAGATTCTTAGAATTATAACCAAATTTACACTCGCAGATAAAGCATGATCTCAGTTAATGCAACTACTGGTTGAGAAAACACAGTGATGGAATATATGCAAGGTGCAAAATGACTCTTAGAGTGTTGAGGCAATCTGGTCTTAATTTTTCTTGGATTTTGATTGACATGTTCTGTCTTCAGCATTGCATTGAGCCACGCCAAACAAACACGTGGAAAGAGTTTGGTTTGGCTTTGGGTTTTGTTGAAAAGTATTTTTTGGATGAACTTAGGAGATCCATCCCCAACCTCTTATAAGCATGGAGTGGCAAAACGGAGGAAGATACAAACAGGGGGTCAATTGGGATTTGAATGGGTGTTTGGATAAACTTATCTTTTGACAGAAGTTCTGTTATCTATAAATGTTTTGAAATTTATAGCAATGCATATGTTCTATACATGGTTTTGAAATTTATAGAAGTACATATATTTGTCACTTTCTTCTAGTTTTGAGTGTTTCACTGAGTGCCATAACATGCAATTGTGGCATCTCTTCTGCTTCTGCTTATACGTTTTGCTTTATTTCAATGTCACCGTCCCTATCAAAATGATCTCTGCTAATATTTTTTTTTCTGCTGTAATTTGCCATTCTGAAAGATTCATAGTTGAAAATATTTTAATTTCTACATGTTGATTGACTATGTGAATGGTACAATTTTTTACTTGCTGTCCTTTTCGGCATTGTGTGCAAGGGTTATGAGTACCGATGTCAAATGGTTTTACTGGAGTTTAGTTATTCCTGCTTTCATCTACTTTTCTACAGATGTAGGATTTTAGTCCAATATGGAGCTTTGCCAATGGGTATTTAACCCAGCGGTACTTGCTTCTATAAAGTATGGGATGGGACAGGTCTTAAGTTTGAGTCCCAGTAACTACCCCTGCCACTTAACGAATGAAAAATCATTAGGTTTTTGTTGATGCTCTTCACCATCTTAAAATTGCTATCGGCAGGTGTACTTTTGCTAGAGGAGGTGGTGAATTCTTTTGGCAGTGAAGGAATTTATGCCATTATAGATGCCATGAGAGAGAGATTCAATGAGTCTGAACGAGAAAAGGCTGCTGGTTCAGCAGCTTGGTGGCGAGTAAGTAAAGGTTTTGCCTTTCTTTGTATTTATTCCATGAATAGTTCAATTTGCAATTTATGGCCAATGACCTGTAGTTGGGGCTGTAACACTTCTACTTCCACTGAATCTCTCCCTTTTAATATTTTTCCTTTGCATTTAGAATGAAATTTCTAAGTCTTCTGCAAATTCATCACAACAGTCATTTAAGCTGCTGTGCTTGTAGCTTTATAAAGAACTTTGCTATTAAAAAATCCAGGTAAGTGCAACAGTTGGAGAACTAACTGTTGGCCAGACTTCACAGAACCATCAATGTGACTGTTCTGTGGTTGTGTTACATAACCTTTGTGTCAGGGAATGAAAAAAAGATAGTAATCAGATCTAATATTTGATAGTTAGGAATTTTAATGTTGTGTGATTTTAGCATTATTTGAGAATATTGTTTATTATTTAGTGTTTAAATTTGGATTTTGAAGGTTTTCTTATTCAAATAACATTGAATATTGATTATCAAATAAATTGTCCTTCCAGAGAATTGGCTCTCATGATCTGTTTTTATATATATAGTTCTAAACGACCTCGCGAAGTATTTTGTGCTTGAATTTAGTTTTAATCTTTCAAGATTGTTTATTGACTTGCGTTTCTTGTGGTATTGTATTACTTTCCCTGTGGAGAAAATGATTTCTTTGATTCTCTCTGTAC
>Ga0307514_10004713_pt1 | contig 12462 bp, 12 predicted proteins | sample 16_EM_MG_FD_203088 | JGI IMG/M metagenome (GOLD analysis project Ga0307514, IMG submission 203088) | Populus trichocarpa ectomycorrhiza microbial communities from riparian zone in the Pacific Northwest, United States - 16_EM | ecosystem: Host-associated > Plants > Roots > Unclassified | place...
CTGGGCCGGCCCAGGCCACCCCTCGCCCCGGCCTGAATAATTCAGGCCAGGCCAGACCGTCCGTTCTGTAGCCCAGGCCAGGCCAGGCCGTAACCCCGCCTGGCCTGGCCTGGCCTGTTGAGAACACACCGTCACGAAGGAGAACAACTTGGTGCTTATATACAGTACTAGCGATGTTGTGGTTGTAGATACCTCGCGCAACACTGCAAAATTTCCTTTACCGGATCCGATGTTAAACCAGCTGACAGGGAACCAGATTTTGGTATAGCAAGGTTTAACTGTATAATTCTTACATTGAGCGCTTTCGTATGTTGTCGTGAGCGCCTCTGCTTGTGGTTTAGTGCGTCTCTACCCCATGGGGTAGTGGCACCGTAAAAAAACTCGAAGAATATCTGGAAAAAATCCTGTGTCCCCAAACTGGATTTTTTACCGGGGCAAATGCACAGGGATCTGCAAAGGATAATTTGCACTGGATTAATTCTGGTGATTTAACCACCGGAAGTGCCATGCCTCCTAGTTCGGGCCCTTCCGCTATAACATTGACACTGCAAATCCACCATCTTTTGATCCCACCGCTTCTGCCCCCTTCATCCCAACTCCGCCCCCCACATTGCCATTGCCCTAATCATCCCCGTATATACTGAACGCCAGCTAGTGGCACGGATCCCCCACATAGAGATACACTAGACTATAGCTAATAGGCGCATATGCATAGTATCATCATGATCGAGTGCCGAGATGCACCGGATAACATCCTTGATGCCACTGAAAGAAACACGGTGCCTCTAAATATTTAATACGATGTTAATATTAATATTGTCCGGTGCTACCCTGGAGACAACATTCCATAGATACACCGGAGATTTTCGCGAGTTCAAAATCCGGTGACTCAGGGTACTGGGCACCGGAATTATTAAGGTAAATTACGGGATTATCGCACCGGAAAAATCTCGGTGATTTATGCTCGTGGGAGGATAGAGAGAGAAAGGAGATGTCGCAACGCCGGCGGGGATCAGAGTCGACAAGCCTATCCGATTAATATTCACCCCAAGGCACCTCCACATATGAATGGTCATCCAGGGCGATCAATGGCCTGTTTTATATGGTGACGGACAAGGGGCCGGCCACAGAGGCAGTGGCTGACGGAGATCGGCAAGACGAATGAACCGTGGTGTGTATGTATGTAATGGATGGACGCCACAGAATGCGGCACATCTACAGCGATGCACTTGGGTGAGGGATGGTAAGGGGAGGTCGACGGAGCAGATGTGGAGTGACGAGAAGTGGTGTGAGCAAGTAGTGGAGTTCATTATGTAAATAGCGTAGATAGTGGGAAGGGCAGGGACTGTGTAGGAGGACAAAGCCTATATGAACACAGTGACGTGGGTGAAAAGCTTATTGATTGATGATGTCTGATCTTCAGACGAGACATGAAGCTCTATCTATCTAAATGCCAAGGTCACACACGTGCCATCAGTCACGTGTGTGTCATCTCCATCCTGCGTCCCTTCTATGCATCTCTCCCACCTCTCATATGCCCCTAGTCCCCTGACACGTCCCCCGCAAAAAAAGCCGCGATGTCCCAGCGCAAAGTCCGAGGGCGAGTAGAAAGAGGAAGACAAAAAATAAAAATAAAAATAAAATAAAAATAAAATAAAAATAAGAAAGAAGAACGCAACGAGCCAAAAGACAGAAGAAAAGAACAAAAAAACAAATGCAATAATGCGCGCCGCCATCACCACGTCACATCGCTCTTCTCCTCTCTCGCATCACGACCCTACCATCTCTAGACCTGCACCGCTTGTATCCTCCGCCAGCGTCCCTGTGGGCATATTCAGCCTCGTGCCAACCCACCTTGCCCGCGAGAGTGCATCGACATTGAGGTGTAGCTTGCCGGGCCTATACACGATGGTGATGTCATCGATGTACGGGGTGAGCAGGTTCCGGAACTTGTCAATCCGGAGGCTGTATTGCACGGTCGTTGCTGATTGCAGCACCTCCCTTATCGAGGCATGGTCTGTTACAAGCATCGTCTGACCTCCCTCAATGATAAATCTCCACTTGTTGAAAGCCCATACGGCGCACGCCAGTTCCCGTTCAGTAGACTCGTAGTGGCGCTCATAAGGCTTCGTCACACGAGCGATATATCCGACCGGCCGTTCCAGCTTGGTGCCTTTGGGAGGTATGATCGCCGTGTATTTAAATGGTGGGGCGCCCGAGCCTTCCGTCATCACACTCGACCATGATATAGCCCCTCGTCTTGCGGCTTGTCTCTCTTCGAACTCCTTGATGAGGTCCTCTCCCACATGCTTCTTGTCGAGCCACGTCGTCTCGGCAAGTGGGTACCCGATCCAGCGTACTCGGTATTTTACCCTGCCCGTAGGGGTGACTCTCTTGTCTATCACTTCCCCAGCGTAGTATTCCCCACCCTCGTCTACAGCCGGAAGGTGGTTGTAATCCCGTTCATGTGGGTCTGAGGCCGGGTTGGGCACGGGTTCAACATGCTGCACCGACAAGACGGAGTGTATCCTGATGTGGGAGGGGAGGTCCAACCGGACGGCTCTGCCTCTGCTCAGGACCTCTACGATCTTGAACGGGGTGAGTTTCCGGGCCGACAACTTATTGTGTCGTATTGCCTCGGATGGGTGTAGATCCAGGCGGAGTGAGACGAAGTCCCCAGCTTTGTATCGGGGTAGGGGGGAGTGCCTGTTATCATAGTACTTCTTCTGCGCCACCGCTGAACGTCTGATGCACTCCTTGGCTTCCAGGATCCTCATCCTCACCTTCTCCCACCACTTCTCCATATCCTCATCCAGCTGGTTCAAGGAGTCGTCCTTTGGGTGCAGAATCCTTGTGAGGATATCCTGAGGTTGGGAGTACAGGAGCTCGTACGGGGCGAACGTAGTGCTGACATTTTTTCCCGAATTGTACGCCACTTCGCACAGGTAGAGGAATCGGGCCCAGTCATCCTGCCGAGGACTTGTGTATGCTCGGAGCATGCCTTCCAGGATCTGGTTGAGGCGCTCGGTCGCGCCATCCGTCTGGGCGTGGTATGGGGTGGAGGCCCTATGTTTGACCCCCATCCGCCTCATCAGGTGTTGCCAGAACTGTCACATGAACTTCGGGTCCCTGTCTGATATCACCTTGGAGGGGAGGAACCCCTGTCGTACCACGTGCTGTAGGAAGAGCTCTGCGGCTGATTCGGATGTGTAGTTGGAGTTCGTGGGGATGAAGATGCCAGTCCTTGTGAATTTGTCGATCACCACCATGATTGCATCGAATCCATCACTGAACGGGAGGCCCACAATGAAATCGATGCCGACCGTCTCGAATGCCGCCATGGATTGGACGTCGTCAACGTCGATTGGTAGAAGGTTTCCCGGGGGTTTCGACTTAGCCGTCTTGTTGACGATGCATTTTGGGCATCGTTTGATGTAATCCTCCACGATCGCACTCATTCTTGGCCAGTAGAAGACAGAGCGAACCCTCGTATATGTCTTCTCATAGCCCTGGTGGCCGAGCACATCATGGGAGCCGTGGAGGATGGTTGGGATCAGCGTGTCAGGGACACAGGTCCGCCAACCCTCGGTCGTCAGGTACCGGAGTGTCCCGTCCTCGCCAATCCTGAAATTGTCGGTTGCATCGTCGTATTTCAGGGCGTTGAGGTATGCCGTCCGGAATGTGGGATCCTTGCGATATGCTGTATCCCAGTCGAAATCGTCATCTATTCCCTCCAGTGTTATGGTTAGCGGGCTCGCGAACGAGTTTGTGGGGTTTAAACCCCCCAGCCTCAGCTTGTCACCGTCGGGGGTTGCCCGCCACTTGTCCTGGTCCGTAAGGTAGTCCTCGTGCTGCCATACCTGTGTGAGGACGGCCGCAAAGGCGTCCGCGGATGCGTCAGTATAAAGGATGAAGGGCTGGTCGTAAAGTGGGTGTGCCAAGATTGGCGCATGGCATAGCCTGTCTTTGAGCTCTTCAAAGGCGCGCTGCGCCTCATCATTCCACTCGATCGGTGCGCGAGAGTTGTACTGTCATTTTTTGTCACCGGGGGGGCCACCTTGGGTCTTCAGGGCATTCAGCGGCGCTGCCATCGCGGCAAACTGTGTGATGAACATCCGGTAGTAGCCGAACATTCCCATGATCCTGTGTAGCTCCTTGAGGGTACGGGGTCGGTCCAGATCTCTTATCGCTTCCGTTTTGGCGGCCAGCGTGTGCAGACCATACCGAGACAGGCTGTGTCCGAGTAGCTGTATGTCGGAGTGGCCGAATCGGCATTTGTCTAGATTGAACACCAGCCCCGCCCTGATGGCTGATACCAGGATTGTCCGCAGGTGTTGCAGGTGTTCCGTCCATGAGCCACTATATACCAACAGATCATCGATGTAGACCAGGGCGGCCTGCCAGCGTAGACCACTTATGATTTCATCCATCATGTGTTGGAATTGGGCCGGGGCATTCTTCAGGCCGAAAGGTAGGCGTTTGTACTGGTACAACCCGCGATGCGTGACGAAAGCTGTCTTGTGTCTATCCTCCTCCGCAATGCTCATCTGGTGGTAGCCCTTCATGGCGTCCAGCAGGCTAAAGAAGCGTTTGCCGGCGAGCGTAACGAATATGTAGTCGGAGCGTATCATCGGATAGGCATCGCCCACCGTCACCGCATTCAGTGCCCTGAAATCCACGCAAAAGCGCCATTTGTTGTTCTGCCAAACCAGAACGATAGGCGAAGCAGTTGGTGAGACCGATGGTTCGATCACATCCCATCCTAGTAGTTGGTTGATTATCTCGTCCACTACGGTGCGCTTCCCTGGACCCATCGGTCTCTGAGGTTGGGGCGGAAGTAGTCGTCCCCCCGTGTCGATCGTCACTTTCACCCCAGTGTGCACGTTTCCAAGCCGGTTCCCTTTTGTGAATGCCTTCGAGTGTTCCAGGATGAGGGCAGTCAGCTCCTTGACCTGGGATGGGGACAGGTTCCCTCCGAATTTGATGTCTTCTGCGCATATCCCCTCAGGATTTTCACCCGTCATCTCGGTAGGCAACTTTGTGGGGATTGGAGCCTCAGCCGGGAGGTTCTCGTACTCCTCAGCTGACGGGAGGTCCCCGGCCTGCCTCCTCTGTGCACCCACCAGCTTCCTCCAGAGCTCGTCTTCCGTGATCGAGCGAGGTCGGGGTTCCTCCCTCCCTTCGGTGGAGAACGAAAGTTGTTCAGACGGTGGGGTCATGTCTCTTTCCACCCCACTCGTAAAAACATAGTGTGCGAGGAATGATAGCTGTTCGTCGAGCGAGATAGACCCTGCGGGGCCCCACGGGCATGTATAGAAGTCCGCCGCCATGTAAGTTGGTGGGCGTGTGCCGGGGCACTGTCGGGGCCTGGGTCCGGGCTGTGCAAGATCCGCCCAATCGATATGTTGTCCGGAGTCCACCATATAGGAATATGGAGTGGCCATCGATGCCCTTCCCAATACCTGGCCCTTCTTTATTTTCATTGGGTGTACCAACGTGTTTTGGAACATCAGGAACGCCGAGTTTGAATCAACAACCGAGTGGGGGGTCCCCAGTACAGGTATTGGGGAGTGGCCTTGTTATAGGACATGGTATGGCTCGAAAACATAGTCCGTCCCGGGTGCCATGAACGACCGAATAGGTACTTTTTGGCTCACTCTGCCACCTATCAGCACATCCTTTTTCGCGCATACAAGCACGGATTGGAACTTGACGTCGGGACGTGTGTGAATGGAGTATTTGAGGCCATCAGCCAGAAAGGATGTAGTGCTCTCGGGTATGTTGAGAGCAATGCCATACAAAGACAGGGTCTCCATGCCTACCAGTACCTTTGGTTCGAAGGTCGGTAGCATGTGGAATTTTGCGTGCATTTCGATAAGGCATTTATTTCCAGTACTGTCCGAGCCCTCCACCCAGAACGGCAGGTATGCCCAGCCAACCGCTTTGGCATCGCCAATACCGTTGCAGTTCAAGCGAACCGAGGTTTCCAGTCTTCTCGAAGGGTATTGAGACTTGAAGAATTCGTAGTCCATCAGGCTTGTGTTGGATCCTGTGTCATTGATCTATGGCTTCGGCACGCCATCTGCATGCCTGAAGCTGGCGTTGGCGATTAGTGGTACACACCACATGTAGTTGCGGCCCCCAGACGAACTGGGTTTCGTCGAGGGCTGGACGATCGGAAGACCCCTCCCGGGTGACCGTTGCCCGGTGGAACCATCCGTGATGTCCCCGACCCCCCTGAGGTCTACGCTCGACCCATCCTCTTGGTCATCCCCATAGTCCCCACTCATCACACGTTCTCTCGTTACTGCTGCATCCCCAGCCTCAGGCCACACACCACCGGAAGCTGCACTCGACCCCTCCACTCGGTCATCCTTGCAGTCTCCATCACACTCAGTTCCGCCCCCTCTCTCCTCATACTGAGCTACGCTCGACCCATCCACTTGGTCATCCTCGCAGTCCCACTCATCCTCGCTCTCGTCACCAATGTCCCACAGCACCATCCCATCACCGTCCACTTCCTCATCATCCTCTCCGCTCAGGCCGAACCTCGGGTCGGTCAAGTTGCGAGGGGGGTTCCACCGACAGGGGTCTGTATCCTCGTTTACAGACCCCTTCCCTCGTTTCCCGAGTCAGGGTTTGACTGGTCCACTGAAGAGGAACTGAATGTGTGGGATGTCCAGCCAGGTGTGAACGGTGTGTGGAAGACGCCCGGTAGTGCTTCGTCGTTCTCGGAGTCATTCGTCGTATGCAGTAGGAGGGCACGGGCGAGTAGTTTGAGGGGGCATTTGAAAGTGAAGTGCATCTCCTGCTTCTTCCCCATTTCCGCACACATGTCACATGGTCTGTCGAGGAATGCCACCGAGCCATTCTATCTCACGAATGATCTTTGAGGTTTCATCGTAGCAGGGTTGACTCGGTCCTGCACCGTGCCCTTACGGTCGTATTTCTTAGTGTCGGCCTGGCTCGTCAGGAGTCTATGGCTGGGCTTGGACGATGTGGTGCTCGACGAGCCTGGTACGCCTCCCAGGGCGAGGCCCGGTGGGGTTGGGTAGGCGAATGGGGTGGGCTTGTGCCTTGCTGCTGTAGTGGGGTGCATGGTCAGGTGGTCATCATATGCCCGCATTTCCTCCACCAAGCGGGTCAGCGAGCTGCGTTCTCTCACAAAGCGGTCTGCCTGAGCATCGTTCAGTTTGGACCGAATGTACATGATGTAGGTAGCCTCGTCATGGTTGGGGTAAGCGATGCTCAGGAGTTTGAGTTTGTGGAAGTAGTATTCGACGAATGTCTCCATTGGGAGCTTACTGCGTTCATTGGCTTCCATTTGTGACACCCCTATGGGTTTCCTCCAGGTGGAGAGCATCAAGGTGCCAAAACGTTTCCAGCAACCGTCACTCTTCGTGATGAACCCATGGAGCTGTGGACCGAGCATCGTGTACCAGGACCGGACCACATCATTTTCTGGGAAGCAGTTCCTGAAGATGCAAGGGACCACCATGTGTTCCCCGAATATGTCGATATCGACCTGCACCTCCGCTAGCCATTGTTCAACGTTGCTCGTCTTTGAGTTGAACTTCGGTAGTCCTGATGGGTCGAACCTGGGAAGGTGAGTGCTCAGGTTGTCTTTGACGACCAATTCTTGGTTCGTCGATGGCATCGAGATCAGGGCACGGGTCCAAGTCTTGTTGACTATGGCCTCCTTCTCCTTTGCAATGGCAGCCTCCCAGACTCTGAGCTGTTCGGCTCGGATGGCCATTTCGTCCTCGGCATGTTTCTTATCGGAGTCCTGTGCAGCGGTAAGGGCTGTGAGCTGCTGGTTGAGGGGTGCAATCTTGGCTTCGATCACCCTTGTGATTTCTTCGATGACGTTGGCGGCATCCATTTCTGACAGGAAGAACGGGGCAGTCTCGGGGGGTATTGGGTCACCCGTGTCAACGAGCCGGTCAGTCTCGGAGGGTATTTGACTGGGACTGAAGCTTGTCACAGTCTGATAGAAGAGGGATAGAGCTGCAGGTGATGAGAATCCTGCAGGCAGCTCAGTTTCTGAGGGTATTGGGTCAGGACTGAAGCTTGCTACGGTTTGGTAGAAGAGGGATAGAACTGAAGGTGAAGAGAAAGAAATTTTCGTAGGAATGGGAGGTGTCATGCGGGCCAGGGGCAAACCGGGGCTCTTGGCAGCGGTTCTCTCATCCGGAAGTCGTGTGTCTGGAAAAGGGCTAGCGCGACGGCGCTCTGGTAATGGGAAGGATAGGGAGCCGAAGCTGATACCCGGATCGTCCGGCTCCGTGAGGGGACTGAGGCCCAGGTCTTCAAAGCCAGTTCTCCAGTTGTAGACGTTGACGGCACAAGCGACGTGGAGTATTTTTTGGAGCATTCCGGGTGGTTGGGGGAATACCGTGTCCGCCTCTGTCAATGGCGGTGCATCTGTGTCCTCCGACGCCAGTGTTTCATGGAGCATTCGGAGTGGCTGGGGGCTCACCGCGTCCGCTGCTGTCGATGGTAGTGTGTACGTCTCCTCCAGTCCTGGGAGCATCCGGAGTGGCTGGGGGTCCACCGTGTCCGCTGCGGTCGATGGCGGTGCATGTGTCTCCTCCAGTCCCGGGATCTCTGGGGGTGACGGGGCAGCCATAGGGGTCGCCGCAGTATCGTCCCGTAACACGGAGGCCTCTTCTTCCGCGATCGTCGGTAGTGGGGGGGTCTCGCCGGTCATGTCGGGTTCAGGGGTGCCGCTCAGGAGTGCTTGTATCTTGCTGCGGTGCCTCGTTGACGATTCTGGGCTCGGGGAAGCTACAGGGGGTCGCTTCCTCCCGACCTTCGGTGGTGCTGCAGGCGTAGCCAGCCGTCTCACCGGAGTCTGGGGGTTGACTGCCAGGAGGGGGCGAGTTGGGGGGGAACCAGGCGGCGTCGTGCCCTCTCTCATGCCTCCCTGGCGGGGTATACTCTGCAAAAAGTTGGTATACATTGAGCGGAACCTCTCGATGTCTCTAGGGGTGAGGGTATTCCCGCGGGCAGACCTGTGCTGCCTCGAGGAGCCAATGCCGAGGCAGGCCCTGCAGTGCTCGCACAGGTGGGAAAGAACGTCGGAGGAGTTCTGGAAGAGGATTTCGTCGTCAGCGGAGCGTACGGCGGGGTCCAGAGTCGAATAAATCAGTGCAGCAGCACGTTGGAGACGTATGCTGGGGAGGACGGGCTTTATGGGAAGGCCCGGGTGGGGTGGAGGGGAGGTTCGAGCTGTCCTTGACGCCATGTGTAGGAGGACAAAGCCTATATGAACACAGTGACGTGGGTGAAAAGCTTATTGATTGATGATGTCTGATCTTCAGACGAGACATGAAGCTCTATCTATCTAAATGCCAAGGTCACACACGTGCCATCAGTCACGTGTGTGTCATCTCCATCCTGCGTCCCTTCTATGCATCTCTCCCACCTCTCATATGCCCCTAGTCCCCTGACAGACTGGCCCGTTGGGGAGGAGAGAGGCCACCCGAGCTTGCTCGGGAGCTGCAGTGCATCGCCATAGTCTGCCCAGGCTCAATGCGATTAATGATTAATTTAAAAAATAAAATAAAAACTCCATTCAGCTACATACATACTCCGCTACCAAGAATCATCCCTTTCCCATGTCTTCGGCAGCCGTCTTCGCCACCTCATCTCCCCTCACCCCCTCAAAAATATGAGGGTCTGACATGCCATCGAACTCGTGACACGCCAACCTGGGGCCGCCAAATGCCTGTTGGCTGGTCACAGGCTGAAGGAAAAGGCAAAATCGGGGGGGGCAAAGTGTACCAGGCCATCCTCCTCCTCCCCCTCCCCCTCCTCTCCATCCTCACCCTACCCGAGGCAGCCGGAAAGGGATTAAAACCCCCCGAGCGGCACTCAGCAGACTGTAGGGGTCTGTTGGGGATATCTTGCAGGCGGGCCTCCGCAACTCCAGTCCGCTGCGCCGAGGCGGTTGTGGTAGCCCTGGCTTTCGTGAGCTTGGCACTGATGTTTTCAAGCAAGGCCCCCATGGCAGCCTGGGATTCCTCGTGCTGGGCCGTGGTTTGTTGCAGGCGGACATTCGGAGGTCTCACCCGGCCCTCCCAGTCCGGCTGGGTGCAGGGGAGGACGAGGAAGGAGGGGGTTGGAGAGGAGGGGGTGTGAGAAAAAAAACTGAAGATCCAGTCCCAGAACCAGTCCCAGATCCTGTTGAGAAACAACTCCCAGATTGCCGACACGGGCCTCCGCAACTTCAGCCTAGCGCTCCCAGGCGGTGATGGTAGCCTTGGCTTCCGTGAGCTGGGCCCTGGTTTGTTCCAGGCGAACCTCCAGAAGTCTCACTCAGCCCTCCCAGTACGGGTCGGGTGCAGGAGAGGACGAGGAAGGAGGGGGTGTGCGAGAAACCTACAACAAATTCAGTATCTCACTCATAATAAAAGAACGAAGGTACCGGTATACCTGAATCATCATCAACAGACTTGCGAATAAGCAGCTTGCGGGAATAGACGTAGTTGTTAAATCGCCGTGATGCTACTCCAGAAACCACATGCGAATCCTGTAGTTCTTCATATCGACCAGCAAGTGAAGCAATATAATCTTGTACTGTTGATGTCGTGAGCCTGGCCCTGGCTTCTTGAAGGAGGGCCTCCGTGGCAGCCTGGGATTCCGTATGCTGGGCCCTGGTTTCTTCCAGGCGGGCCTCCGCGGCAGCCTTGGATTCCGTGAGCCTGGCCCTGGTTTTTTGAAGGAGGGCCTCCATGGCAGCCTGGGATTCCGTGTGCTGGGCCCTGGTTTCTTCCAGGCGGCCCTCCGCAGCTTCAGCCTGGCGCTCCCAGGCAGTGATGGTAGCCTTGGCCTCCGTGAGCTGGGCCCTGGTTTTTTTCAGGCGGGCCTCTAGAAGTCTCACCCAGCCCTCCCAGTCCGGGTCGGGTGCAGGAGAGGACGAGGAAGGAGGGGGAGGGGGAGGAGGGGTGTGCGAGAAAAAGATCCCAAGATCCAGTCCCAGAACCTGTCCAAGTTCCTGTTGAGAAACCACTCCCACACCGCCGACATGAGAATCGTGTAGATCCCGCACCAAGGGCCATAGGTAGTCCCAAATTCGGGCCGGCATGCTCAATGCTAATAGAGAGGTTACGCATATATAGAGTATGCTAATATAGAGGTTCGACTGTAGATGAGTGGGGTTGGGAATATCGTTTCCAGTCTCTGAACGTTGGTTGCGCTGCCAAGACAACTTTCTGCCAAGACAATTTTGAATTTTGAATTTAGAACCGGTTGGGAAGTGCGTTCGAGGTATGGCAACCACACAGAAGAAAATCTGGGCTGAGCCTCGCGTAGGATGTTCTCCACTCCATTGTGTGCATGACTAAGTAGTGCTACTTACCATAACGCTTCTACCATAGTCTATCACCCCTGGAGCAAGTATAACCATCACCAGGTCCGATCTTGGCTTCCTTCCCCGGGCAAAAAGGAACAATTTTCATCTCGCTTTAGACCAGCTGGTGGATGGGCCAGCCAGAGTTCGATGCGCATATCAGCGCAGTGTCGATAAACGCAGGAATTAAAGACAGGGGAGGAAGGGGAATCCGGATGCAGTGGCTGAGTGAGACGGTGGGGGACGTTTGTTTCTAATTGTTTTTTGCACAACGGCTAAGTACTGATGGTGAGCCAGAATCACCTATCGTCAATGAACTGTGCTGATTGCCTTCCATCCGTAGACTAATTGTCTTGCATGATGAAGATGAAGACCATCGATAATGAGGGGAAGATGGCATTTTTTTCTTGTGAGTTGTAATAGAGATTCTTCCCTTGATCTAACGGGTTATGTGCGTGGGCAGTTGTTGATATTCCTTGAACATATTTCATTTACATTTTTGTCATGATACCATACATTCTTGAGAATCAAGTCACCACTGGGAACCACATCAATCTATTTTCGACGTTTTTTTTTTCCTTTTTGTTGAAAATTATTACTCACATTCAAACTATTTAGACCATGGTGAGAGGCCATATCTACATGTAGGTTATCCCACCCCAGAGTCGAGATCTGGTTTGGTGATATTAGAACAGCCCTACCTCATATCCTGGAGATTTGAAATTATTTTAGATATCACTCAGATCAACTTGGTGGTGCTACCTACCCAGCTCCAACATCACACACATGGAGCCTGCCAGTTCCACTCCTCCAGTTCCTCACTGGCTGGAGGTTGGTGAATTTGCAGGCGATCTTAGCCATTCATTATTACCCTCAGAAGAGCAACGAAAGGGGTATTGATATCACGGAGCTAGCTGCCAGATTAAATCAGCGCCACCTGAGGCTACGTAGGGTTGTAGATCAGTGATTGAAATTGGATATATTGCTATTAATGGATCTGAAGACCAGGACATCATCAATATCCGAGGTCTAGATAACTACCGAGTCGACACACGCTCCTCCTCCTCCTCCCCATCCTCCTCCTCTTCATCATCCTCCTCCGCATCCTA
>Ga0307514_10004714_pt1 | contig 12460 bp, 11 predicted proteins | sample 16_EM_MG_FD_203088 | JGI IMG/M metagenome (GOLD analysis project Ga0307514, IMG submission 203088) | Populus trichocarpa ectomycorrhiza microbial communities from riparian zone in the Pacific Northwest, United States - 16_EM | ecosystem: Host-associated > Plants > Roots > Unclassified | place...
ACAAATCCGAACAAAGAAGGGTACAGGGGAGATCGGTCAACAACTGTCAACGAGATCGGCCAGTTTGCTTAAAGATATAGTAATGTGACTTGCACAAATCAAATTATTTAACTAAGTAAACGAAAGTTGAGACGTATAACATTTATACGACGGATCCATGGCTTTGTCCGGTCATTTGCTTGATGAGAAACATTCCCCGACCCTCATCAATACTGATAGCACTTCTCATACCGAGTACACTCTTGGGACGTGGTCGGATGCCTGACCTTGCCATACCGAGCTGCTTTGTAGGGCTGATACTTCGCGTCGGACTCAAACCTCCACCTGTGAGCTGTCTGAAGATACCTTCACCACCTCCCACGCCGGTGAACTGCCGTGCAATGGTTGTGGTACCCGTAAAATGCGGTGTTATCTTGTTTGTCGTCTCAGCGGAAGAAAGGACGGGAGATGATCGAGTTGGTGAGGTTTGAGGAGATCCTCCAATCCCAGTCAGTAACTATCGGTTCGTCAAACTTACGCGTTGAGGCCATATAATTATCACCTACCAAGCATTCCCTACACCAAATACCACCTTCTCCGTCGCTTTTCGCCGCACTGTCCAGTCTCTTACCGCAACCCGGTTGTCCCTTCTTCTTGTCCTCTCTTCCAAGGAGTCTCGCGGCGGTCATGTCCTTTCTGCCACCACAGACAAGACACAAAGCGTGCCAACGTGTTCCTTGAGGACCCGGGACAACTCCACGCTCCATGAGAGACACAGCCTTCTGGCACCCTGGGCAAGCTGACTGGCCGCCAAACCGCGGCATGGCAGCCTTAGGTTGAATAGTCGACAAGGGACGTTCATATCTACTTGACAGAGGTTTTGTCGAATTCTTCGTGGGTGAAGCTGTGATGGGAGGGTCAAGAATATCGCGAGCTGATATTTCCAGTGGCTTGACAATGGGCATCTTTCGGACGACGTAGTGCTCCGAGGGTGCGCACTACAGAATATCATGAACCATGTGTTCGAGTGTAAAAAAATTAGACATACTTGCACATGACACGGACCAACTGAAGCTAAAACAAAAGATGTCTGTCCTTTCTTATTTTCGCCAACTGTTTTATCACAAACAGTACATTTGAAGCAATCGCTGTGATATAGCTTCGGACTGTCGTTCTCATCGAGACCTGGAATCGTGACGAAATGGCCCCCTTGGCGGGAGTTAAGAATTGGTTTCTGGCATTTATCGCAGACGGATCCTGACTTCACCGTGGCAGGAGACGAAATACAGGCCCGTGAGATTTTTGCAGCAGTAGGGTCCCTTGAGGAAGCCGTCGAAATTTCTCCGAGATCGAAGACTGTCATGTCGTTCGACCCATCGTTTTGTCGTAAGTCTGCCCTCTCTGACGTAGAAAGGCGAGGGCTACTTGATATCGATCTGATCTGAGATTGCTGGAGCTCAGAGAAAGATCGTCGCAAAGGGGAATCGGCAACATTTGTCGTTGTGCTGGTGTAAGGGGTCAGCCGAGGAGACTTCGTAGACTTCGAAGGCGATTGATCATCCATCTTCGGATATCGTCTTGTGTTCGAATTTGAAAGTTCAAGCGGCGTGGAGACATTTCTTGTTGGTGAATCATGGGCCGAACGGCCAAGATCCACGACGGCAGGACTACATTCGCGAGATCTCACAATCCCCAATCGTTGTTCGAGCTCGTCAATCATAGGACTACCTTCTCTGCTCTTCCTTCCGTAACTTGAACTGAGACCTCCTGGACTGGCGAGGCTAGGGCTATTGTTATTGCTTATTCGACCTTTTTTGGGCGTGACAGGGTGATCGCGCTTGAGGCAATTATCGAAGCATTCGGCGCAGGTTGGACGTCCAAATAAATCCACCATAGGGGTACCGCCGATGTTTTTAAAGCACCCGACACAGGTGAAGCATCCCTTGTGCCAGTACTTGCCGCCCGACTGAATAAAGCCGCCTTCTGCTTTCAGAGCAAGAACCGGTCGGGAACAGGAAGGGCAATTGCCTTTGGAGCCACCGTTTGTTGTAAAACACTGACGACAGACAAACGTTTTGCCATCAAAGGTTTCAGAAGGGTTGGGGTATATGGTAGCATCTGGAAGGAAAATGGCAGAGCAGAGGACGCAGGAGTGAAGTGGCAGCGTTTCCTTGGGTTGCAATACGGAACCATAAACCTTTGATAGAGATGGCTCGTTAGATGATAGAGAGGGCAATATATCAGATGTTGGATCAGAGAACGTCGTAGAGAATTTCAAGGGCGAAGGGGGACGAGGAGACTGAGAAGTTGTTGCCAGTATATGCTCATTGATTCCTCTCGACAATGGTCTAGAAGAGACAGAAGGCGTTGATTTTGGCCTTGGAAATTTCCGAGTAGTGACACTGGCAGGAATACTGGTAGAACTAGAACTTGTACTTGTACTGGCGGAATTGGACGTAAACGATGCTGTTGTCGAGCTTGAAGTAGAAACCGATGACTGAACAGAAGAGGAAGATTTCTTTGGAGATACATATGTCTTCGACCACCTATCTTGTGGTTGTTCCGTTTCTTTAGGACCATGGTTCCATGCAATCACAGGGGCTAATAAAGGCATCATCATCATTGAGTTTTGAGGACTCATGCTCAAATTTGAACATACCAACAGCGGTCCCTCCACAACGGCATCGAGCTCCAGCAACAATATCACCACACCGTCTGCAGAAACCCATAGATGTACACTGGAGATTGGCAAGGAACAAGCGAAACTGTGTGATTGTTGGGAATTCAACTTTACCAAAGCTATCGGCGGCTTTCAACTTCGATCACGTGCCCGCGCAATCTTGGATGACCACCAGATGGCAGAGGCTCAAATGGCATCTTGAATTTTCACTCCCATGACTTCAGATGTTACTTTTTCAACTCCATTTACGGGCAGGGAAATTTCACCACAAACACCCAAAAAGAAAAGAATTAAAAAAGACAATTTTCATTCTCCTGTTGGGTCACCCTATTTTATTCCAAACAGAAGGACTGTGCAAGCTTCCGAAACGGACAATCTCAGTATTGATCCATTGCCCTCCAGGACTGAATTTTCGAGCGTGTCAACTGTTATAAACAGCCCAACTCGGAATGCATTAAATGTGGAAGCCTCAGTACCTGCAGACTTGATGGAACGGCTTGGTAAACTCAAGCCTCTCCTAATACAAGGTATACAAGTATTGTCGCAGTGGCGCAAGTACATTTATTCACTTTTTATGAGAAATTAGAAAAAGTTGCGGACAATCCTTGGAAGGTCCTCATTGCAGTAACGCTCCTCAATAAAACTTCCGGTAAACTGGCGATCCCTGTTTTCTGGAAGATTGTTGATAAGTGGCCCACCCCCCTGGATCTTGCAAATGGTATGCATTCTCGAACCATGGTAAACATATATGGTAGTTACTCATTCAATTTATAGCACAGACAGATGAACTCGTGGCTATGATTCACCACCTCGGGACACAAAGGATTCGTGCTCGAAGGCTCATTGATCTCTCCAGGATCTACATGCGAGAACCTCCATCCATGTATGACTTGCGCACCTCAAGGGTCTCTTCCTCGCCGCAACGCAAGTCTCGTTTCTTCAAAATCTTGAACGTACCGTATCCCTCTACTCCTATTTCTCACCTTCCAGGAGCAGGGACTTATGCTCTTGACTCGTATCGTATATTCTGCACCGTTCATGATAACCCCACATCAGAAGAATGGAAACTTGTCAGGCCAACTGACAAAGAACTCATTCGGTACTTGGTATGCAAGCACTTGCTTCCTTCAAAAATCTTGACATAAATTGTCTGTAGAGATGGAAATGGGCCTTCACGGAACATCTTGAATGGTCCTCAGGCAAGGGTGCCACCCGTCCTGTTACATTTAAATACGTAACTGCACTTATCGTGGACCTGGAAAACAACGCGTTGTGATTTGAGCGAAGCGGCGACAAACTGACCGAAAACAGGGTGGGTAATCATCACAGTTTGGCAGTTTCCCAATCCACCCTTAGAACCTATGCAAGCATTAGAACATTTACCATTCCAGGTTTCAAAGATGCAAACCATCTCAGGACGCAGATCTCTAACACTGGATGCACCCAACAGGCGCATGGCTGTTAGGATTTCCCTTTGCAAGATCTCGATTATTTTCAAAACTCCATCTGCGCCGTATGCCTGTTGAGAAAGTTGACCGAAATGATTGAATTTGCTGTGCTATGGGATGCTCACACTTTGAGCATAAAGGAACGCCCGTCCGAGTCCCACCGCGTGTGCCCCTAGACAGAGGGCTTTGACAATATCTGCGTGTATGACAATTGGCATGCGAAATCAGAGAGAATGAATGTTACCAACCTGTTCCACGGCGAACACCACCTTATCATATGTCAGACCCAGGGCGATCAGAAGTCAACTCGTGCGTTTCGTACCATCTATGTATACTTTATGAAATTGCATTAGCAAGAGAAGGACCACGAGACGGTGGCATACCTTCTATTTTGTCAAATACATCCGGCCTAGATTGACGAAGACGGTACAAAACTTCGATCGGAGGCAGCGAACTGCAAGAACATACTTCAGAAGATAGAAAGGGAATGAATATTCGCAATTATTCACAATTCTAATTGTCGTCCTATTTCCAAAGTTATTAACATCATCAACTGACGAGATTTTAGTTTTACCTCCATGATTTGACAGCAAAATTCCGTCTACACCGGCTTCAGTTGCGAGAATCGCATCCTGGAACAGTCAGTAACTTTAGACTATTGCAAAAGCGTGGGACGACGAACTTCAACGCATTGTATGCCTACGAACACAAATCAGTGATACAAGTTAGGAAAAACGTTTTGCAAACCTTTCACGACTATGGGGAGTTTCGTAATGCTTCTTAACCATGGTATTGTCTAGCACTGCGTTAGTCGAATAAAGCCCTTTCTGACGAGACTGACCTTCTGCCAAGTCATGTCCCTATCATCATTAGCAACGAAAGCACCTGCTGTCCCAAGGACATTCACTTCTTTCCTGTCACTATTCTGCGGGAATTCTGTCGGCCCGTTTTCCTCTTCTTCCAATATCCAAGGGCTACGTATATCTCTTTCGCGATTCCCTGCCACAACAGTATCTACGGTCAGGACAATAGCCCTATATCCCAAACGTTCGACTTCACGGACACGCTTCTCAGCAACCTCATCGTTCCGGTGTTTGTACAACTGGAAGAAAATCGTCTGGGATGGTTCTGCAGACTCCATGATCGTATCGAGTGACAACGATGCATTAGATGAGACCATCTGGATGATGCCTCCTTGGAAAGCACCTCTCGTGATGTTCACTTCTCCTGCAACAGACATCATAAGGCTTTGTAATAGAGGGTAGCAGAGGTCTAACCGTCTGGATGCCCTAATTTCGCAAGCGCCGCAGCACTTACGAAGACAGGTATGGAGGTTCGAAATCCAAGGAGGGTTGTTGAGGGATCACATTTCGACACTTGACGCATGACACGTGGTTGGAAGTAGAAACGACTGAAAGCACGAGCATTTCCGGCCTTGGCTGAGAGGATGTATTGCATGATATCGGATAAAAAATCACGGTAAGAAACATACTGATCTCATCATCTGTAGCTGAAGAATAGTATGCGAGAGCTTTATGGGATAGAATTTTCTTAGCAACATCCTAGGTTGCATTCAATGACAAGATTTCTAAACCAACTGATGCCCATACCTCCATATCAGTCACATTCAAAATCCTGTTCAGAGGTGGCATTTTCTTCCGCTCCTGTTCGACTCGTAATTCGTCTTTCGTCTTCTTAACCGTATCTCTGTTCAGTTTTCTGATTGATTCGTCTGACAGAGGGCCAAGGTGTTTGGAGGGAGGAAGATTCTTTTCTAAAGCATCGGGTGGGTGGATAGGAACATAAGCGGCTGTAGCATCGCGTCCACCGTGTTTTAAAATAACTTCTGCACCTCCAGGATGTTCCTAAGGTTCGTTTATGCAACTCATCTTTACATAGCTAGACCACTAGAAAACTTACTGACAAAAAATCAGTGACATCGTAGACCTTGTCCACGATTACAACCCAACAAGAACTGAGGGAGAATTTGTTCTGAGACTGATACATAACATAAGAAATTTGCGCACTTTAAAGTGTTGTGCTGTGCCACTTCCGCCAGCGTCTTTGAGGACATCTGTGATACTATATGTTGATCAATGAGTCATTGTATTAATATACTTGGTGTCTAGAGCCACGTGACTGCGCGTTGTTTGTATTTGATATTCTCGAACCGCGCACTCCAACAGTTGTAGTACTAATACCAACTACCGCAAACCACATCCGCCATCGATAATGCCCCCATTACACACCAGGAAGTCGCTTGAAGCAATGAAGAGGGTTGATCTTCAAAGACTGTGCAAGGTGAGATCCTTTAGGATCGTTCAATGGTTGTCCTCATCTCAGGCCAAGGGATATGGTGTCAAAGCGAACCTCAAGACAGAAGATTTGATTGACCTATTATTGAGCTCACAGTAAGAGTTACCCATTATGCACTGCTCAGTTGTTGACTTTATCTGTAGTTTACCAGCTCCTCATAAAACCGCAACACAACCTACCCGCAGATCTATTTCAGTGAGACGGACAAGTCAAACTGAGTCAAAACATGCAGGGCCGAGTCGGGTATCGTCGATGATAGTGCATGACCTTGACGAAGATGAAGGTTTAAATGATGAACCAGAGGCGACAGAAGAAGTTTCAGTTGAGAAACCGCCTTCACCATCCTTAATACCAACTCGTACTCGTAAGGCTAAGGAACTGCAAACGAGGCTCGGCAAAGGAAAGCCTGTCATTGCAGGTGGAAGTGGTCCACGTGCAGTAACAGCATCATCTGGCAGCTCTAAAGGCAGGCAGACAAAGACAAGCAGAACACTGAAGCCCCGAGAACCCACAATTGAGGAAGGTAAACATTATTCAGTGCTCATATATTCCAGAACTCATGATTTCAGAACCGGAAACTCTGAGCGTACCTAAAGGTAAGAGTTCTTATGAAATGGGTGAATGTTCGAAGAATTCAATGGATCCCGATTAGCCGCAAGGCAAGGCTCACAAGAGGTGACTCGACCGTCTTCCGGCCAACCTCCTCGATCAGACGGGAAGAACAACGCTTCTCCCGATCCCGCAATCCAAGGTGATGAACCAGTAAGTTACCCAAGCTCTCAGGTGTACAATGGGCTCACACAATCTGCAGATGCGCGAGTTGCTAACTCAAATATCTACTATAAAATCGGATATTGCGAGTCTGAAGGGACATATGTCAGACATAGCCAAAACTCAGCAAGACATCTTATCCAACTTGCATAGTCTTCGCGAATTAACGTCAATAGTCGCATCATTGAAGATTGAGATTAGACGGTTACGGGAAGGAAGCCACTCAGGGTCGAGGCCTTCTACTCCCAGACCCAAAGGCGGACATGCCAAGACAAACACAATGTACGTTTCTTTTCCTATTTTGTTTCTTTTTCAATTTTTTCTAAATCAGGGCATAGTGGGTTTGGCTTTCCTTCAGTTTCTAAGAGTTCAACACTGCCGATCAGTCAATCAACACCACCCCTTCCTCACCCAGGCGCGTCAGAAAGCACTCTGGGGAAGCGTCATCGGGATCTTACGCCAAGTGTGACTGACGAAGGTGAAGAGGACGGAGCTTCAGACGTTGAACTCTCGAAAACCGGTAGACGTGACAAGAAGCGAGCGAAAATGCAAGGCACAGATGACGTGACCCAGGTAGCAACTTTGAGTCAACCCTTCGATGATGAAGTGGAACCCTCTGGTGCCAAAAACTCATCTGTGTTTGAAGTGTATAGAGGTTCGGAAGGCCCAGAACCCCCGCCCCCGACGGATCATCTCCCTGAAATTTTTGTGGCTGATTCTCCATCTGATTCTACTTCAAACCCTCGAGGTTCAAGAACATCCAGTGCCGTTCCCACTAGCTCTGCCAATGCATCAGAAAATCAACCATTTACCTTTCCATTTGCACCCATTTCTCAAAGGCCACAAAATTCCATGTACATGTCCACATTTCCGTACCCTGAACCTCCGCAATCTCCTTCACCTGCTGGACCTAGTCTGCCCACGTTCTCTGCCCGTCGGCATGATGAACGAACTGATATATTCAAGGAATTTGGTTTCCCTTCGCCTGTCAGGTCGATACGAAACATTGCTTCGAGCAATGATGAACGTGGTGTCAATCCAGCGGCATTGCAGGGCGGTCCCACTAGAAGAAACATTTCCAGCAATGAGGTAGCCGCTGGCCTTGGACTCATAGCTCATCGAACGTCTTCGACATCAGATCCATCTGCTGAAGGTTCTACGGGTCGTCGAACCATGTTCGGGACGGAACTTGATGGGGATAGTCGATTTGGCGATTTCGGAGTCGAAGGTGTCGCCAGCGGCTTTTGGATTTCAAAGTGATGTTTTATTTCTCTGTTTGTAACACATTTGCTCTTCCTATTTCCACTCATGTCGTTGTAATCTGTATTACTTTCAACCTCTCGTTACGAATAAATAACATGTTTTAATTCGATTTTGCAGCTGACCCTGGCTTATTAAACTACACCTTACATAGGGCAAAATAATAGAACAAACATTCCCGAACTCAAATACACACCAGACTTTCAATTCTAACTTCGTAAATTCTAGATAGATGGCACAAAAGAGAGGACTTCCTCATAAAGGAGTTCTTTACAACAAACAGATGTCAGCACCAGCTTGAAAATATTGGAACTCTACTCACCCTTCAATTGGTCTTTGCTCAAATCATCCTTGTGAACTTGATTGATGAAAATTCTCAATGAGCACTGGCACTGTACAAGGTGAACACCAAACTTACGATCGAACTCGAAGTAAGATGGGCTGAGAGGCTGTACAGTAGGTTCATCCTCTGGATCATGCTAAGAAGCGTTGAGAATTTGGCTGCTACGTAATTTCCAAAGGACTTACATATGCAGAAAGATATGGATGCTCAAGGGCTTCGTCGACTGTCATACGTTTCTTGGGATCGAAAGTCTGAAAATGGTGGTCAGGATACGGCTTGATTTCTCAAGGATCGTCCCCATAGACTGACCAATGTCTTTGACAAGAAATCGATAGCCTCTGTAGAGGCGTGCGGGAATAAAGTTGGGAAAGGTCGCTTTTTGCGGATAGGAAGCGCGCGAATGTAATCTCTTGATCTACGTGAGGTTATCGCGTAGAATTCATCAAGACTAGGGGTGCCTATGCGGAGATGTCAGCGCCAGGACCATCACTGCTGCGAAGCTGATTTACCAATCACATCCAGAATTAGATCGAGTTGATGACTATAATCACGGCCAGGAAAGAGAGGTCTGCCGGTCAATAATTCCGCGAGAATGCAGCCCACGGCCCAGATATCAATCGCCTTCGCATGAATTGTAGCCACTGAAAGAAGTGTCATCAAGATAGAGTTACATACCTTGGTGTACATCTTAAAGGAAAGCATGATCTCAGGAGCACGGTACCATCGCGTTGCAACATATTCAGTCATCAAGCCGACTTCCTTGCCCCCCGTAACACTGGTTTTTACGCTTCGTGCCAAACCAAAATCGCACACTTTCAGATCACAATTGGCGTTGAGCAGGAGATTGGCCGGCTTGAGGTCACGATGGACTATGTCAGCGCTGTGAATAGATTTGAGCGCTCGAAGAGTTTGATAAACGAAGTACTGTAAGAATCAGGATTATAATGATCATCTATTTGTTGTCGATGAAACCAACCTGGCAGTGATCGTCGGTGAGATGCTGCGTCCGGATGACACGGTGCAAGTCCGTCTGCATCAACTCTTGGATAACTATTGATTCCGTGAGGAAAGAAGACTCAGCGCTGCAGGGAGAAAAGCGCACAGTAAATTTCTTTGAATTCTTCAAGGGATGGTGGTTTGATAATATCCAAGATAGAGATGATCTTTGTCAACAGAATGAGAAGGGAAAGCGAACTTGAGGTCAATGACAACGCACATTTTCGTTGACACAGGTTTCAGAGAAGAATTTCAAGAGCTTGAGCTCTCGCAAAGTTCGAAGACAAAACAAGGTATGATCGAAAGGGAGGATCTTCTTAATCGCAACCTGTCGTTGGGTGGGTTTATGAAGGGCAGCAGCAACTGTTCCATAAGCGCCTTCGCCGATAGCATGTAACAGCTGGTAGTCATCACCTTAATCGCCATAATCAGTAAAAGCACGAAAATGATGAAAGCGCAGCCTACCTATTTCAAACTTGGGAAGAGGTTTTGGGTTCTTGCGAGAGGACATGGTCTAATCGTACACCAAAAACCAGCCGGCGATATATAGAGAGGGTGAAACTTGGAAAGTAAAAGATGGGTTTCTAGGCGAACAGGATTGTGTCAGGACTTGATGGAAACAAGGTACAACACTCTGGCTTTGGTAGATCAATCAACTGTTCCTTTCCAAAAACCCAGCTAAGAACAGTAGTCACTGTAAACAGAATTCTGCAGAAAGGAATGTGAGATGGAGGCCGGGCTGTCAAGCAGTCAATGCTCTATAAAAACGCCAAGAAAGACGGTTTGATCATCCACTCATTTATTTTATCAATGCCTGAAATCGTTAATTGTTTGAGCGCTCAGCGCATCCGCCTGAACGACACCGACATCGCCAAACCCCCCACAAGACAAACATCTGGCGGAAGTGCTGAGTACTGCAAAGTCAATCGATTGATGAGAGCAAAGTGGGATCCTTATCTTTTTTCTAGCCCTGCCATAGGGGCCACGTTCCCTCAATCGCCACCGCTTTGTGTCAGCCTTACAGAACAGGTCTTACACACAGCCCTGTCAGTCAATTTCAACTAACACAAGACTATCATTTCAACCAACCAGTGCTAGTGATGGGTAAGGATCTGGAGTAGTGCGCCTTCAGGGTTCTTATTATGTTATTCGGTCTTCTCGGAATGGAGAGGTTGTCAGGCAACCCTCCTTATATAAAACCTCAACATAACTTTTCTATTGTCCGATACCTTTCTTTCTTTTGTTCCTTGTTGAACACTCTTCTTCTTGCTCTCTGCCGTTGTCGTCTGCGATGTTGTTTTCACCTTATTTGAGCCTGGCGCTCTTGCCCGTAGCTTTTGCAGCCGTCCATGAAGTCCAAGTAGGTGCTGGTGGACAACTCCTTTTTTCACCGGAAGCAATTGTGAGTACCAATCAATTTCTTGATGGAATTGGTTTTTGACATTCAAATTTCCAGGCTGCTGCCGCTGGTGACCAAGTAGTTTTCCACTTCAATCCCAAGAACCATACGGTGACACAATCATCATTTGCAAGTCCTTGTGGTTTAAAAAGTGGAGGGCTTAACTCGGGATTGTATGTTGACTTTCTATTCAAAGTCGATAAAATTATCTCACTAATATATAATCGTGTAGCAATCCTGTTCCGGCCAACCAGACTGCCAACTTTCCAACTTATACAGTAACCGTCAACGATGTCCGTTTTTTTTTTGAATATCTTTTCAATGTCAAATTACTTACGTGATCTACAGACCGAACCCATATGGATTTATTGCGCCCAAGCGGCTAATCTCCCAACCAGCCATTGTGGTGCTGGAATGGTCTTTGCTATCAATTGTGGTGCTGATGGGGCTCCCAACTCATTCGCTAACTTCAAGAAGTCAGCCCTTGCTGTCGGTGCTAGTCTGTCAGGTGGCGCTACGACTGCTGCTTATGGATCTCTCACCATTGCCGCTGCCCCAACACCTTCTCCTGTTACGCAGGTCATCACCCTTGGATCGGAAGTTTGGACTACGACCTACAACTCATATCCCAATTCTCCCGGTCCCACACCTGTTTCTTCGGAGGGTCAAATCCACAATGTCGTGGTTGGCGGACCCGGCAAGCTCACGTTCGATCCGCCTCGTGTTTCTGCTTCTCCTCGTGATACCATCGTCTTTGAGTTGTATGTCTTCAAATTGCATGTTTCCTTTCTGACAACGATGGACTAATTTGTTTGGTGTCAGCCGCCAAAAGAACCATACAGTGACTCAGTCCACCTTTGACGACCCATGCCGACCATTCAAAGTCAACGGAGCTACTGCATTCGACTCTGGATTGTCAGTATAACTTAATTGTATCTCAATATTATGTCTTGAACAGTCCATATAGCATGCCCGTTGCCGACTCTGCCACGACCTTCCCCACGTGGAACTATACCGTCAAAGACACAGCTCCTACTTGGGCATATTGTAGGCAAGGGAACCACTGTGGTCAAGGAATGGTTTTGTAAGTCGCGAAGAAATATGTCTTCCTTACCTCGGTTTTTTTAATTCACACTTATCTAGTGCCATTAACTCCGACGAGTCTTCGGGACGTAGCTTCCAGGCGTTCCAAAACGTTGCAAAGGCACTCAATGGAACTTCGGCTGCCAATTCAACGTCTGGCGTCACTCCAACAGGTGCTGCTGCCC
>Ga0307514_10004715_pt1 | contig 12458 bp, 11 predicted proteins | sample 16_EM_MG_FD_203088 | JGI IMG/M metagenome (GOLD analysis project Ga0307514, IMG submission 203088) | Populus trichocarpa ectomycorrhiza microbial communities from riparian zone in the Pacific Northwest, United States - 16_EM | ecosystem: Host-associated > Plants > Roots > Unclassified | place...
CGGATGGCGATGGAGCAGAAGAGGAAGTGGATGCTGATGGATGGTGGGGAACAGGTGGATTTGGAGGAAAGGGATTATTTAGTTACGGAGGATGGGGAAATGGTTTCAAGATGGGTACGGGTCGGTTCAGTTGGACGACGAATAGCGGAACAGGAACTGCGACGGCCGCCACGATATTTGATCAAGAAAAGGCTTATGCCGCGGCTGCGGAGAACCTTACTGCGACTTCGAACGGAAACGGATATCCGTCCAGGAGTGACATGGATCTGAATTTTTTGGATTCGGAAAGCGAGGAATTCTATGATGCCGAAATGTTTGATGATGAAGATGATGATGGTGACGAGGGCGATGGGGAGACGGAGGAGGAACCGCTTTACCCCGGATTGTATCGTGCAGTGTATGCTTTTGAACCCGAAGGGACGGCTGAGATGAGATTAGTTGAAGATCAGATTGTAAGAGTCGTCGGGAGGGGTGGTGGTGTTGGCTGGGCTATAGTAGTAGCTGATCAGGGAGACGGCATGGATGCGTCTACAGCAGACAAAGCCCTAACGGCGCCGAAGCATGCTCTCGTTCCTGAGAGCTACCTTGAGCCGTACAAGCTGGATTGGGAGCTCGAACAAGTCTTGAATGCTTTGGATGTTGGCGAAAGGCACACTGATGCCTGAACGGTGCTACACAGGACTAGCCTCGAACGCTATTGTATTTTTTGTTTTCGTTTTGGCATACTATAACCATGCGCTTTCCTACCACTGTTTTCTTTTTTCTTTTTCTTTTTTTCAACAACTGTCAACTGTATCAATCCTAATTGCTTGGCTAGCTCTTTACAATTACTTTTTTTTACAAAGTTTTGTCTATTCTATTACATTATTAACTTCTTTTGTCAAACCAATATATGTATATGCCTCCATGCATGATTGATGGTCTGCAGTATATCCATGCTTGAGGTGTAGGTTGGGTCTGTGTTAGGTTGGGTCCATTCAAGAATTGTAGTACAGAAAATTCGGTGATCGTTCAACAAGACTTCATCTCAGATGATAATCAGTGTAGCAAAGAATTCATTGACCCGAAATAAAGGAAATGGGGTCCCTAGTCTTGGTGTTTGCAACTTGCTGAAAATTAAATTCCAAATGATTTGTTATCACTCAGCGCTCCAACGGAATTCAACAAAGCGAATATTTTACACCTTTTATTCCTAATATGGTATCAATATCCAGATTTGTCTTCTCCTAGACTCGTTCGGTGGTCCACGGTATCGACATCAGAGCGCATCCCATCCAACTCTATCTGCACATTTCTATGTTTCTGGAGGCCTATTTGCCCTCGCTCTACGTCGTCTGGGCCCAGAGAACTTCCTCTTCTTCCTCTCCTTTCATGTGCAGCCCTGGGATTCGGACTGAAAACGAGTCCAGATGGTGTGTTGTTGTTGTTGTTTCCTCTAGTCCCGAAACTTCCAAAAAACGTTCCGGCGCTGGTGAAGGAATTATTATTATTGTTGTTGTTGTTGTTGCGCCCCAGTGCTGCCTCTCTGAAAATGCCAAATCGTACGTTGCGGTAGACGAGGCACGCCATGATGTTCATTAGTGCGATTTCCGGAACTCCGAGTAGGTTGCTGTACGCGAGGGGTACTTTTGGGGTGTAGAACATCAAAACGACGGCAAGGTTGAGACCGACTGTTGTGCTACACAATGTCATAAAATAAAAGTCAGTTTCGAACACAGCAAAAGAAAAAAAATTTCTTTACAGATAATAAGCCTGCCCATCCTTCAAAATCGCTCGAGAAAATGCGGGGAGGTGTTGCCCGAAAATGAGGATTCTGAACCCCGTTTTGACCGTGACGTCCTCATAAGAATTCTTCATGAGCGCATAGGACGTTGCGGAGAAGACCAGGAAGTCATTTATGAGTGGCATCAGGGCTGCTAAAGCGACATACGACTCTGACTTGTCGTTGATACAATATTGGGTTGAGCCGATGTTCATTCCTTTCACGCCCTGGGTGACCGTGATGCTACCACCGAGAACGGCAAGCCAGGAAACGAAGAAGAATATGATGACGGGTGTGTTGTTGTGGAAGAGGGCACAGACACGGAAGAAGAATAGGAGAGAGGTAGATGGGATGGTAAACGGGTACAGATATTGTATTCGATGAACCCAACTGCAATCGCCGATGGGGGCAGCTAAAAAAAACAATGTAAACGAATTGAGTTTGGTTTTGTCATTCAAACGACAGACTTTCGATGATTGTGAGACCTAGGATGTAGCCCAGGTTGGACAGTCTTTGCGTTCCATTGTAAGATGGCGTTCATTGTCAAGAACGGAGTTATGGACAGGTACCTTGAAATGAAGTATACGATCATGGAAAGATTGATTTTATATCTTGTCAGCAGTGCAAAGTCGTTGTGAAGATTGGACACGACATCCCAGATAATAACCTAGATGCTTCGGATGTAAGTCATGGTTTGATTAATAAACTGGGGTGATTACCGCCAAAGCACCGACAATCGCGTGCATAGCGACTGTGACCTGCCGGGCCAACTCTGGGGGTATAAAAGCCATGGGTGTAAAGGGATTCGGAAGTTGGAGCAACATTTGGGTGACGTTCGACGCAGACATTACGAAGGGCAGGTTGAGAAACTTGGCCAAGTCCTAACGATATCTATAAACGTTTTATCGGACAACGGGTCGGAATCTTGATCAGCCGCAGTGGTAACGTCAGTACGCCACGGCTTGGTTAGGAGTCATGACCGCCCAGGACTGTAGTTTGGGCCGGGTTCTTGTGGTAGAGTGATAATCACTTTGAATATCGCCCTAACCGCGCTGTCAACAGTTCTTCAAGACATTGATGTCGATGTCTTCAAACTGCTGAATTATTCTCTCAATGCCGAGTCAAGGAATTCGATAAAGGTTAACTTACCAATCATCGGAAGAAGCGGTCTTCTTTTGGTGCCTACTGGGTAGTGAGGGGAGACCCCGATTTGTTGGCTATATAGAGCGACGAGTTTAACATGGACCTGCTGATTCATTTACAGGAACGCACTCGCAGGAATCCCGGTCTTCATGACGCTCAGAAAGGATATGGTATTCTCGGACCACAGGGCTACAGATGGGCGTCGCTTTTTCACGGCTTTTGAACGATTGAGACTGTTAGTTCACCACTTCTATGAACTCCAAAACGAATCTATCACTAACAATCGATGGCTTGGTGGTGATATTTATGTATCAATTGAGATGAAAAGTCAATGGAAGTTGCTTGAAGCGGCTGTCTGCGGATTCTCCGGAGTACCAGGGTAGTCCTATCTCCCTCTGGATAATTGTTCCCGTTCCCTACATATTTGTTGAAAGATAATTGACTTGGATGTACGAGAGTCAAGTCATTGCCAAGTATTCATATGCGAACTAGGGTCTCAAAGCAGGTTTAGGGGAGTTAGTATGGCTCTTACGGTCATTCTGCCTACTTTCGAATTCTTATCTGCAAAGTTTGAATATGGAGATATGGAAAATCAGCCTATTTATATCTACAAAAATGAGAATTAGCATAGTTATAAAAAATTACTATATAATCAAAGAGCAGTATGAGTTGGGGGTACTTATAGTAGCATCTCAGTTTCAGCCTGACACAACAACTCATCAACCGTCCTGTTTGCATCCTCCGGCAATACATCCGCACCAGCAAAAGCTGCTCTAGAAAGGATCCTGATGAGTGGTACAGGTTCATAAACAAAATCCAAAGGCTCAGGGCGCTCAATACTCTCCGTCATCTGCATCGTCGGAAGTGAATAATAGGCATCTTCTTCCCGTATTCGATGGCGGTATGGTACACGATGACGTCTCGCTTGCATTGCCACGTAGAACGGAGCGGAAAGGTCGAACTCTTTTTGCCTCACAGCAGCAAAGATGCCGTGCACCAGGGTTGCGTTCAGCCGAATATCGGTGTAGTGATACACCCCTAGGAAGCGATCCACCCATCGGACTTGATCTTGCGGTCTAGACCCTTGGACTTCTGCCCAAATACGCCTCACTATGAGTTTAATAACACAGTAGTAAGATTTATGGTCCAGGGCCACGTTAAATCGGGCAAACGACTGGATGACGACGATAGCCGCAGCGTAGTCACGCTGGCGCATGAAAGCTCGAAGAGCCGCATTGAGAAGAGCGGTGTTTGGCTGCACTGGTTTTTTGGAACGGCTTGTGCTTCTAACAAATTCTTGGAAAAGTTGGCGGAGAGGAAGAGTACAGGAAGCCAACCTCGCAGCAGCGGAATATCGCCTGACTGAACTAGGTCGGATTCTGCGATACATGGCGAACAGACTTCCAAAGGTGTACGAGTCAGGCAGCAGCTCGGGATTTTGCTTCATCTCGTCATACATCGAGAAAGCGTTTGCAGCACGGTTTAACCTGACTTCACGGGAAATAAGAACGTTATACAGGTCAATATCGAGTGACATTCCTGCGTCGCTCATGGCGGAAATGATTTTTGTGAACGAATGGTGATCCAGAGGTCGCGTGTCCCGCAAGGTGGCAAGAAAAGCTTGCCCTACCGAGCGATGGCGGACACCGACACGGTCTAACAGGGCAAAGGCTTGATCAAGTTTGTCGGCTCGAATATAAGCCACAACAGCGGCTCGAAGTAATTTGGCACTAGGCATGTAGCTAGCATCGCGATTCGCAAGGAAGCTCTCACAAGCTCGTGCCATGACCTGACAGTCCATCCCGACTTCAGCCATTTTATCCAGGGAGCAAAGGAGATCAGCTTCCTTGGTCGAAGCATTAGCGACAGCGCGAACTAGCCGCGTACCAAATTTGTCAAGGGAGTCTTCCATCTTCTCAGTGATTTGCCAGGCCTCCTCGACAGCAGCCAGTTTGATAGCCCAATCTCCCATTTCAAATATTTCGTACAACACATCGAAATCCCCCATTTTGACAGCTGCTCTCAGCCAAGCCGCGAGCACACCACTCTGAGGCGTGTAGTTTGCCTTTTCTTTTCCCCGCAGAAAACTCCGTATGAGAGAAACGATAAATTTTGACCGGACACTGTAGTCTTCCGCAACTCCGAGGATGGCCAGAAACTCATGGCTACTGAAAACGGGATCCGAGACGATGTCCACCAAGCGTGACAAGACGAGATCGGGAGGACCCTGGATATCCGCTAGCAGAATTATCAACATTCTCGCATCGACGGCGTCGCTCGATATAAAACCCTTATTGATCATACGTTCATAGACAGACGCAGCCGGCTGTGCCCACATGTTCTTGACCAAATACCCAATAACCGCCTCGTAGATTTCTTGGTGGTGCGAAGTGGACACAAGTGCTTTGTCGAGACATTTGTGGATGAAACCCTCGATGTGCTGCAACCGTAGCTCCTTCTGAAGGCCATCCTTGATCTGAACAATGATGCTGTTCGTAATGTTTCCCAGCGAGGTCTTTTGCCGCGAGGTGCGTCGAATGGAACCCGATGTCGGTGATTGAGCCGAGCCACTTGCAACGTGGAAGTTTGTCAAGGGTCGACACCGATGACTAGAAGTAGGCCTTCGGGTAGTACGAAGGAACCTCGAAGCAATCAGCATGAGCAGTTGCGGAGAAAACAGATTTGTGAGTCATGAAGGCTTAAGAGATGACATCCTCGAGGTAGACTCTTGTGAGAGATTTTTCAGCCAATGTAAGAAACTCACACGATCAATATGAAAGTTTAATTGGATTTTCGATATACAACATAAAAATACAAGTATGTATCTAGTCTTAACAGGAAGAAAATCAGTTGAAAACATTGCTATAATACAAGGTGTCAGAAACTGAGGCGCTTTCTCAACTCGAATATCTCAACAGGGCGGAGGCGCGCGACATCAGTGCACGCATCAGGATGCGCCGCGACGCAGTGGTCACGAAGTGTATCCCAAGACACAGTCGACGGAAAAACCTTTGGTTCAAAGTTTGGAGGTGTCGATCTAGCCTTCTCCAGTCTGACCCGACAAAAAAAACGTTATTGGTTACTTTTAGCATGGAGGAAGAGAAAAATCCCGCTTACAAACAAGCTCGACAAATAAGGGAACCTTGAGAGCTTACATACATAAGGTCTACGGGCAAAAATTCGGCAGAATAGTTACTTGTGGATACTTGAGGTTGAATCTGACAAGAAAGCGGGCTGGGTGTACGGGGTTGTTGCTTTACCTTTGGACTAATTGTAGGTGACGACGACCTCGGAAGAATCTCAGACTTAGTTCGATAAGTCGAGTCGTATGACTTCCTCCTTTTCACCGGACGCTGATCAATTGACACCAAGTTAGATTCGGGTGCGACAGAAGATCCTAGACACGTAGAAGTCGGAGGAGTGGAAGGAGCAGAAATCGGTGGTGATGCAACAGTCGTCGTGGGAGAAGGGCTGAGAGACATGCGAGTGGGGCTTGTAGCAGGTGAGTGGGAAGGTGAATGTCGTAGAGGTTTAATGGGACGAGCTCCCACAGAGTTAGAAGGAGGGCTGGTCGCTTCTTGGACATCATCATCGGAATTACTGTTATGAAGCCTCTTGGACGAACGACTCCTTGGCGTGTCCGTGCTCTGTGCTCGCGCCGTCAATCCGGCCGGATTCAAGATATGGTTGTTCCGTTCATAACTAAGGATGTTTATCTTCTGACGAGCGTAGTCACGTTCCATGATGACTTTGGCGCACAACGCATACCACTTTGCTGATTCTTGCTTCTCTTGGGCAACGATCTTAGTGCAGAGACCACGAAATTCCCGCATATCAGCGCGAAGGCGGTCCCCGTAGATATTGAAGGCTTTCTCGAGTGATTTGATTGGGTCTTCACGAGTTTGGGGAGGTCCAACATCTCGATACCTTTGAATCGGGAATTCCACTGGGAGAGCATGCGGGTCTTGAACGGAAGATGCCTGGGAGCAGGCGGGGTTGGCGACACGAACGGGAATCTGGGAAGGGTAATTGGAACGCTTGGAAGAATTTTCTGAGTACATCGTCGGTCGGACTTGACTCTGTTGATTTGGACGCCCAGTTTGACATGTGGGCTTTACACAAGAGACGGTCTATTGTTTGTAAGAATCAATTCGAGTATAGCTAATATAGAAAGAATTGCCCGAACCTGTATTGTAGCCGCAGTGGTAGAACTGGGGGCCATATTCATAGTTATGTGTTCAATCAAAAAAAGGGAAAAAACGCCGCCAAGTTCAAGGCGCTAGAAGTACCGTCTACGAATTTATTGAAGGGTGAATCGCTGACGATATAGAAGATAATCGCCAACTGAAGCCAGCCAGAGGGTGATATTGAGCAATAGCAAAAGCAGAATAGCCCAGAGCAAGCGAAGAAAATTGTGGGCGTGTTGACACCTTGATACGTGAATATATGCGAATTTTAGTATAGGACGAGACAATCGTAATGATGCAGCATCGTTATTAGCATTCCTTCTCGACGAGATACGTTCCTCAACTGCTAAAGCAAAGACAAAAGAGACAATAGGCTTGAGTGATGCTGTCAGGCGGCCCGCAGCTCCCTGAACAAAAAAGTCATCGTCTCCATACGCAATGTGAAGGGAAGTAATGCGCACCGACTATATAAAGCACAGTTGTCATTGTCGTCCATTACATTTCAAAGATAATTATGAAGTAAAGAGTCATTTGTTTATCCCTAAGAATGAACGACAATTGTAACTCGATTCTTGACGGTATCAATCTTCGAATTTCTCGCAGCGAGCTGTCATATGTAATTACAAAAAAGTAGAGAATGCCGACAATGCAACGCAGGAAGAACTTAACAAACCAGATGGGGACAAAAAATACAGCATATTAGTATGCAAGATAAATAATAATGTTCCTTGAGAGGAACATTCAGCCACGGGGAATGGACCTATCACCAGACATCACCCTCTGTTTCATTTCTGCGATTTGGGAGGGACCGAGCCTTTCCAGTTCTTGACAAGTTTTGGGATGCTCGGTCCGACAATGGCCGATGAGCTCGTGCCAGGAGACGTTCTTAACTTGAAACTTTGTAATGAGTACTTTAGTTTGGTCTTGCGCGGCAGGTGCTTCTCGCCTTCGTGTCCTTGAATAAAAAGATAAAGAAAGACAAAGGGGGAAGTGTACAAATCAGCTCTACTTTGTCGCGGAAATTGAGCGACATCGACAACTTACAAGCACATTCGGCAGGTCATCACACCATTATCGGTCAGATATAGGAGGTCAATGTGACTGATACCCAGTTGTCTCGAATTCCGTTGTGGTGGTGGACCCGCGCCTTGGGTGCTCGGCCGCGATACAAACGAGTGTGTCCTCAACTTTGAAGATATGCGTGCCGCTTGTGGAGCAGATGACGGACGTAGAGGTTTGCTTTCTTCAGTCAACTCCCCTTCCTCACCTTCATCTTTGTTCGATTCGGGCTTGACTTCAACAGAAAAGACGCCGGGAAGTTCACTGTTCTGAACGTCAAGATGCAAGGACATTGAGCTTCTCTCGCCGTTCACTTTGTCATCTAGATAACGAGGCTTGGAAGTCCGCCTATCGTCCTCGTCCTCGTCGTCTTCGTACGATGGCCTACTCCGTTTCCGTGACACTGTCGTTGATGATCTGCGTATTGACTCATAACGGGCCGGCACTGACGAATCTGCACGCTTCGGAATGGAATCATCATGTATCTCTATGGGCGACTCAACGAGAGGACTGTTTCTGGTTGACGACAGAACATTTCGAGGCATACTGTCCGGACTAGGTGGATGATGATCAACGTCGTGAATGGGTGATCTACGCTTGACTGATAATAGGGCCTCGGTGCGCATGGGTCCAGGGCTCGGCGAGTGCGACGATGTCGACGTCTGTTTCAGAGAAGGAGTGTTCGCCAATACCTCCGGTGACAACGGGCTCCGCCTGTGTGTCGTTGACGGTTGCATATACGACACACTTTCGGGGTTTCCTTTAGTCTGATTTGATCGATGTTAGCAGACGTATATCTACTTGAAGCCAATCTCGACTTACTTGGTTTAGTAGTGTCTCCGCAACCTTTTGCTCCGCCTGTGCTCTAAGAGCTTTCTGTTCTTCAATCTCATTCAGAATCGTTGACATCCTTTGCTCCACTTGCGTCGACACTTGCTCGGTAACAGCACCTAAGACCGAGGTGATGTCGAATGAAGGAACAGCTCCCCTGTCCCCAGCCTCTTCCGCCCGACCCTCTCTTTGCATCCCAGCCAGCACACGATACTCAATATCCAAATTATTCTTCGCTTTCCGAAGCTTCTTATTCTCTTCCTTGTAATTAAGTAGCACGGCCTGCGAACTTGCGTATCGGTCTTGCAGATCCAGTTTCTCGTGCTTCAGCTTTTTCGACTCCTGCTGCACGGCTTGAAGCTGATTCTCAAGTTGGGTGACCCTGGAAGTCAAGAAGCTGATCTTCTGCCTTTCTTGACTGACGATGCGCGTGAAATCGTTGTTCATCTTGTTCATCGCGTGCCGCATATTATTAACGGCAAGCGTCCAAGCGTTTTCAAGAGCAACGCGCACGGGTCCTAGGGCTGTATCTGTGGCAGCAAGAATGACTGGATCGAAGGCCGGTTGTGAAATTGCAGAAACATTTTCGAGTTGAATCGGGCTTGAATGTGATGGTTCTGGTTGTCTTCGTTGAGAGGCTGACAAAAGGTTCGAAACAGATGAACGGTTTTGAGGTGAGATTGGGGTATCAAGGCCATTTCTCATGGGAGATGGGGAGGGGACGGGACTCTGGTGATAACCAGGGTGGGGGGAATATTGAGAATGAGTTGAAGGAGGTGGTATCTGGACAGAACTAGGGTGATCCCTGTCGTATTGAAAGTGGAGATTGTCCCGTGAATTCGTCTTCTGTTCGACCTAAAAAAAGCTTAGAATAATTGAAGTTATGATAGCCATAAAAAAGAACGAACAGGTCGCGTATTATGATAGCGGGAGGCCATCGTTCCCGAGCTACCAGGATGAACAGCTTCTTGGACGGTATACCCATGGATAAGAGAACCGTTCCTCAACGCTGCCGCCTCCACTGACGCCGGGACTCTATGGGAAGTAGTTTGGGAAGAAGCAGGCGTAATTGGAGGGAGCAGAAGACTCTGGTGACGAAGATTCCGCACACTCTGATTCGAATTTGAGTTCGTACCAGGCTTTATGATAAGTTTGTCCAAGGAATGAGAACCATGCGATCCAGGTAGAGCAGTCACGACGTTGGAGTGATTCATTCTGGGTAAAGTACATCTACAGTAGGACTTGTTAGTGATACCCAAGTCCTGAGAATAAATCTGAAGGCAGAAAAACTGCAGCGGAGGGGTTGACTTTGTATATTTTCTTCATCCTCGACAAGATTTCAAATGCACAAGGATAACGGGCCGACCCGGATCCGACCACGAGGTCGAAGCATGTGTCCAAATCTGACACATGTCGCGGCCTGTCGCCAATCAGTGGACACCATCTGGTTTGGCGATGATAACAACTGAAACTTGTAAATCGTGCCTACGAGGATATGGACAACGGACAACGGAATCAAAGGACCAAATGGTGTTCACATACACACATAAACAACTCAACGTTTTCATTTGATTTGAATGTATACAAAAGATTCAAGCCGTAGTAGTAGTCTTCAATCAACGCCCATGTCGTCAAGCGTAGCCGATTCTTCATCTGAAGAAGTCATTGAAGCATCCACGCTTCGACCAAAAAATCTTCCAATGATATTCCGTAATACTCTGGGTACAGCCTAGTCCAGGTTTGAGCACAGCAAGTGACAATTAGAAAAGGTAACAAACCGAGCTGTCATCGTCGTCACCATCACCATCATCATCATCCTCGTCGTCGTCGTCGCCTTCCTCCCCTTGATCCAGGATGCGAGCTTCTCTCTCATCTCGGTCAGGAATCGGGTCGAAATTCACCTCAACAATGTTCTCGTTTTCATCTATCTCATCAATGTCCCCCATCCCACCTGGCATTCCTCCCTCACCCTGAGCATTCATAGCTTCGATCAGCATGAGATCTTCAAGTAAATCAGGTTGCATCTGAGCTGCCATTTGGGCAAATTGAACAACGCCACCAGGAAAACGCTGAGCGAAATGTGGGTGTGCAGCAAAAAACGCCTGGTAAAATCGATATCTGAACAAGCGCCCTTGAGATAGAAGAAAGTTCATACCTGAAATTGTTGACGGAAGATGGGATCAGGTAAAAGGTCTTCTAGAGCTCTCTGGTTTACCGCACGTTGCCTCCGACCACGCCTTTCTGTATAAACATCCTCCAACCCTTGAAAATAGTTCTGATCGTAATAGTTTATTGACGCGGGAGGGGGAAGCGGGTCACATGCAAGCGCCTTTCCTTCAAAAATCTTGCGGGGAATGAATGAAAACAATGACTTATACGATGTTTCAAGCACTAGAATGTGTCGATACACTGAATATTGAAGATTGACATTCTCGAACATTGAAAGGAACGCCAGCCTCTTCTCTGTAATGGGCAAGGACGACGGGAGGCTGGGGAATGCCATCATAACTGTCGATGAGAACCAAGACGAATGTTCTTTCCACAGAGGCAGCGACCGTTGGACATAAAGATGAGATAGAAGATGCAACACTGCAACTGCTGGTGACAAGGACCTACAGATAGAAAAATCAATGCTCGGTACAAACAAGGAAAAAGAAAAGTGGAACCCAGCGTCGGTTTCTATCCTGAAATCCCGATGGCCACGAATTTGGTGGGGCAAAGTAGCGTCTAATTTATCGGCCAGCAGTGGCACAACAGAAGGGAAGTCGTGGATCGCCTGAACAAGGGCTGCACTACTCTTCGCGTGGTCCTAGAATTCTTATTCTCAACGCATTTGAATGAAGAAGAAAAATTTACTTACCTCTTCGTTCGCCTTATCTTCTATGGCCCTCATGGCCAGCGCTCTTGCATAACCAAATCCAGGGAGAAGGGATGGGTTCAAACGGCCGTCCAACTTTTCATCAGAATCCGACAATCTGTTGGTAAAAACATTGTATATATCCAACAGCCATTTCTCCATACCCGCCTTGATGGCCAGGTAATCTAGGTGGAAGATGGCACCATGCGGGTCATTCCAAGGGTCCAGGCCATATAAAAGTCGAGCAAACTCGAAAGATGTCCGTACGCATCCTCTTCGTTGAAGATCCCTGGATAACTGAGATGAAGAGACGAGAAAATAAATCAAAAGAACAGGATTACATACACCACTTGACGGTGAAGAGCGAGAAATAAAGGTCGATTTTCCAGTCGGTCAAAGTCCAAACGATTGTGGCCAGTGGTGAAATTGAAGACACCCATTAGACACCTTTCGTATGTGAAAAGAGCACGGTCGATAAAGTCTACAGCCTGAGCGTGCTCTGAAAATATAGATGAATATTACAGTGCTTCAGCAGTCAGTGCGAATTGAATCTAACCTTCCCTGTGTCTATAAACCTCCGCGATTTGGAGGAGCGTGTCGGCATGCCAAGGGAAAATAC
>Ga0307514_10004716_pt1 | contig 12456 bp, 12 predicted proteins | sample 16_EM_MG_FD_203088 | JGI IMG/M metagenome (GOLD analysis project Ga0307514, IMG submission 203088) | Populus trichocarpa ectomycorrhiza microbial communities from riparian zone in the Pacific Northwest, United States - 16_EM | ecosystem: Host-associated > Plants > Roots > Unclassified | place...
GATTTCAGCCTTGGCCAGATCTGAGGTGTCTATCTCGATTTGTTTGTACCGTTCTTAGTGATAGTGACATAGTATAGGATCTGTCGTAAACCTGTATTTTAACTCCTCAAAGGCTTCTTGACATTACTGTGTCCAATTCCACATAATGGTATTGTGTGTAAGGATTTGTATGAGAAGTGTGAGTTTGCTGAAACCTTGGATAAATCGCCAATAAAAGTTAGCTAACCCAATGAATTTTTGAATCTCTTTCACACTTTTGGGAGCTGGCCAGTTAAGAATGTCTTCGACTTTCTTCTGGCTCATTTGGACATCTTGGGTACCTATCTGAGACCTAACAAATTTGACTTCGGAGACATGGAAAATGCACTTGTCAATAGTGATACAGAGAGCATTTTCGGATAGCTTCTTAAGTACCCAACGTACTAGTTCTACGTGCTCTTCTTCAGTTTGAGTGTGTATTAAGATGTCATCTATACATACGACTACACCACACTCAATTTTCTCAGATAGAATATTATTGAGATGCCTTTGAAAAACAGATAGAGCATTCGTCAGCCCAAAGGGCATTGCTATATACTTGTACAAACCATAACCAGTTTTGAATGTTATTTTCCATTCGTCTCCTTCAGGTCTCCATAGCAAATTAAATCCCAACTTCAAGTCCAGTTTGGAAAAGACTTGGGAAGTTCTGACTTGTTCCATCAGGGTAGTCATCAGAGGTAGAGAGTACTTGTCTTTAATAGTAATGGCATTGAGGCCACGATAGTCTACCACTATATGCAGCTTGCCATTGGCTTGTTTGGCAAAAAATATTGAGGCTCTAGCACTGCTTTTACTTGGCTGGATTTTGCCAGTTCTCAACATCTCATCAAGGTATTCTTTGAGCAGTTCTAGCTCATTAGGGGACAGAGGGTACAGTTTTCCAGAAGGTGGTTGCTTGCTAGGTTTGAGATCTATAATCATGTCTTGAAGTCTATGTGCAAGCAGAGAAGCTTGCGCGGCTTTTCCAAAGATTTCAATGAAATCTCTATCTTGGACTGGCAATCTTTCAGCCAGTGTCTTTAGTTCCTCATCCATGATAATTTGCATTATCCTGCGGACTTTCCCAGTTGACAAACACCTAGATTCCCACTTGCCTATATGCATAAGAGTGACATAAGAACTCTGTTCCAGAATTTCCCCAAATTTACAAAAATCCTTCACCTTTTCTATCTCCAGTGCTCTTTTTAGCTCCAGGCCATAAGGAGGGGTAACTCTTAGCTTATCGCATTGCGCCATTATCTAATAGAAATCTAAAATGAGAGGACAACCTGATTCCAAGCTTGCCACTGTGGTAACCAGGTCAAGAGTCTTGTTTTTTCTTAATCTCGCATCAGACACATACATCTGCATGTTCTTCACTTGAACTGTACCCAATCTCTTGAGTATTGAGCCATCGGTGCTCTCCAATCTCAATCGAGTTTTTCTCTTCACTCAGCGCATTATCATCTGTTCTACAAAATCAGTATCAAAAATCATTGTCTCTGCACCAGTATCAATCAAAGTATTAATAGAAAGTTCTCTTTTATTTCCTTCATATAGTCAAGACAACTTAATAAGAACCAGAAACTTCAATCCTTCACACTTTAATACCTTTGCCCATGCATCCACATTTCCAACCAAGAAGATATCTGACACCACCACCTGTTGAAGTCTTTTTTCATAGTCGCTGAGTTGAGGAGCCAACTCTTCCTCACCTGTTCTCTTTTTTGCTGTTTTTGTCTTTTGTATTAAAGAAAGAGAAGAAGAAGGAGATAAATTTCGAACACAGGAAGAAATAGAAACCAGATCAATATCCATATCCTTTCCCTTAGATTCCTTCTTCCAATTGCCAACAGAGATGCCCTTTTTTACAATACAGACATCAGGAAAAAAAGTGAAAAAATGAATATTGGGAATTAAGAGAATCCTATGTCATCAGGGTAAATCAGGAGCATATCAGGCAGTATCCGTCACTTTTCCAAAACTGTCTCCAGGAGGAAAACTGCTAGCTCCGATGATACTAAAAGACATAAGGAGACACCAGAGAGATACTAGAGAGATACTAGGAGACACCGATACCATGATGATATACGATGACCCACAAAGCCGTGCTTATTTTTTTTGCTGATAGATATTTAACCAATCCTGCAAGACTGCCTGACCCGACGTACAAGGCAGCCCATATTCCTAATCACACTCATAATCCAACTCATCCTCTGAAATGATACGACCAAAGGAAACAAGAGAAATAACTATAGAAATTAAGGCGTCTGCTACCCCATACCACTGTAACCTTCTTGTTGTCCACCTTGTCCTTCCCTGTTCCCTTGCTCTTTTCTTCAGCCGTCGCCTTCCATCCTGGTGTACAGTCCTTCTTGATATGGTCTTTACTACCACATTTAATACATTGACCCTCCTTCATTCGAGCCTGCCTCATGGAATAGGTTAACTTGTCTTTATCTGGTTCCTTGGCTTTCTATTCGGAGGTCTTGGACTTCTCGGCGCTGACTGAGGACTTCTTTTTCTTGCCCTGCTTGCTCTTTTTCTTTTGAACACCAGACAGTTTGAGAGCCTCTGGTTTCTTGTCAGCTTGGGGTTTCTAGTCTGGCTTCTTACCTCTAGCCGCTGCCTGCGTTTGCTCTTTTAACTTCTGAGTATTACACATAAATTGCTCTTGTATTCTCTCGTTCTCTACTTCCATTCTCATACTTGTTATAGCTTCAAAACATATCTCAGGACTGCCTGGAGCTACGTCCAAGGAATTATTATTTGTCCACTTTATGTATTCATGTACCTTTGGTTGTAAGCCTATAATAAGGTATTGCCATAACAGGTCTCATGGTAGATTAGCAACTATATTGAGGGTATGCATTCTAGACATCTAATTCTTTATCCATTCGCCAGCCTTTTGGAATTCCATTTGGATATTTCTTTTGGCCTCTCGTATCTCATTTCTGTTTTCATGTACGGCTATGAAGTCTTTTGGAAAGTCTTCATATCTAGCCCCTACATACCAATCTGACTAAGGGTCGGGCTTGCGTCTTGTCTCATTGACGAGATACCATTGCTTTGCACTTCCAGTTAGAAGAACTGCTATGTAAACGATCTTGTCATTTGCTGAATCGTACGTAATTGGCATGTGTTCTAATACATTAGCTATATGATTAAGGAATGGTTTGAGCTTGGTAGAACTCCCATCATACTTATCAGGGTAAGGTATATTCTGAGGTTCTTTTTTGGTTTGGGGGCTGGTGGAGGCTTAGAGGTTTCTCTGAGGTTGAGAGTAATATCTGGTTGATGCTGTCGTTGTCACTTGGTTCAGGCTATGCCCAACGGAGCTGGAGCCTCCTTCTGCTTTCTCCTTCAGGACTTAACTGCATCAATATCAGCAATTGCAATTTCTCCAACAGCGTAATCACTAGTAATTCAGTCCTGGACTTCTTGGTCAATTGACTTCGTAGTCCAATCGTAAAGCTTGATGAGTTCTTGATTGACCTGGTCAAACCTTTCTTTTGTGCCATCAACAATAGTAGTTGTTTCTGACCTGATTACTTTAGTTAACTCTTTCCATTGCTTGGTGAGTGCTCTAGAGATTTTTTCGGTAAGAGTATGAACCTTCTCGGTTTGGGTAGAGCTAGTGGCAAGAAGAGCTGCCATTTCGGCCTTGACTTGATCTCATGAGGTGTTCAAGTCATTATATGTAGTTTTTGTCATGGGGTATGATGGGGGTACTAGTTGTTGTACGGCCGTGAGATCAAGAATAGAATATACGTGAATAAATTTAAGCTATCGCTTCTAGCTAACTATCTAATTCCATACGGTCGCATAGATAGCCTCTTATATAGACCTCTGCTCCCACCTATGTTGTAACGTTCTAGGAGTATGGATGTCATGCAACCTCCTTGCCGTCACAATTCACTAACAATCATCATAATCTAGCTAATCCACTCACTCTAGTTACTCCACTGTCTAGTGACCACTCCAATACCTGATCTAGGTATCACCTTCCAATTCAGAGAGCCTACTTGCTCCACTCTTTTAACTAATAGCTAGATCTGCAGTGTCCCACAATGTCTTCTAACTAAAAGTCCCGAATAGTGCTTCTTGCCTCACTATGCATAGGCTTGACATCAGTACTTATGGCTTGACCATACCAGCCTGCAAGTCAAGTCCTAACATATGGGCTATGTAAACTAGATAATTGTATCAATACCTGTGATACTACTCCCCTCTCAGAGTTCTGGTCTACCAGAATAACATCTAATTGTAGCGACTAAGAATTGCATATAATCAATGCGCAAAACTAATAAAAACAAGTAAATAATTTCAACAACTTATTTATATAGTAGTTTTGAACTTTATTTTTGACCTCTGGGTCATTAGGTTTTCCTGGCATAGTTGGTAAGGGCCTGGCCCATCTTTATCGCTGCAAAGGGTCCTGTGTTCGATTCCTGATATCTTCGTAAAGGGCTAAAATGATCAATCCTCCAGTTCACTGGATATGGTGCGCTGGATATGGTGCGATCAACTGTTCCAACCTTGACTTTCTTAAAATAAAATATAACTGTGGGTTTCTTGGCTTTAATTGTGGGTTTCTTTGGCTTTAATCGTGGGTTTCTTTAGCACGTTTCCATTTGGTGGAAACAATACTGGGATCGAGCACAGGAAGCAAGGTTTTTGCAACTTTTTTCATTCTTTTGTTTGAACGCGCTGCCTCCTAACTTGCGTGCTCCTCCTAACTTGCATGTTCCTATCCTGCGTGTCTTCAACTTTCTTGCTCTCAACCCGTGGGCTCTGGATTCGCTGGCTCTGGATTTGCTTGCTCTGGACCTACTAGCTCTGGTATGTATCTATGGGCGCATCAGGATACTTATAGTGAAACTCTGCTAATACTTCTTCTGCAGTTCCTTGAATGTGTTCCCAAGGTTCCTATGTCGCATCCTCATCTGGATAACTCTCCCAGAGCACCAGGTATTCAACAACCTGACCACGCTTTCGCTTATTTTGCTGGCTCTCTACAATACCTCGAACGACTCAGTTTTCTTCTCCAGCAATTATTTCAGGTATTGGATGTTGCGGGGTTGATGTAGGTAACGTTAGATTCAAGACGTGGTATGGTTCTAAAAGACTGACATGGAATACATTATGGATAGTTGAGTTTGCTGGTAGTTCTAGCCGATAAGCTCGATTGCCAACTGCTTCAAGTATTTTTAATGGACCAATCTTCTTGTGATCTAGTTTTCGGCTTGGACGTTTGGTTGCTATATGGTGGTTATCGAGCATTACCAAATCGCCAGTCTTAAAGGAAGACTGTTCTCTCTAATATTGATTAAACCATCTAGCTATCCGTACTCTTGCTTTCAAAATCCATTCCTGCAATTTATTCCAGGTACCTTTCCAGATTCCCTCTAACAACTCACTTGCCGGGTTATGATATTGAATCTTGCCGATAGGTTCCCATGATAGGCGAGGAATATAACCATAATTAGCTTCAAAGAGGCTCATACTCGTACTTTCCGAAGATGCTGAGTTGATAACAAATTCTGCGAGAGGTAAGAGTTCCTCCCAATTATCTTGCTTCCAGGAGCAATAGTGACCACAGTATTCTTCTAATACTTGATTCATTCACTCAGTCTGTCCATTGGTTTCAGGATGAAAGGCTGTGGATAGCTTAGTTTTAATACCAAGCTTATCCATTAATGCTTGCCAAAAGTGAGATGTTAGTTTAGTATCTCGATCTGAGATAATATCCTCAGGTAAGCCATGGAATCTCCAAATATTCGTAAGGAAGGATTGTGTTAAGTCTTTTGCTGTGGTATTTGTTGGCAAGGGGACAAGTCTCATCATTTTGGTAAAGCGGTCAACAATTACCTAGATTTGTGTATAACCATAAGATTCTGGTAATTCGACAATCCAGTCCATACTGATTGATGACCATGGTCGATATGGGATTTCGAGAGGTACTAATAGGCCATACTTCTTGTGTCGGCTTGGTTTGTCTCGCTGACAGATATCACAAGAGTGAACATAGTCATTTACATCCTCTTCCAGCTTGATCCAATGATAATTCGCCTTGATTCTTTCCAGTGTTTTATGAATCCCAAAGTGTCCTGCAATCTGGCTATCATGATTGTCTTCTAGCATTTTCCTCTGAAGAACTTTATCATTTGGTTTAAACCATCTATTCTTCCATAGCAATAGATCATTTTGAATGGTAAAGTTTTTATCTACTTTACTATTCCGTTGCAATACTGCTTGATGAGTTGCTAACCAATCAGCATCTCTGAGTGCAGTTTCCAGTACTTCTTCTCGAAACGTATCTCGCATTTGGATAATCCGAGTTGCTGCTAGTCTGAGTTGTCCAGGTTTAAACAAGAGCTGTACTGGTTGCAGGTCTTCACTCCCCTCTTTAGGATGGTGATCCCAACGTCGACTTAAAGCATCAGGTTTACCATTCTTTTCACCAGGGCGATATTTCACAACAAAGTCAAATTCAGCTAGAAACTCAGCCCATCGAGCTTGTCGTCGAGTTAGGGTTTTAATTGATGTAAAGTATTCGAGATTTTTATGATCCATCCAAACAGTGATTTGGTGCTAACATGACTTTAATAAAGGTTCCCATTCTTTAAAAGACTGAATTATCGCACTCATTTCTTTATCGTGAATATCATAGTTCATCTCAGCAGGAGAGAACTTTCGTGATAAGAATGCACAAGGGTGTATTTTCTTGTTTAATGGTGTTGAGATAGAATTGCTCCCAATGCATAATCGCTAGCATCAGTCTCAAGCATCGTCTCTCGTTCGGAATGGAAATGCACTAAAATCGGGGTGGTAATAAAGTTCTTTTTGAGTTCGTCGAATGCTTGCTGACATTGAGGTGTCCATTTCCATTGATAATCCTTTTTAGTAAACTCTGTTAAAGAGTAGGCAGTTTTGGAGAATCCCTTAATAAACCGCCTATAAAAGTTCGCAAAACCAAGGAATTCTTGAATATCTTTGACTTTTCGAGGAAGTGGCCAATTTTGTACTTCTTGTACCTTTCTTTTTGTCATTTTGATACCATCTGCTGAAATAATATAGCCCAGAAATTCAATCACTAGAGTATGAAAGTAACTTTTGCGTAAGTTGACTCCCAGCCCTGCTTTGTCCAGTGGAGCTAATACCTCCTTTACTAGTATTTCATGCTCTTTCTGAGTCTGACTGTATATGAGAATATCATCTATATATACGACAACTCCTTCATCTAACAAGTCATGCAAGATGTGATCCATCATTGCTTGAAAGGTCGCAGGTGCATTACACAACCCAAAACATTAGCAAAAAATATTCTGCATTGCAACGCGCCGCCTGGCTTTGCAACACAAGCATTGCGTTATATGCGTTCCCTACTTTGCAATGCACAACGTCCGTGAATTTGCTCTGCAATGCACTATGTCTGCGAATTTGCTTTGCAATGCCTTTGCAACGCCCTACGTCTGTGAATTTGCTCTGCAACGCACTACTTTGCCTTGCAACGCCCTATGTCGATTGACTTAGTAAAATTTCATCTCTTAACTCACTTGCTAGGTAGTACTTGGCGGGTGGAGGAATGAGGTCACCCAACATAGGTATCTACTCTGCTATTACTCACTTGATTTCGCACAGAATAGCTAATAACTCATACAGGTCTTAACTACGCATAGCTATTTACTCTCCTGCTACTTGCCGGCTGAGGCTGCAATCTCGCCAGACATAGGTAATAACTCTCCTACTACCCAGCTACTAGGGTAGCGCTTTAAGGAACAACTCTCCCAGTACTTGGCGAGTGGGGGAATAAACTTGCCCCTCTTAGGTATCTCCTTTGTTCCTACTCACTGTCTGGGGTATCGGTTTCACACATCATAGCTAATAACTCAGCTAGGACTCACTAGCTGGGGCAGCGATTTCGCCAGGCGACTCTATTGACTTGTCCAATACCCACCAGCTGGGATACTAGTACTGAGTTCACAATTACTATATTGGGATATTGCCGTCTGGAATTTGGTGGTCTAATTTGGGATCAGTTCCATCGGATGTGACGGATCCGGGAGGAGGTTGGAGAGGCTAGGTGTAAGACAACACAGCAGAAGAGTGGATCCAATACAGGATAGTCACAGATACCTCTTTTTTGCTGGGACTTAGAGAATTTAAAGAGCCTAGCTAACCTGGCACTCGCTCACATCTCTACCAGTACTCAGCAGCTGTGGCAGCTATTTCGCCAGGCATAGTCAACAACTCTCCAGTACTCTCCTCTTCCTCACCAGGTGGGGCAGCAATTTCACACAGTATCAGAAATTTTGTACAGTTTAGCTAACAGCTCTGCTAGGACTCACTGGCTAGGGCAATGAGGTCGGTATTTACTCTCCTCTTACTCGGCGGCTAGGGCAGCAATTTCGTGCAGTATCAGAAATTTCGTATAGTTTAGCTAACAGCTCTGCTAGGACTCACTGGCTGGGGCCCTAAGGTCGGTATTTACTCTCCTCTTGCTCGGCGGCTGGGGCAGCAATTTTGTGCAGTATCAGAAATTTCATACAGTTTAGCTAACAGCTCTGCTTGGACTTACCGACTGGGGCAATAAGGTCGGTATTTACTCTCCTCTTACTCGGCGGCTGGGGCAGCAATTTCGTACAGTATCAGAAATTTTGTACAGTTTAGCTAACAGCTCTGCTAGGACTCAGCGGCTGGGGAAATTAGATCGATATTTACTCTGCTCTTGCTCGGCAGCTGGGGCAGCAATTTAGCACAGGATAGCTAACAGCTCTGCTAGAACTCACCGACTGGGGAAATGATTTCACTAGAAATAGGTATGAACTCTGCTGGTACTCGGTGACTGGGATAGCAATGTAGCACAAGATAGCTAACAGCTTTGCTAGAACTCAGCGGCTGAGGAAATGATTTCACTGGAAATAGGTATTAACACTCCTGGTACTCATGGGCTGGGGCAGCAATTTGGCATAGGATAGCAATCAGCTCTGTCAATTCTCGCTGACAGGAGATGGGACTCAGCGGATATGGCGAGATGAAAAAACTAGTGGGATCATAAAAGCACGTGGGATAAGGGAGAGCTGGAATATGGGTTTTATGAAATATGCATTTATTATGTAGATAGATTTAGATAGAATTAGCATAGAAGTGGAAGTGCAAATAAAAATATATGCAGCAGATTTTAGAAGCGCCAGTGACGCGGATACCACCAGTGAATAACTGTCAAATGTGTGAGTGTTGAGAACGGTAGTAGGAAGAGAGACGAGGTTGGCAAAGGGCGTGTGGGAGACACGACGTTGGCAAGGGAGATGTGAGAGAGGGGACGTTGACAAGGGAGATGTGTCTGGAGGGGCATTGGCAATGGAGCGCGCCGCGTCCGATAGCTCAGCGAGGAGGTCGACCGAGAGGTTGCGTTGTGAACGCCAGAGTGTTGGAAAATGCCACATAGCGCAGGGCGTGCATTGCAATGCAGTGTTAGGTCATCTGCCATTGTGAGCTCAGCGAGGTCACAATGCAAACCTGGATTTTTGCTGATGAAGGCATTACTCGCCAATGGTACAGGCCAAATCTTGTTCGAAAGGCAGTTTTTTCTTCGTCTTCTTCAGACATCCATATTAAGTTAAACCCATTTTTTAGATCTAACTTGGTAAAGATCTTTGCTTTGTTTAAACGCTCTCTCAACTCTGTTATTAATGGTAGTGGATACCTATTTTTAATAGTAACCTTATTAAGTGCTCGGTAATCAACACATACACGGTAAGTACCATCACTCTTTCGAACTAACAGAATAGGTGCTCCTGCTGATGATTTAGATTTAACTATTTTCCCAGCTTCAACTTGTCTATCTAGCCATTCTTTGAGCGCTTTTAGCTCTTGCTTTGAAAAGGGATATAAAGGTCCAAAAGGTGCCTCTGCCCCGCTAACTAGTTTAATCGTATGATCAAATGTTGAATGTACTGGCAGCTTATTACTTTGTTCTCTACTAAACAAGTGTGCCCATTTATGATACTGTTCTAGCAAATGCGTCTTGACATCTGCATCATCCTCTGTATGCCAGATTATGCTTGCAATTGTTAGGAAACAATCATTTGCAATTTCCTGTTCTAATTGATAGGAATCTATCAATTTGAACTCAGGTTTATTTGGAAGACAATGATTTTTGCAATAGGTACTGCGCCAGTTCATTGTTTCTTTCTGCCAATCTATATTGGGATTATGTTTTGAAAGCCAAGTGATCAGTAAGTACCTATCAATTCCTTCCTCAATTTGACCGACCTCCCAAACTAAGCATTCCGTATGTTTTCCTATAGCAAGCTCTAATGGCTGTGCATAGTATATACCTGCTCCGAGGATTGGTTGTTGGCTAGCATTCTGAACCTCTATAGGCTTCTGACGCTTCTTGACTAGAATTTCATTCTCTCGAACTCATTCTTCTCTCAAAATAGGTCCTGTAGCCCCACAATCAATAAGCAATCGACAAGTGGCTTTTCTTCTCCCTATTCTGATAATAGCGTCAATGATGAATCTGCTACTATGCTCTGGCAGGTCCTGGGTTTGTGGTTGTTTCATCTTGCTTACGATATCACCCTCTCGACACTGATACAACCTTTCGGGTTGAGCAAGTACGTAGGTGGTAGAGAGTCGCGAAATAGAAGATGACACAACTCTTTAAGAGGATAGAATCGTACATATGTGACTGTTGCATGCATATCTGGCTATTTGGAGTATTTTCAAGTTTGTTCGAGTTGTTTCTAAGTTGAGCAATAGGGTATAGAGAGTCGCGGAATAGAGAATACTGCGACTCTTGAAGAAAAATAGGTTGTCGAAGTTGGAGTATTTGTTCGAGTTAATTTTTGTTACTTGTAGGAGATGCAAGTTATGCACTACGCATTTCGGCTACTAAAGCCATCCTCAGACTTGCTTTTGATAAGTGGTAAGGAATATATTACTTAACTCCACAAATATCTCAAGTCTAAACTAACTGTTAACTTATTCTAACAGTATATAATCTCCCTCAGTATCATCTGCTAGTTGAATAATTTTTCCTTCAGAATACTCTACTGATTCGAGACCTCGTACTGCTAAGATCTTTACTTCTTCTTTTTTAGTTTTCTCGGATTTAGAATCCTTACTTTTTTTGTTACTTCTGGTGACTCTAGTGGTTACTGGAGTTTTAGTCTAGCATTCATACCACTTATGAGCATTCTTCCCACACTTTAAACAGAAGTCTGCTTTTTTCCTTTCTTCAAGAATCTTTGTTGGAATTCCCACCAACTCGACCTCTTTATCTTTCCATTCTTTCTCTTCCCTCTTTCTCTTCTTTCCAGCCTTTTTACTATTATTGTCATTTTGCGATTGGGCTGGTTTGTTTTTATGGTTTCACTTATTCTGCTCCTTCTGGCGATTAAACCCAATTGTTGTATCCTTTTGCTGAAAGTGAAAGTTTTCCAAGTAATGACCAATGTCTCGTAATATAGCCATTTGTTCATTTAGCTTCTCTGGCTTATTAGGCGTTTGAGCCTATGCCAGTCTGACTTCCTTATTTAGACCCCGAATCAACTTATCTTTGGCAACCTCCTCTCGATATCCAGTTCTCCATACAAGATTAATTAGAGTATCCAAATAATCATCAATAGAATTGTTATGTTGGAGAGTCAATCATTCTGTTATAGCTTGTTCTTTGCCCACTTTAGTCGCAAACGAGCTGCGTAAAGCCTCAATAAAGACATTCCAAGTTTGCCAGCTTGGATCTAGAGTGACTCTTTGTTCACCTGGTAGCCGTCGTGCAGCTGCCAAATCTATTTTGGGATGGTAAGATTCGTACCAGGGAACAGGGTCTTGAAACTTGCTATTTGTAGGTCTTTCCAGCAAGTTTGCCGTATATCGAATCTTGGTGAGGTCGTCCTTATACTTGTGTTTCTCAATGGCCCACCCATTTTCTAGGCTCTGGATAAATCTCTCGAGGTCTTCTGGCTCTCCCTTATCAGCCTTTGGCTTGGGAGCCTCAGGCTTAGGTTTCTTGCCCTTGGCAATGTTCCTCACTAATAACTCTAGTAGTTGGGTTTGGATTGTCTCAGGATCATGAGGTCTTCGTGTAGTTGCTTCATCCTCACTAGAACTATCAGATGAACTATCTGTTAGAGTGAGGTTCCAGGATTGTGATAACTCGCGATGGGTTCCATCTTGAATCTCATTCTCCAATTGCTTACTAAGGAGTAGAAGCTGTATCGGGTGTGGTCTCCATTGCCACTGTAATTCTTCTGGCTTCTGACTTGCAATCATTAAACTACCTATAGTAGTCTTTAGAGAGAATTCCAATTCTATTGTGGCTTGGACCACGAATGTAGTCGCTTGTCATAGGTAAGTAAGCTGAATTTGATGTTGATCTTGTAGAGTGCTAGCACGGGTTTGGACTCTGGCTAGTTGTCCATT
>Ga0307514_10004717_pt1 | contig 12454 bp, 14 predicted proteins | sample 16_EM_MG_FD_203088 | JGI IMG/M metagenome (GOLD analysis project Ga0307514, IMG submission 203088) | Populus trichocarpa ectomycorrhiza microbial communities from riparian zone in the Pacific Northwest, United States - 16_EM | ecosystem: Host-associated > Plants > Roots > Unclassified | place...
ACTGGTTTTTGAACTTGGTGTGAACCATGCGGATACCTGTAGCTGATTGATGGTCCGCCTATACTTATTGGTTTCCTATTGGGCATATAATCAGAGTGAATGTTCACAACTTGGGTCCCCGAGCCATTCAACCTACATCCGAATAAGACCGTGGAGTGATCATACAGAAAATGCGCTCTGACTACAATTTACAAAGTCCGCACCTTCGTTGCGGGGATCGGATATATGGTGCGTGGGAAATCGCGAAAAAATCTTGGATCAAGCCACTTCCGAACAACACGAGACCTGGCCACTGGCGCGTTCAAATGGTCACCCCTTTTGGCACTTTCACTTGACGGCTTTCTGTATGGCCATTTGGTGAAATCTTCGCGGCCGGGCCGTGCCGAAGCGAGGTTTGGGTGTCACCAACGGCTTGTTTTCCCCCCAAAGTCGTCCCAAGTGGCATCGTGGACGAGTCGCCCTTGGTGGGTCAGACGACCGTGAATCGGCACGTTTCGTCTCAAGATGCGAAGAGACGATCAACCCGGCGGTGACGGGGACCATGCAAGTTGGGAATAGCCGCGAGTGGTTCTCGATTCTCCCTGGTGCAATCAAACAATAGTCACGCCATCCATATTTGGACGACAATGGATTTTGATTCAAAACGGGTCGCTCACAGCCTAGATCACGTTTGCATCTTGTTCGTTGTTCAACACCTGGGGGACTGCCTCGTGCCTTGTTGAACTTGTTGAACTTTCTCCTCGACGCGTTCCACTCGACGATCCACTTTCTATCTCTCAATGGCTTCCACCACAAATACCCCATCGCTATCTTCTCTCTTACGATCGCCCTTCCGGAGACCCGTTTTCACGCGGCAGGAGAAAAGTTCGGTGCCTTCGTCCGGCTGTTCAAACGTCGGATTGAGCAGTGGAACCGATACGACCGTCAGCGAAGAGGACGATGAGGACACCATCGTTCGATGGGGTTGGGTTTGGTACAAGGGGGAGATGAGGAAGATTTCTGAACTCCCTCCTGCTGAACCTCCAAAGCCGTCGCCACCGAAGCGAAAGGTGGGGTCCAGACATCCTGACAAGTGTTCTTGAATGTTGACGATGTCTTGTTCCCAGTACGACTTCAAACCCGTCTTCTCGCTGCCATCACCTCCCCCTCAGCAGAAGAACGACACTGTTGAGGTCGCTTCTGTCGAGAGCCACTGCGACCCTCATACCCCTGACAGGATTTCCCAGACTCTGCACCGCTTCCACAATCTCGACATCCACTCCCCCACCCCCTCTCCCATCTACGTCCGCAAGCCATCCTTCACCTCAAAGCCCCTCGTCGAGGCTTCGAACGACGATATCTTCGGGTCTGACAGCGATCTGGATTACGAGTTTGAGTTTGAGGCTGAATTCGCTGACGATGAGCTCGAGGACGAGGACGAGGAAGATGAGGATTATGATACACTAGACCCAGAATCCGTGGTCCGCTACATTTCCGCCTTTTTGGATCCTATTACCGATTCCGATGACGAGGATTTCGATTTCGAGTAGATCGTTAGTTCACTTTTGGTTCGTTTTCGAGGGCACGCACATTCTATCCATCATCTGTACCGCTACATCATCCCATCCATGTGTTTCTGAGTAGACTGTACTGTCCTATTTTTTCCTGTATCCCAAATTTTGTCGCATATGCTCGCCTGCAATGAACGTTTCATACACGCGTTCCACGCAGAAAGTCTGGAATTGAGGGATGTGACTCGCGGTGCTTTTTGTGGTTGAACTTCGCCCGATCGAATGTTGGTGCACGTGGTCTCAAATTTACTAATCTGCGCGCTTCACACTTCGGTTCCGTCGCCGCTCTCTCCTCCGTCTCCTGACCTCTTATGAAGATTGTGGCGTAAGGATGGGTAAAGCTGATGTCGAAGAATGGGTATTCGCATCCAACGGCACTCCCGGAGACTCTGACGATACTGAAACTGGCGAGTGGAATAAGAATCGCGTCCTTGCGGACTGGTCGGAGGGCGTTCAAATCATCCGGACGAATCTTTCATCAAGCAGCACAAAAAGTAGAGTGGAATTTGTCAAAGGGCTAGTAATACCCCTCGTAAAGGATGAAAGTGAGTTCCCAACTCTAATGTTCACGGCGATCGCGACGCTAAGGCTTTTGAAGATCTGACGGCGACCCAGACGTTGGAGATCTTCGGGATCTTCACTCAAGTCTACCCACGGTACACCGACGCCAGTTCAAGAGAAGCTGTTGAAGAAGTCATTACACAAATCGTATTCCGGGACCAACCTCTAGGCGGCGCGACCACGGAGAAGATTTTAGGGTGGCTTGCGAGTGAGGCCGGTCGAGTATCAAAGCAAGTCCTTCCAGGGTATGGTTCGAATGTCCAAAGGTGCAGCAGAAGCGCTCATATCCATCGATAGATCAGGATCCACCACGAACCTCTTCGTGCTGTTCACCTGGTGTTGCGTTATCTACACGGCGTGTCTGAAAGTTAACGAGGGTTTTCCCGAGACTCGTGGATGGAACGTACTCGTCGGAGTCATTGCAATTTTCCTCGACTCGATATTGCATACATCTGGGAGAACGCGTCATGGTATTGCGAAGGCTACAAAAGTCAGGTTACGGAGAGGACTTCGATCTGTGAGTGTGGCGTTGTCATTGTGTTCTTGCTATTGATTGAAGAGAAGTGTCCAGGCCGCAAAATGGATCCCCAAGGTTATCGACACATCCATCGCATTGGCTAAGTCGGGATCGACGCCCTTGGCGTACCTTCCACTGATCGGGACTTCAATCGATGTTTCGCTGCGACTGAAGGGTAAAGATGAAAACCTCAGAGGCGTTACCCCGGAAAACAAGGTAAGGTTTGGGACTCTTTTCGCAATTCTCAACTCGCCAACACCTTGTAGGCTTCGGTCTTGGCGTTCTATACCGGCTCAGTCTTCATGTCGAAAACGACCGTTTCCCCACATCAAGCTGTAAGCCCCACGTATTTTAGCCGGATCTAAGCTGACTTATCCCAGAGCGCTCTTCACGACTTCATCGAGGTTTCTGTGACTGAGGAGGACCTGACAACGACCGTCCTTCCAACCATCGAGAAGTCGGTCCTCCGCTCCCCGGAAGTTTCCCTTCTTGGTACGCTATCGTCTACATGAAGTGCCTCGACATCTTCTTACGCAGATTCTGCAGTGATCTGCGAGTTTTTCCGCGCATACCCCTCTTCCTTAACACAAGACGCGTTCAAGCGTATCTTAACGCCGATCCTGAACTGTTCCAAATCAAGTAATACGGCTGTCCGGTCAAACGCGATTGAGTTGTTCAAGATAATTGTATCCAAAAATTCCGAAAAGCACGAAGACTTGCAGAGTGCTGCTGTGGAAGTGCTCAGCCTTCCAAAAGCTGGGAAGACGACCGGACCAGACCACCGTGTCGCCTTGTATACGATGTTAAAATCGTTACCCCCATCCTCTACTACGTCATCTGAGGTCGTCTCATCGGTTCCTGCACTTTTGATCAAGGAAACCAATGATCCCGCGATAGCGGTTCTCGGTTCTGTTCTCTCCTCCCATCTATCCAACCAGCTGCGAGCCACTGAGTCTTTATCTGCACCCGTGACGAGCTCGATAATTAAGGAGCTTGCAAGTGCAAAACCCCCAATACGAAGGGCGTTCTACTCCGCCGTTGGAGGCGCCATATGGTCTTTAGATTCGTTCGAAAACGAGGCATCTGCTGCATTTATCAAGGCGATCCTTCCCACCTTGGAGACGAGTTTGAAAAATGTGTCAGCCAATCCCGTCGGAGCCGTTGCTGGCCCCCTGGAAGGATATGTTGCCATCGCCCTCTTACTTGGGCCGCTCAAACGGGGCGGAAAGCACGGTAACCCCTCGTGCCCCTTCTCAAAGAATTTTACTGATAGTATTTTCAGATTCTGTCATCTTGGAAAATCCCACTATTCAGTCCCTTTCAGTCGTCACTCCGAAACCTTCATTCCTCTTTCTTGACAAAGTCTATCAAAAACTGTCCGACGAAGAAGAGTTGACTTGGTTGCTCAGAGCCATCCAAACTACGATACCTTTTCTCTCCGAGGAACTTTCGAAGAATGCTCCCCTTCGGTACGTAGTTCGGTCATGCGGTTGACGGGACTGACGTTCTGAGCGCCTCTTCTAAGACTTCAAGCAGGATCGTTACTTGTTCACGTGGGAACCGAGTCGAAGTCTCACGTCATCAGGGATCAGCTTTACTCTGTCCTTCGGTCTGCCGCCCAGGATGACCCGGGGCTTGTCAACCAGCTGGTTACTGATGCATTGGTGGCTTTCGTCTCCCGAGAGGAAAAGTACCCCACAAAACCTGCAGCGGAAGAGACAGAGAGACCCGTGGACTACCGGATCCGCCTGTCGTCCATTCTCTCCGCGTCCTCTGCCCTTCCAGCGAATACAGACCTCGAAGTTCGTAAGCAGATTATTGCGAACCTTGTCGCTCTTGCACACCACAAACGAATCTGTGAGCCTTTTAAAACACGCACGCATATAACCACTTGATGCTTACCGTTGCTCTGCAGCGGGATTTTCTCAACTTCTTTGGATCGAGATTTGCCAGAGGGCGAATGTGGACCCCCGCGAACTGGTCGAATCGAAGTTGGACGATCTGCTGAATATTGCCTTTGGTGCGGCAAATTCAAACGTAGGGGTTTACCATACATAAACTCTAGAAGCTTGCTAAATCAGGCTTTAGGTTCAGTCATTCGCGGAGGCCGGCTACAACGCCATCCGAACTCTCACTTTCGTTTGGCCAGAACTTGTGATTCCCAAGGTCATGGAGCGTGTTAAATCTGACCTGGAGGGTAGCGATTTGAAGGCTATTACCCCAACGGACCTTGGAATTTGGGGCACTCCTGAGGGTACCACTTATGTCGACGGTACGTGACTCATGTAGAAAGCGAGGAGCAACCTGTTCAACCCCCGCATTAGTCCTCGCAAACAAGAAACCAGAGGTGTTGGACAAGAAGGGAAAAGGCTACGCAGATGCAAAATGGGAAGCAGAAGTCCGCCAGAAGATGAACGCGAAGAAGACCCAAGTCACATTATCCAAGCAAGATCAAGCCCTCGTCAATGGTCAACTCCAGAAAGAAGCCGAGATCAGGAAGCGCGTATCCGGAATCAAGGCCAAACTGGAGCATGGTTTGGAACTCGTGCACTCCCTCTCTTCCGCGAATGTTGCAGAGTTCCGTGTTCATGCGCCACAAATCGCTTCGATTCTTCTCCTCAACACATTCAACGAAGCTTCTGAGGCTTTGGTCGGGGATAAAGTCTTCAGCACATTCCTGGTGAGACGATTGGTTCCTAAATCATCAAAGTCGTGTTGACGTTTACTCGTCAGAGAGTGAATGACGCTTCATCTGAGAGGTTGGAGTCGACCCGCACCTGGATCGCCGTCGCTATACTACGTTCGCTCGAACTTCATGGGATCCCCTCCAACATGCGGGAAGAGCCCTTAAACGGTAAGGAACTGCGTTCACCCCTTTGTCGATGGGGGGATGCTGATCTATCACAGATCTTGTCTCACGCGTCCTATATCGGCTGCGTACGGTCTCGGAACAGAACGTCCTGGATGCTGCAACGTTCTCTCTCTGCTCCCCTCTGTTAACCCAGGTGCTACTGAAGGGCGGGATTTCTCTGACTGAGGAAGATGACCCTCTCGAGCAAGTGGCCCTTGTTCTCGATGTGATTAAATTCCACACTGGAGAGCGTCAGTCTCCCGAAAACCTTCCTGCCTGATTCTTACTGAACCAGCAATTTCTAGTCTCGGACCCAGGGTTCCCGAGGAGGTCAATCGTGGAGAGTCTCATCCACGTAATACGTCAACAACCTCGGCTCGCGAAGGACGCGTCCTCTGCGTTGGTCGATATCGGACAGGCAATTCACTCCAACGTCACGCCTGAGGAGAATTCGGTTCTACTTCGCGGGACCTTGATGCAAGAAGTCTATGTGCGGACATCATGTTTACAAGCACTCCAGGTGTGTGTTCCGCTACCGATAGAAAGCTCCGCCTGACTTCTTTGGTAGCCGTTCGATCTGACCGACCTGGAATGGTCACCCGAACTTCTGATCGCCACTCACGATGAAGATGAACAGAATTCTCGTCTTGCTCAACACCTCTGGGAAGACAATGGGTTGGATATCCCTGAGACCTTCCTCGACACGTTGACTCTATATCTCGGTACGATCTCCGATCCTTCTGCTCAAGTTTCACTGATGACCCATGCATCTAGACCACGAGAATGCCTACGTTCGCATCAATATTGCTCCCACCCTCGCGGAGGCGGTGGAACAGTGGCCGCAATCAGCCTCTCGGACCATCAAGACGCTGTGTGAGCTGTACTGCGAGAAGGTGGGCTCGCCCGATATCTAGTCAAGCGGTTACTGATGACCTCCATAGGTGAAAATACTTGCCCCAGAATTCGACCAATACGTAAGTTTTAATATCTGCGTCCCTAATCAAACATTTAATTCCGCACAGGGAATGGTCATCGAATCCAGTCTTAATCGTTCGGATCCATGGCCTGCCCGAGTGGCCATCGGACAGACGTTTACGCACCTTGCCCCCTCGTTTACGAAATCTGAAGTCGAGCCTTTCTTCGTATTTCTTATCAAGGAGGAAGCTCTTGGAGATAGAGAAGCAGACGTTCGTCGGGCCATGCTGGATGCCGGCACGGCGGTGATCGACCTTCATGGAGAATCTTCTCTCCCTGGGCTCATTTCAATGTTCGAGGCACAACTTGGCACGGCTTCGACCACTGAGACGCACGATCAGATCCAGGAGGCCGTGGTTATCCTCTTCGGTCGCCTCGGTCGCCACCTTGACCCATCGGATCCACGGATGCCAACACTAGTTGAGCGACTTGTCGAAGCCCTGAGCACGCCAGCGGAACAGGTTCAAATCGCGGTTGCGGACTGTCTTGCACCCCTCGTTAACAAGATGACGTCTCCTATTCAACAGCTCGTTGACCGACTCCTGGTGGACCTTGCAGAGGAACCGAAATATGCTGCTCGACGTGGTGCCGCTTATGGTCTTGCAGGGGTTATCAAAGGCGTTGGCATCCAAGGTATCAAGCAGTATGGTATCTTCCCTCGCTTGAAGGGATACGTCGAAGACAAGAAACGATATGAGACCCGTCAGGGTGCGGTGATGGCTTTCGAGACGATGACCGCCACTCTCACCCGTACCTTCGAGCCTTACGTAATTCACGTCATCCCTCTGCTTCTTGTCGCTTTCGGTGATGGAACCCCTGAAGTCCGAGAAGCCGCTCAGGACGCCGCTCGGGTGATGATGGGAAACATGTCGGGCTATGGGGTCAAGCTCATTCTTCCTGATCTATTGTCCGGACTAGACGAGAAGCAATGGAGGACGAAGAAGGGGTCTATTGAGCTACTCGGAATGATGGCATACTGCGCTCCAAGACAACTTTCTCAATCCCTTCCCGTCGTCATCCCTCGTCTCACCAGTGTTTTGACGGATTCGCACGCCCAAGTCAAATCCTCCGCGAACAAGAGTTTGAAGAAGTTTGGCGAAGTCATCAGCAATCCGGAGATCCAGGCTCTCGTCCCAGTGTTCCTGAAGGCCCTCGTCGACCCCGCCAAGACGCCAAACGCGCTTTCTGCCCTGCTGAAAACCTCCTTTATGCACTATATCGACCTTTCGTCGTTGGCTTTGGTATGCGATTATTGCTAGCGCCTAAGATGCTCGCTAATACTTGATTCCAGGTTGTTCCAATTCTCGAGCGGGGTTTACGTGAACGTGGTGCGGATACCAAACGGAAAGCCTCCCAAATCGTTGGTAATCTGGCTTCATTGACCGAGTCCAAAGACTTCGTACCATACCTTTCCCGGCTGCTTCCTCTTATACATGTCGTTTTGGTGGACCCAGTACCCGAAGCTCGTGCTACAGCAGCCAAAGCCCTGGGTACACTCGTTGAACGGTTAGGGGAGATTCATTTCCCAGAATTAGTACCCGGCCTCCTCCGCACTCTGAAAGCAGATACATCCGGCGTCGACAGGCAAGGAGCCGCACAAGGCCTCAGTGAAGTTTTGTCGGGATTGGGAATGGAACGTCTCGAAGGACTGCTCCCGGATATCATTGCCAACGCCCAGTCACCCCGTAGCACGGTTAAGGAGGGATTCATGACTCTCTTGGTATTTTTGCCCACCACGTTTGGTACCAGGTTCCAGCCCCATCTGCCGAAAATTATTGCCCCGATTTTGGGAGGTCTTGCAGATTCTGAAGATTTCGTTCGGGATGCCGCCATGCGAGCTGGAAGGATGATCGTCACAAATTACGCCAACAAAGCCATCGATCTACTGTTGCCTGAACTTGAGAATGGGATGTTTGATTCCGGTTGGAGGATTAGGGTGCGTCGTGCCCAATTCTCTTATAATTGACCCCAGATTGACGTGGAATCCATCCCAGCAATCTTCAATCACCCTGGTCGGAGAACTCCTATTCAAGATCACGGGTATTAGCGGCAAAAACGAAATTGAAGAGGATGAACCTGCAGATGTTGCCCTGGCGGAATCGTCCAAGCGTGCTCTAGTTGATATTTTGGGAAAAGAAAGACGAGACAGAATTCTCTCAGCCCTGTTTATCGCCCGGCAAGACTCTGTCAACGTCGTTCGACAATCTTCCATCCACATCTGGAAGGCACTGGTTCACAACACTCCGAGGACAGGTAAGGATCGTGCTCAGATCGCAAATCACGTCGGTCTGAACATCTCTCTAGTTCGCGAGATTCTCCCAGAGCTCATTGATCAACTGATCAAGCTGGTCTCCAGTGAGGAGTTCGAGCAACAGGAGGTACGTTGCCACGAGATCGGGACTTGTTTTCCCCTAAAACTTTATAGACCGCCTCCAGAACTGCCGCGGAATTGTGCAAAAAATCCGGAGAGAAGGTGCTGGCAGAGGTCATCGTGGTTCTCAAGGAGCGCTCTACGTCTCAAGATGCAAGGACAAGAACCGGCGCTTGTCTGTTGCTTGCGGAGTTTATGTATGCGTTCACCACCTCTCTCACTCGGGGTTCTCTGACTTTGCATAGGCAAGGCACGACCGACGCACAACGGGAGAACCAAGAAAATGCGATCATCACCATCGTCCGGTCGTCCTTAGTCGATGATGAAGCCATGGTGCGGACTGCAGCTGCGAAAGCCTTTGATATTCTGCAAGAACAGCTCGGATCGAAAGCGGTTGATCAGACCATTCCTACCCTTTTGGAAGCCCTTCGCCAACCAGGAGAGAGTTCTGGGACTGCTCTACAAGCTCTCAAGGAAGTCATGAACGTAAGTTGCGGATGCACAACCTCTCGTTGAATTGAACTGATGCCGGATTCAGGTCCGTGCCCACACTGTGTTCCCAGTTCTCATCCCCACACTCATTACAAGCCCGATGACCCTGTTCAACGCCCATGCCCTTGGGTCTCTCGTAACTGTGGCAGGAAATGCCCTCAGCCGAAGGCTTAATGTTATTGTCGGCGCTCTTGTTCAAGAACTGGAGACCACAAGAGACGAAGAACTTCGGGATGCTGTCAAAGAGACCCTGGAGACCCTTCTGGGATCAATTGTCGATGTCGAAGGACTCAATACTCTTATGCTGCTTCTCTTGGAATGGTAAGTCCAAATACCTTCTCTTGTGCAGCAGCTATTCACCGTTATCCAGGGCCAAACACGATAATCCAAAGCGCCGTGCCAGCGGATGTAGGGTGTTCGCCACCTTCTGCGTGACATCGGAGTTGGATTCCTCGCTGTATCGGGTTGATTGGATCCGTCAGCTCGTCACGTTGATGGATGATTCACAAGTCGAGGTGCACACCGCGGCATTCCAGGCACTGGACACCTTCATCAAGTCTGTTCCAAAAGAAGAGGTCGAACCCCTTGTCATTCCATTGCGCAGGACGATCGAATCAACCGGAGCTCCGGGTATCTACGTTCCTGGTTTCAGCCTTCCGAAGGGTGTTTCACCTATGGTCCCGGTCATTATTAGTGGTCTGACATCGGGAAGCAATGACCAAAGAGAACAAGCAGCTTATGCAATTGGGGATCTCGTGGAAAGGACCGAGGAGAACGCCATGAAGCCATTTGTTGTTCCCTTCACCGGCCCTCTCATCCGTGTTGCCACCCAGGCAACCACTCATCCTCCAGCCGTGAAGATCGCGATCTTGACTGCATTGTCAACCATGCTGGAAAGAATCCCTATCTTTGTCAAGCCGTTTTTCCCACAGCTCCAACGTACGTTCGTCAAGGGGGTCGGAGACCCCGCTAGCCTTGCTGTCCGTACCAAAGCCGCACAAGCTCTCGGTGTCTTGATGAAGAACCAACCTCGAGTGGATCCTGTGATCACAGAGCTCGTCGGCGGAGCCAGGAACAACGAAGAGTCGATTGCTGGAAGTTTCGTTCTGGCCCTGGCTAATGTCGTTCAAAATGGCGGTTCGAACGTGGGGGAGAAAGCCAAGGAGTCGTGTGTGGAACTGGTATCCGATGCCTTTAAAGAACGTCATGAAGGTGATGCGATGAGATTTCGTATATTGGAGGATATTTTCTCACTAGTACGCAGAACCATATTGTCAATCCATGGGAGCATTGTTTGCATCCCTCTCTTCCGTACCTCAGCTTTTGAAACCCGTTACACAGTAGGTTGTCATGACAGTTCCGGCACTCGTATCACTCACAAGTTTTGCAGATCATACCTAGTCGAGGGAACACCAGCGACGGTTTTAGCTTCAACCATAACTTCCGCAGTCCTTTCTGCAGACGATCCGGAACAGAGTGGTCTCTTCCATAGAATGGGTCTCTTACGAAGTGTCGCAAAGAAGGTCTTGGATAACGTCGGAAGCGACAAACATTCCATCTCGCGACTTTCTCGTGAATCCAAAGATCTATTGAAGCTGCTACATGAGGATGAGCTCCAGGGTGTCTTCTGAATTATCATCAATTTCCAATCGAGTACATAAATACATATCCTGTATATCACACCTGCCAACACGACGACATTGCAACCAACACGTTAAAGTTGTATACTCGGGGAGAGGGGTTGAAATTGAACCCTAGTTCGGCTGCGTCAACATACGCAACGAGATTCTCATCTCGATAGAATGATGCCTTCATAGAGCCACCGGGTGTCAACGGATGAGATAATGTGGATAAGCCGGCTTGGATGTTCCACGACTTTTTGTTTCCCCCAGATGATAGCCATACCGTGCCCGGTGCAGTTGCAAGGACGACAACCCAGAACGTATCGTCAGTCTATGAAGATCGAAACGTAGGCGTCAGGACGTGGGTCTCAAGTTTTCATTGTAGATCAGAAACCGCACCAATTCCCAATTATCCGGACGGGGGACGCGGTCGTCGCTCGCGTTCGCCATTCTAGGGTGGGGCCTACCCCATACGAAAACCTTGTCGTGGAGAATCTTGGGGTAATTCCCGTTCTTGAACGCAAACGCAAAGTAGGAGTTGAGTTGTAACCACGGTTGGTGCGAGAACCCGTCGACCCAAGCTTGGGAATTCGGTTGTGCGCCCTTGATTGGGCCCACGTAGTGAGATTCGCCGTAATCTGTTGATTTGAATTGGTCAGTGAACGAATTTAAGACCGGGCGACGAGAAGTGCCCGCCTACCATTCCAAGAAATAATTTGGGCTATATCGACTTGGTCTCTCATTTGGACGATTTGTTCCCACCTGCGGACGAAGAGATGATCATCTCCTCGGTAGATCCACTGTGATGATGGTTGAGATGTCTACTTTCGTATATCAAAAATGAATCACTCACGTTCTTTTTCCAAGAATCAGGACCGTAATGCTAAACTCCAAGTCAGTTTAGATCGAGTTTGCCAAGAATGCCGACTGACGGTGAAGAACCAAGGAGATACAGCGGCCATGAACGTTCGTCCACCTAAATTTTGGATATGGTGTCGGTCCGTGTCGAGACTGGATGCTCTGATCTCTTCGGGAGGAGAATCCTTATTCAAATGAAGAGGCCAGCTTCCGTTCCACTGGCAAACGTAACGTTTTTAGGGTGACTATCCGGAGGAGCCCAGGGAACGGGTGACCCACGTTGAAATATCCGTCCATGAACGGGAGCGAAGGGTACCTTCCAGGATCTATGAAGAAAGACGGAATGAAGCAAATCTAATGCAGCCTGCAGGTCAACAACGAAATGACACACGCAACCACACCCACTCACAGGAGTCATCTCCTCGAGTCTCCTCTTAACATCAGTCCATCCCTGTTCGAAAGTGCCGCGACCGAATTTACTCTCTTGTCCCGCGAAAGTCGAGATCACGAGTTTGCGTTCCCTATAGTATTGGCTCCCGTGGTTCAAGAACGGCCGTACGTAGCGCAATATGCGCTCAATGTCATCCCCGGTCGCAGATGGAGTGGTGCTAATCATTTAAACAGGGGAGTCAGAGTCAAATATCGAAACGAAGAGAT
>Ga0307514_10004718_pt1 | contig 12454 bp, 3 predicted proteins | sample 16_EM_MG_FD_203088 | JGI IMG/M metagenome (GOLD analysis project Ga0307514, IMG submission 203088) | Populus trichocarpa ectomycorrhiza microbial communities from riparian zone in the Pacific Northwest, United States - 16_EM | ecosystem: Host-associated > Plants > Roots > Unclassified | place...
ACCAAGTCTTGGTACCATCAAGGCTATGAAAACCCAAACTTGGATAAAATAGAAAGATTGTCCACTAGAAAATAATAACAATTGTTGATGCTCACCTCAATAAAGTAAAACCAAGCTCGTCGCCAATATGGATTTATGTATAGAACTGTACCTATCACCAACAGCACCATGATGTATGCAACCCAAAAGGTCACATAGAAAACCTCCATATCCATGAAGCCACCATTATCTTCATTGTTCGTTGAAGTTGGCGTTGGTGATGGTGGCATAGCTGCACCACATATTTTGGGTAACGGTTCTCCACAAAGAAAAGGGTTGTCCTTGTAGCAGCTTTCCTCAAACGTGGCAAACTGTGCAACTCTCGCAGGAGTCTTACCGGACAAATTATTGTGAGCCACACTAAAAACTTCTAGATAAAATAGTTCAGTAAGTCGAGGTGGGATTTCTCCATCTAGTTTGTTGTAGGAAAGATCCAAGCTCTCTATTTCCTTTAAGTTCCAAAATGTTGGTGGAATTGGTCCGATCAAACTGTTGTGCGAAAGGTTCAATACCTTGATCATACTGAGGTTTCCAATTTTAGGAGGAATATTCCCGGTGAAATTGTTGCACGAGAAATCAATTCCTGTGAAGTACCAGATAATGTTGCCTCTATAAGAAAGGGATACATTCTTCGTTGTAAACTCGAAGGATGGTTGTGATGAGGACATATAATCATGATAATTGTATAATTCTGGGGAAGGATGAGTAGATATCATCCAAGAGAGGATGTTGCCAGAAAGGTGATTGTGAGAAAGATCAATCAAGGTTAATTGGTCTAACATGGATAATTGAATTGGGATTTTACCTTCAAGATTGTTATAATTCAAGAGTAGAATTCTCAAGTTAGACAGCCCGCCAATCCATTCTGGAATTCTACCAGTTAAATTATTATGGGAAAGATCTAATGTCAATATCTGAGAGGAGCCATTAAATGTCATTGTGATCGGCCATTGCAACTTATTTCTAGACAAATAAATATATCTCAAATTTGAAGAAGTGCCGATTGTAGGTGGTAAAGGACTAGAAAAATTGTTCCCTGATAGGTCCAATAATTCAAAAGAAGACATATCCCATATCCATATAGGGATCTGCCCTTGCAAACTGTTGTTGGACAGGTCTAACTTTTGCAGCGAGCTAATGTTACCCAACGAGAAAGGAATGCTTCCATTGAAACCATTGTCAGACATAGATAAAACTTCTAACCCTGGAAAACGAGCTCCGATTTCTGAAGGGATTTGGCCTTGGAAGTGATTCATGGATATACTTAGGAATGACAAATTCACATGAGAATTCTTTGGCAACAAGAATGGACCCGAAAGAGAACAGTTTTCTAAATTAAGTTCTTGTAGGTATGTGTTGTTCTCAATCAACCAATTTGGAAACTCTCCCTTTATTTGGATGTTTGTAAGATCCAAAGACTGCAGGTTGAACTGATGGTAAAGGAACTTGGGTAATGCTCCTGCACCTTGTCCAATACTACTCAAATAGAGGGACTCTAACTGGAACTTTGGGCTTAGATTATGATCATCTTCTTCTTCGAATATTTCATTACCTGAACCATAAAAAAACTTGAGTCTTGAAAGGTTGTATAATGGGCTCAATGACACAGGGATCTTCAAGTGATTGTAAGAGAGATCTAGTCGTTGAAGGGAAGTCAAATTTGCCAGGCACGGAGGCAACAAACCACTGAGATCATTGCTAGACATATCTAGCTTTTGGAGATGATTTAAGTCACATATGCCTGATTACATTATAATTTAGGGAAAATTAAAACTCTGAATGTCTAATGAAAAATATATAACCTACTGAGAAAGAGCGAGTAAGAGTAATCAACCTTACCCATGGTTTGGAAAATACTATTGTTGACAGCACTGGAAGTCAAAGCCAAGTTTTCCAAGTTTTTGAGATCAAGAAAGCCTGCCACAATCAATTAAACAAGAAATTATAATAACGGAGAAGCAATTAAAATTATAAGGGAAACGAAAGAGTAAGAGTTATCAACCTTACCTTGGGCCATAGGTATTCGGCCATCTAGTTCGCACTCCCACAAAGTCAAAATTTTAAGAGAGGTCATCATTTTGATGGCTTGGAAGATGCTATTATCGAGAGTATTAAAACTCAAATCCAAGTATTTCAAGTTCTTGAGATCAAGGAAGACTGCCACAATCAATTAAACAAGAAATTATATTAATGTAGAAGGAATTAAAATTAGAAATAATTCATTAGTTATTAATCATGGCAAAAAAACTAAAAACATAAGGTAAGTGTAGAAATTGTATTGTCCATTTAAGAGAAGGATTTTTTATACGTATGACCCAAAAAATAAAAATATATCATTGTTAATTCATTCTCCTCCTAAAAATAACACTCTCTATATATGAAGTTACCTTTTCATTAAAGAAATTATTGTTTTTTATTTTTTTATTTTATTTACATTACACTGAAATGGTGTTGAGAGAGAGAGGGGCAAAATTAAAGTGAAATATTATTTATATTAAATGGATGGTAGAATTTTAAAATAGTAAAGATTTAAATTGAGTTCATTTCTAAATTTAAGATTTAATTGGAGATTTAACTTGTTTAGTAGGTTGCGAAAACATAAAAGAGAAATTCTATACAAACACATCTAATCGTAGTAGGCCACTCAGTGCTTGCAAAGATAAGAGTTTTTAGAGAAGCTAGAATGATTAATGATAAGTAATAGTGGAGTTGAAATTTATTAATTTACCTTCGGAAGGTATAGAGCCACTGAGATGTTCCAAAGACAGACGTTTTAGAGAAGGTAGTACTCCAAGGCTTTGAAAAGAATATTCATCCAGAAAACAACCGTCTAGATATAACATTTCCAAGGAGCTTAAATTTTGCAACTCTGTTTGTTCAAAAGTAGCAAATTGAATTTTTCAATTAAACCCAAATATATAAACATCACTATATATAATAAATATATGACTTACCGTCACCTAATATTCTTCCTCTAAAATCGTTGAAGGTCAGAAAAAGTGTTGTGAGGTTTGGGAATGCTCCTAATGATTGCAGTATCTGGAAGCTATTTCCATAGGTTGTGATATGATTTATGTATAGATCACTCAAGTTGCTTGAACCTGCAAGTTTGGGAAGAAGAAACGTCCAAAAGAAAAGATAATTACCTCTTAATATCGTTGTCGTATCGCTTTCCAAGTAATGTGAATGTGTTACTAATTACCTCTTGAGGCTACTAATTTGGTAATATTGTTGCCGCTCAAATCCAAGGCCTCTAGGCTGCTCAAAGATTCTTGATATATATAAAAATAATAGTTAATTAATTCACTGCAAAACATAAATTCAATTGTGTTTTTCGAATTAAATTTAATAGTTAATTAAAAATAATAGCATATAAAAAAAACTAACCTTTCAAATCTATTAACCCCTCTAGTATGTTATAACTTAAATATAGTAATTTAAGAGATGAAAACCCCTCGACATATGATAAAATACTATTATTAAGGCGATTATATCCCAAGTCAAGATGCTCCAAATTGCTCATTCTTTGTAAGTCATAACCACCTATATAAAAAGATAAATAAATTAAGATTTCAAGTAAAGAATAAAAAAATATTATTGGAGTAATTTAATGCTGATTGATCATGAAGAGGCATGTAATTCTTAAGAGGAGTAATTGTTACAGTGCTGAAGTCATGATTATAATAATATTAGTAATTTAATAATAGATGTTGTGGTGGGATGATTATATTAATAATGTAAGGAATTAAACAACACCTTATTACTAAATATGATTTCTATTTTCTTCAATGAATTACTGTAAAACAACACCTTATTTGATTAATACAAAATTTTATTTAAAAAAATAAAAAGATATCTTTTGACATTGACCTCGCAAACTCATAATCTTAATAGTTACACGAAACTTTTTGTGACCGTATACAGTATCAATGTTTGTATATATAATGAAACTAAAAAGGAGCAGAATCAATAAGCTGGAATAGCTCAGTTGGTTAGAGCGTGTGGCTGTTAACCACAAGGTCGGAGGTTCAAGCCCTCCTTCTAGCGAGTTGACTTTTTCTTTTATGCCGGCTAATGTATGATGTTATCGTTTTGTTTTTAAAGGAAAACTTTTTGAATCCAAAAACCAGAAGCAGAATATTTTTTCGAAGGACACTTCGCTCTAAAAGAACAAAGAATGAAAGCCACCATGCTTGGCTTTACTATTCATGTTGATAAAATAAATTCTGTACCCCGAATCCGATTCTTTCTAATAACACTTGGATCCCTGAAGTCAACTGATTAGACTTTCAAGACCAAGTTCCTGAGAGATAACTTGAGATTAATCCAAGAAAGCCAACCACGCATTCACCGCATGCATTAATTGTTATCAACTTTCACAGAGAGAGAGAGAGAGAGAGAGAGATGTCAGGAGTTGTTCGTTCTCCTTTTCTTTTCAAAAAATAAAACTGCCAACAAATTTTGAAAGAAAACTTGGCTTGCAAAGCTCTTAAAAAATGATTCTGCACAGCATAAACCATTAATTTGAGTGGAGATGCCATCATGGAGTAGAGTAGCCAACATTCTGCAGACACTTGAATGCTTATGCTTGATCTGAACTACTTATAAGGTTAATATAACATGAATCAAAAACCACGACTAACTCGTTGTGAAGGCCAGATTGAAGTGTACAGAAAGAGCTCCTCATTTAAGGGAAAGGAGGAGTTTAGACTTGGCAGAATTAAGGCTCTAATAAGCTCTCATGTAGGCCAAGAAGTGAAAAATACAAGGCGGTGAGGGATCATTTGTGTCCCATTTGATTAAATTGTAAGACCATATGAGAAACTGTGTGTAACTTTGCATGTAAGTAGGATGTATGAGTATACCAGTGATTGTTTTTTAAAATAATTGTTTTTTAGAAATATATTAAAATAATATTTTTATTATTTAAAAAAATTATTTTTAACATAGGTATAAAAAAAATTTAAAAAAATCAAATTTTTTTTAAAATATTTTTAAAACACAAAAATAAAAAATATATATATATAAATAACTTAACAGAGAAGCAAATAGCTTTAGCCCATATAAATTCTCAAGGTTATTATATTTTAGGATAAGCGTGAAAGGAGTGCTTATTCTCGACGAGAATAGATAGTTAGCGGTTTCTCTTGCATGTTGCATAGAGAAAAGAATAAGATTTTCTTATTCTCTCCTGTATCAAGTTAGAATGATAGATCGAGAGAAAGTGAGATTGGATTATTTGAGATTTTGGAATAAGAATAATGTGATTTCTTATAATCTTTAACTATTTTATAGTAGATTTCCTCTATCGTTCATTTATCTTGTAGATCTAAATATTAAACAATATAATTTTTTTTAAAATGAAAGAGAGTTTATTACCATCAAACTTATTAATAAAAAAAATAGATGTTGAATGTCGTTAATTTTAAGATTCATAAGATTAGTCGAGGTACGCGCAAGCTAACCCAAACATCCATGTTAATTAAATAAAAAAAAGCAGATATTAGAAAATTTGTAACAGGTTCCAGTTCTTTTTTCAACCCTGAATAAGTTTTAATATTATATTTATTTGCAACAAACATTTTTCCTAGAAAATCAGTTGATAAAATTTCTCAACCGATGATACCAACCGCAGGTATGCTGTTGCAAATAAATTTGGTGGCTAATTTATTGGAAAGAATGTATCAGTAGAAAAATATCGGCAAGAGAGAAAATTAAATTACCAATCAATTATCATACGAAAGAACTTGTTGCTAAAAATCCTCAACAAAAACTATTACCAATATAGCGTACTAACGACCACCAGCTATTGGTGATTATTACCAACAGCTCACCGATTGCCAACAGTTGTTGTCTTTGACAAAAATAAAATCTATGTTAGATCGTGTTCATTGTTTTTGCTGTATGTTTCAATACTAAGATACTTTCTGATGAGCATCGCAGCTTGTAATTGACTTTGACATGCTAAAGAAGAATAAAACTTTTAGCTAAAGAAATTTCGAGCCACCTAAAATAATGCATGTGAGCTCTCACACATGCAGGTCCATGAACGAGCACTCTAAATGACACTCCCTTACGCATCTCCTCAGTAATCTGGTATCGTTTAGGTTTTTGCTTTCAGACTTTATTTGATTTTGAAATATTAATTTTGACAGCCAATTATCTATTTCTTACGTTGAAAAAAACAGAAAAAAAAGTGAATGATATACCGAACAAAATATTTAGCCCCCAGCACTAGCTCACAATCATATCAGTATTTATCACTTTCACAAGATTTGAGGATTTAGGGGAGAAAATTTACTTGAAACACTTCTGAATTACAAAAGTAAGAGAAATACTCTCACGAAAGGATATGAAACTAATCTAAGTACTGGCCATGCAGATGCCTTGCATATGAGAGGGAACCTTATCATACCACTCTATCTGAAGTCCAAGAATCAATTCCCGTTGACATATTATATTGCCACTTCTTATGATATCTGCCTCATGCTAATTTGGATGACAAGAGAATAAATTGACCTAGTTGCATTGATACCCTTAGGTGGCGTGATGGTTTGGATAGAGATTTGCAATCCGTATTCCTTGAATATTTTGGGCTATAAATACGTAGACAATGCTGCGCAAGATTGATATTGAGATCTTGTAGAGAAAAAAGAGAGTACTGGAGATGTTCCATTAGGAGATGTAATTAATTAGGGACAATGTTGAAGCTTCTTGATGCTTATCTTGAGTGTCTTCCATGAAAACATAAAGAGTAGAGATCGAGCCAAGAATGACTTGTCGGCAGGCTAGCAATTGCTACGTATAGAGCAATATGTATGCTAGAATGAGTATTCCGCCAGGTCGTTCTTGGCTCAACTTTGCTCTTCGTTTTCTCATGCGAGCCTCTCAAGAGCTAATTGCGTGCCGATGGCACCTTGAGCCCAGACCTCGATCGGAACTATGTTCTCAATCTTCGCTGAAGGTTTGTTTTAATTTTATGCATTCTTTTGTGGGTTGCTAAACGTATTTTATATATAACCCACATCATCAGGGATGGTGATTTTTTACTTTTGAATGTTACCCTTCGTTAGTTTATATGTCAATTGAAAATAAATCTATTTTCTATATGATTTTAAAAACGAACTCTCTACACTGTTCAATGAACAGTGTTCATGAGCCTGTACGAACAATGTTTTCCCAAACACAATTAGTGGAATAGTCTCTGTTTACCCGATCAAAAAGCTTCCTTAATTTTCTTACGATGCCGACACACAGTCAATAATCTTTTTTCATAGTGTAGGAACAATCCCCAAGTGCATGCAGGATAGAATTACTGGTCCATATCATATATAAGTATATATATAGACAGAGAGGGAGAGGGAGAATCCAGGGGAAAAACCTGATCATGTCCACCAATTTGGACTCCTATCCTTTTAACTTTTAAGTTGCCGGAAGGAAGCATATATATCATGTACTGATACTTTGGGCCCAAAGCATGCCATCAAGTAGTTGACAGAGGAGAGAGATTTCCAATTAAAGAGCGATAAATGAAATGAGTGCGATTGCCTCCAATAATTCTTTCCAATGAGTGGATTTTTTGGTGTTGACAATAGGGCTAAAATAATTCATACTAGAAAGGTTAGGATATAACTCACCATTATGAACATGGAAGGAGGTTTTTTCCTCTCTTTTTTTTCTAATTTTATCATTAACATTGTGTTTATATTCAATTTTTTTATTGCTTTATTTTAATATCATCCTTCATGGTTAATATTAAATTAATCTTTATAATTTGTTTTGATTTATTTTATATAAAGTTATTTCAGTCTCAAACAAAAATCCTGTCATTTGATTTATGTTCAATTTTATGAACGTCTATTTTTATTATCATATAATTAAGTGAAAAGTGATTTTAAAAAACAAAATTATGAAGCTCATTGGAGTTTATGACTCGAGTTGCAGTTTTAATAGGTTAAACTATAAAGTCTAAGTCGATCCAATATATCACTATTTCAATATTAAAACAAAAGGTATCATCTTGAATTTTTTTTTTAAGTTCAACCATGTTTTTTATTAGTTGTCCGAGTTGTCTTTGGACTGACCAAGTTAACTAGTTCATATCGGGATAATTTCTACACAATTTAATTTTAAACATGAGCTAAGTAAGGAGATACATTTTAAGGTTGACTCAATGGATCGAGTTTAATAAAAATATCAAATAATTTCCTATATCCTAAACATGTTTTTTATATAACCCATTAAACTAGTGAAAACTAAACAAACTAATGTCTAATAGCTTAGATTAATTGGGTAAAAATATATAGTTATGATCCAATTCAAGGTTGACCCGATTTAAGGCCTAGATTACGAGTTGGGTGGGTTGATTTTGATCAACCTAACTTTAAAAAAACAAGAGCAAAACAAAAGACCACTAATTTCTCCATTGACCCAGCCCAAGCTAGGGTTGATAGATCATCGAGTTAACATGATTTATCGGGTTAGATTTTATAACTAGAGTAAAAAGTACTCCACCTTCCTTAATTACTACTCAAAATAGAACAAAATCTCTAAATAAATTACTTATTCAGTGTAATTAAAAAAAAAACAACTAAAACAGATGGAGTTGGTTTTATTATTCTTATGAGCAGTTAAATAACTTATTCTTTTATTTATGAACTTTTTCTTTCTTTCAATAAAACCATTTTATAGCCTAATTAGAAAACATTAGGTTTCAAGAAATGGTAAAAATATAAAGTTGAAACACAAGAGACTAAAATATAAAAAATAGAGAAAATATATGGATAACTTTATAATAATGACAATTTTTATTTTGATCTAAAAATTTATTTTCTTTATTTTTTTAGTTTCTAAGTTAGAGAAAAAAAAAAGAGAAACTCACCTAAAAATAGTGAGGAGATAGAAAGTGGTCAGTTTAGCCACTTTCAACAATGAAACTCATCGTTGTTATGTCTATTAGGCCTGCGTGTCTGGTTTTTTTTTTATCCTATAGGATTTTTTAAGTATTTTGATATTATTTTTTCAATCTTATTTTTTAATGTTGAGTTTTTATTGTTTTTTATTTTATTTTTCAATATTTAATTGATTTTAAATGGATTCTCATATTTTTTTATCATATAATAAAATAAAATAAAAACTAATTGAATATGGTGGAGTTCATGATCTAAGTCACAGTTTCACAAGTTTACCGAGTTAATCTAGTCTATTTTTTTCCTTTGATTCTGCCAAGTCGATAAATTTATGTCAAGGCAACTCCCACAAGATTTAATTTGAAATTTGTATTAAGCAAAGAGTCGAGACAGAAGTTCTCAAGTTTAACCGATATACCGGGTTTAATAATGCTAAAAAAAAATTTATAAATTTTTTTTATATCCAAACCATAGATTAGTGCATGAAGTAACCTAGTTAGTATCTAAATAAAATTAAGATTTGACCCGATCCTTTTTCAACTATGGCTTTTATTGTATTGGCTTGTTCAGAGATAGCAAACTATTGAACAGGAAGAAAAAAAAGGATGGTTAATAAAAAAAATTAGACATCTCGGACGACTGGAATAAAATTTGTTAATATTTAATGTTTTATTAAATTTATGGTTCAAGTGAAAAAAAAAGGAAACATAAATCATATAATCATACAAGATATCGTATAAAATGAGTCCTTTTACATGGTAGAATGTAAGCATTAGCTACCACCAGTTCTAAATAATTTCTGAGATATATAGTTAACTAGACACAAAGCAAAGGACTAAAATGCAAAAAGTTACAGGCACCAGATTAAAGAGTGTTATCAAATTATTAAAATTTATATATTGCGCGCAATTAATTAATATAAAAAATAATTAAGATTAAAAGACTCGAGAAGTTCTCAAAATACTTGATGAAAAACAATATTGCATATATAGGAGATAAAGCTATGAATATTTTTCTTACCCTTTATGTAAATCCTGAGAGGGAATGAGAACCTAGCAAGAGTTAGCAGCACTTCATTGACTTTTTGTCGCAATCTCTCATTTTAAAATATTTTTAAAAAAGAAATTTCTTTTTTAACTATTATACAATATGAAAAAATAATTCTTTTTAAAAGACTTTTCTGTAATGTACTCTACATATTTATATTTATTTCTTTCTGAACATGAATATGCTTAGCCCAAACCCGATAAACACGACTCAAAATAAAGAAACCCGAGTTATCAAACCAACCCAACCTATAGATATATTTAGGCCCACAAACACCAGCCCATACTTCTTCATTGAAAGAAAATGGATCAGGACACGGGGCTTAAGACAAAAACCTTGAAAAGGAATAAAATTGGTTTTAAAGATACACCGCCGAATACTTGCTCTTTTACTGTCAGCATGCCATGCTCAAGAAAGATGGCCAATTCAGATATTGTAACTCCCACTTGAAAAGGCAAGGAGCTAACGAAAGTGGGAGAAGCAACATCAAACAGCAAACATAAAGTATAAAATAGGTATGGAGGGAGTACCTGCAATGTCTAGAGCTACTTGCTGTGCTTTTATTTCATAACTGGATCTACAGTTCCAAATAAAAGGCTGCCTTCATTAGCTCGAACTTGGAAGGCTGATGTATCAACGTCTTCGAGAAGCTGATGTATAACTTGGAAAGCTGATGTTGGGAGAGAATCAAAGTTTAAAGGCTGGATCTTAAACAAGAATGGAAAGGCTAGATTATGGTCTAGAAAAGATGTTGATTGAGCGTGTGGATTTGGCTCAAGATCTCAAGTTGATTCAAGGAATTATATCGTGATTGTTGCTGACCTATTAGAGAACACATTTCTTGCATTGTACGTTGTCAAGAGAATCAATCAAGATCAGAAATTAAGCTTAAAGATCGTGTGAAAGCTAGCCGTTTCTGCCTTGCCCAAAACCCTGCAAAATTAAAGAACAGAATGACATCGTTTGCTTTGAATCTTCAAAGGGTGTTCTTCTCCAATTTAATCAAAACGCACCGTATCATTTAATGTGAAACAGTGTCGTTTTTCTTTCTCAATTGGAATTGGGTTTTTTCTAATTTAATCATACTAATTTTAGACCAGTCCTTTCACTTTGGTGCCTTTTGCTTTACGGTTCCTGTGCTTTCAATTTTCTAATTTTAGTCAATTCTCACCTTTTTTCCTTAATTTATTTTCAATTTCATCCCCGATTAAATTACAACATGCCCTCTGATTTTTCTGTTTCTCTCATATTAGTCCTTCGTCCTTCAATTCTTTATTTTTAAGCCAAATTGACTTTCACTTTTAATTTTTTCTTCAATTAAACCCTCAATTGATTTCTAAATTGATTATTTGTTTTGAACTCATTCTTGAACTTCAAATGTTTTTTAATCTTAGCCAAATTAAATCAGATTAAACTTTATTTTCTTAATTTTCTCTTCAATTCGAACCTCGATTATGGTCTAGAAATTTCCAATCTTAATTTTTATTTCTAACTATTATTGGTCCAGTCCAACTCTAGCTGTGGTTTTTTATTATTTTTTTTGTATTTTTTGTGATTACTTTTAAGCACACAAAAATTAATGAAAATGATGAAAATAAAAAAAATAACCAAATTTATTGAAAAGATATATATATTTTTTTTGAAATATGCAAAAATAAAAGTAAAAATTTGGGTTACTACGAACAGAAGGATTATCTTTACCTTCCCATAAAAAAGAGTGGTACTTCTGCTCAACAGCTTTAATCGCATAAGGAAGGATAAACTTAAATACTGAGAATTACTGATGTAATTAATGAGTTCCAATCTGAAAAGACAGTGATTAGAAACATACTTTATACATTGAAGATTCAAAGCATGAGATGAGAGCAATAGACAGGCTTTTGTGTAGAAAATCTCACTCTTCAAAGGATTAAAAGTTTCTGTCATTAAATTAATAGCCATCATAGCTTTAGGACTTTCATTAAATTAATATCTTCAGATCATATGCAAAACAAAGGTGAGTGAGAGCAACGTTTGTTGCATTTCCAACATGGTTATAAAACTAGCTAGCCTACCAGGTTAACAAGATGATTTACTAGTTTGGAATGGGTTTTACTTTGAACCATTTTTTATTATTATTAAAACAATATTGTTTCAAGATTGTTTTAAAAACATAGCTTAAAATGACCAGTCACAACTCAAGTCTTGAATTGAATTCATTTGAGTCTTATAACTATAATTTTTAAAGACAAAAGAAATTTATTACAAGAATGAGCTTGTTTTAACCAATATTTTAAAATATAAACCTGACTTAGTGGATTGGATTGTGATTTAAGGTCTAGATTACGTAACATTTTAATAAAAATAGAAGGAAAATTAATTTGTTATGATCTAGTTAAAAACTTAGATAGATATGTGACTTAGATATCCCAGTTAAAATCTATTAATTTTTTTATTTTTTTAAATAATATTATTTTTTA
>Ga0307514_10004719_pt1 | contig 12454 bp, 10 predicted proteins | sample 16_EM_MG_FD_203088 | JGI IMG/M metagenome (GOLD analysis project Ga0307514, IMG submission 203088) | Populus trichocarpa ectomycorrhiza microbial communities from riparian zone in the Pacific Northwest, United States - 16_EM | ecosystem: Host-associated > Plants > Roots > Unclassified | place...
TACTATCCATTTACAAGACTTTCCCAAAATTTGAGCCCATTTGGTTGAATGTTGGAAGAGAAATCATCAAAACTACATAATCACCACTTTTGATCCACTTCCCGGTGATGATCCGCTTCCCGGTGAGGGACGGTATCTCGCGTCTGTTGTCGTCGCTGCTGCCGCTCTGCCCTCCATCCTGCTGCCATCTGTCCATTCTTCCACTCTACTCTCCTCTAAGTCCTCCGCCTTCACTCTCCTCTTCCGCACTTTTCCTCCCACCCCGGTCATCCAGCGCAGCTCCGCATCCTCCTCCACCACTTCCCTCAGTATCGGTTCTGCTATCTCTTTCAATTCCGGCAAGTGTCTTCCGTACACTGAGGCTGCCCACCGTATGCGTTTGCATTTCATCACTCTTCCTAGCTCTCCTATGCCTGTGAGCCCCTCCACTCTTTCCTTGCTGCTCCCTGGGTATGCTCCCAGCACGGATAGGTGGTTTCGATACTGGTAACTAGTAATTATCCACACCAACACTGGGTCGACCTTTTCAGCACCCCCACCAGAAAAATCACCTTCCTCCCTTGCCCATCATGCTCCCCCTCCTGCGCCCCCCCGCCAGGATGATTCCCTCCGCCTTGTGGTCATATTCACCCTCCTCAGAAAGGTTCCCGTCCTCCACCTGGCTCTCCTCAGCCCCCTCTCCAGAACAGCTTCCTTCGCCCTGGCCTTCATAGCCGGCCACCTTCCTCACCAGCAAAACCCCCACCCCCGCCCTGTTCATCGCACTCTTGTTGGTGTTTCTTGGCTTCCTGCTGAGCACCAAAACCAGATAAGGACCCATACTTCTGCACGGCTTGCCAAGCAACCCTTCTCGTGGGGCACCTAGCGCCGACCTGTGCCTCTACTCGAGGCTGGTGGGTGGCCTACCAGTCACCAAAGTACCACTGAGGAGCGCCCACGCCCTACTGGCTACCCCCCCCCTGTCAATCATGACAAACAGGGCGTTGGCATAGTATGCCACAAAAGAAATCCAAGACGCTGGTATCAAGCCAGGCAAATGCCCAGCACGTACCCGCATCCTTCGCCTGTCAAGGGTGACCACTGCGGATGTTATTATGTTGGTCAGAAAGATGAATGCGAAGACTTTATAAGAATTAGCATGGCACTCGGCGCGAACTAATATATAGACTTAGGTTAGGGGAAACAAACATTTAACCAAATCTAGTGCCCACACTCCTTCGTATCCCGGGTGCCATATCCATGACCATACACCATACATTGGCGATTTCACTAGGCCACCCATAGTGTAGATACACCAGCTGGTGTAGCCTGCCACAAGTGGATACCTAAGCGCACCCGACCTGAAACAAGTTTGACCCATACCCACACACACACCAAAGTGCGCGTTCGTCTTAAGAGCCCACCTTGGCTGACAACTTTCCAGCGCCTGGGGAGCCCAGTGAGATAATGTGGCAAGAGATAATCCTTGGAGGAAGAAACACATCTCTACCCACGTGTACGCCCAAAATACCCACTTTCCAACCTCCATCAGATACGGCATGAGGGTCTCGACGATAACAGCATCCCCGACTTGTCGGGCATAAAGGATAGCCAGTTGGCACCCAATAAAAAAGGGTGCAAACGTGTACAGCACCTGAATGCCAAACAATTGTAAGTCGGGAGCGCTGCGGCAGAAACAGAGTGGTAGCCCGATGACATGCCCCAACCAATGCAAAAAGTACTCTATAGCATCTTGCATCGTGGTAGCAGCCAATACCCCGATCACCCAATATATCACCCTAACACACCAGAGCATGGCAAATCTCACAACCGCCAGAGCGAGGCCTTTAATCCGGCGATCAGACAGTTTGCAGATGATGTCGATAAGGGTTCTGGTGGGCCGTAGTACGGCAGTGGCAGTCACCGTAGTGGTGGTGGTGGCCACACTGCTGGTGCGGGTTACCATACCAAAAGCTTTGGTAAGAGTTGTCACTAGTCCAGTTCGTGTGCCTCTCCACGGGGTCTCGGGGCCCGTGACCTCCATTTCTTGGGCTGTTGATTCGCCTGACAGTTCCCTCATCATCTCCACTGTAGGGATGTACCGGTACTCCCACATGGATTTAGGTGGCTCCCAGATTCGCAGCCCGCAAGGGGCAGGCCGACCCAGTGCACGTGTTCCGATCCACCACTTTCCCCCAGTCTCCTTCAACGCCCCTCCCCGGATGAAATCCCTCCCATAGTGGACAATTGCTGGCAGGGTGAGTATCATTGCAGCCGGAACAAGTACTGGCTTTGGTCCAGTATGGCCGCAGGATGTAAAGAAGACGCCGATAATGGTGGCGGCCACTGGGAGGATCACGAAGAGGAGCATCTAGCGGTGGGCAAGTCAGCAAAAAGCTCCAAACAAAGCATCCTAGCTCCACAAAGAATGGCCGGTAGAAATTCAGTAGGGGCACACCAGTGTGGTAGGAGTTCAGCGAAGACCCGCCACTGAAATGAGAGAAACATACCGTGAAGGTTATAAATGCAAAAGTACTGAAAGGATAGTAGCTCCTGAAAGGACCCTAAAAACGAATTGGTGGATACGTCGACTATATATAGATACTAACAGTCAGCCCATCTGCTAAGGAGAAATGCGCCCGTATTAAGTAGAAAGCAACTAACTGGTCCCAAGGTCCTAGGTAGGGGTCCGCCCAGGACTCAGAAGGTGAAAAGGGAGGGTTGAGCAGTGGCGGGGGATCCGAAAGCTGTGGAGATACAGAAAAGTAGTTATGCCGACAAGAGGTGATGAATGTCGAGTTTTGGGAGAAAAAGGAAATTACAGGCACTAACATCAGATAACACAATGCCTCTCCCCTTCAAATAGACGAAATAGATATTGCTCCCGTATGTTGTACAACCTCACAGCGCAACAAATCACAAACCACCTTATGCAGCGTTGTGCAATAGAATCGAAAAAACATAATTCAATTCAATTTCATTCAACTATACGAGGGTTGTACATCCAATCACACACGCCCCACCACATGATAAGAGCAAAGGTTAATAAAAATGAACCAAGTACTCAGAATGATCTATCAACCGGCTGTGTTCCCCTCGGAGAATCTGTTCATAATACCTAGGTAGGGGGCACGTTGAGGGAACACAAGCCATCTATAATGTAATGAAGTACCGGCCGTGGACTGAAAGGCAAACTATGGTACTCCGTAGGCAACTCTGTTTCCTTTTTGGGCGATCTATGAAATACCTGATCCGCGACTCCGCTTAACCTACCCCCTAGAGACCACCACCCCTATACAGACATATTACATGCACAGCATGTTCAGACCTCAAGTACTAAGTGGGCGCAATGACTTCTGCTAGCCAAAGCCCTCATGGCTCCCGTCTATTCTTATATTTACCCACCAAACCGGTTATTGGATCACGTGATCTCCCCACTGATGGTTGGTGTAATACAGCACATGGGCCCTCCTGTAATTTTTTTGAGCAACTACTACTTATCCATTTACAAGACTTTCCAAAAATTTGAGCCCAGTTGGTTGGATATTGGAAGAGAAATCATCAAAACTACATAATCACAACTTTTGATTCACTTCCCCGGTGATGATCCGCTTCCCAGTGAAGTATGGTAAGTACCTATTTGTTGTGGTTCGCCAAGATAACGCTTTGCTACACAAAAAAAAAAGACCCTGTGCCAACCAGACTAAATTTCCTCCATTTTTTCAACATCACAATGCTGCCCTTTGTTCCCGGAAATAACTTCTTGCGTATCTTCTGAATTGCCAACTTCCTGCTCGCCCTTTAATTCCATATGTTCATCTTCAGCCTCCAGACGCCGGATCAGCTCTTGTTTTTGAGAAGTACCATTAACCATTCCGTCCACAAGCCCCAGCTTTCGCCGCCAGTGCTCACCGTTTCTTCCCCCATAGCCCCCAACTGCTTTAACTGGTTATCCGCACCACCTCCCACTTGCTACATCTGCTCATGAAATCCCTTTGTGTATGGCATTGACCCGTCGAGTGAATCAGTTGCGGGCTAACAAAGTGAGATTGCATCCACCTGGGCTGGACCTGTGAGTGCATTTCCTACACTTGGCTCCGTGGCTGCACCTTCTAACCATCTCTCTGCCAATATATCCTCCCCAACCTTGACTGCAGGATCTTCCATCATGATCTTCAACCAAATTTTTTTTAACTCATTTTCGTCACAGCATATTGGTTGGTACTTTCCTAAACTTGATGTCTTTTGAAGATCTTCAGGGAAGCCTTGTACCTGAACTTCGACCCGGCCGATGCAAGGCATTCCACCCTCTTCGTGCAGCTCCATCAATGCTCTCTGTTGGTCCTGCGTTGGAGGAGAGCTTGCATTTGGTACATTCAAGGTCGCAGGAGGAGGTCCTTGCACCGAGCTTTCGGATTCTGTAATCAAGGCGCAGAAGCCCTTTGACACTGAGTAAGTTTCCTCCACCGGATTCAATGAGCCAGTGGGAACTACTGTGGAGATATCCTGACCAGTCGGGGTGCCACCAAGGCTGTTCTGGGAGCTGTTACCAACACCGCTGGAGGCAATGACATGCCGCGGATTCCATAAGCTAGGACGCACCTGAGCCGGGTCGCTCGTGCCGGTAGCCTTCGGTTGCTGGGACGTACTCCATAAACTAGCACCCTGTGCAGTCGTAAAAGAAGTAAGCTGCTGATAGTCAGCATTTTTCCTGTACCATGCTACTGCAGGAGTTGACCCAGCCAGCTGCGTGGCAGGTTCATGTCTTTGGGGGGCATCTTCCGGATGTGCAACAGTTTGTAAAGTTAGTGAAGGTCTCCTTTTCAAGCCGACCCCAGTTGTATTCTCGGAGGTTACAGCCGGTGTCAGGACACATGGTGGCAGCTGGAGCCTTGCTTCTGCCTCAGTCTTCCCTCGAAAATGGTTAACCATGTACCCACCGTCGAAGCCCCTGTATCGCATCCAAGAATCTGGGTACAGCCCAGTATCGCGTTTTGGGGGGTCTAATCTAAAACACCGTGTTCCATCAGAACTTTCATTAACCAGTTCATTGTTGGAGCTATTAACATTGACTCGATCGGAGAACCCAAGCTTGTTGAGCCCCAAAGCTTGCCTCATCTGTTTTAGAATTCGTTTGTGGTAAGGGGACTGTATGAAACCCTATCTCATTCTGGCTTGGTCTATAGCGTTCAGATCCAAGGTGATATCGAACCTCCGCAATCTTGGAAACCGCTTATCAGTAGGTTCGAACCCATCAACACGCACCTCTTGGACAATTGCAATGAAAGGAATCTGGGTACGTCCTGGAGGTGGTCCATCGAGTTCATTAGGATAACTTCGCTCAAGCATGATACCATTCACGGTGTAGTACCAGAAAACACGGCAGTGAAAGTAGTCATCGGGATTCATGAGATGCCCATTTTTCCACGCAAAGACCCAGTCTGGCTTTGTTTGTGGAGATCCTTGCTCCAGACCCTGGATTGGTGATCCCGTATTGATGTTAAACCTCTGCGGTGGGGATGGTCTATCTGTCACGTGAACTCCCGGCTGCCCACTTGTACATGGAATATGCGTAATTGAACCATCATTTCGATCAATCAATAGCTCACATACCCCATTTTCCAAAAACTCGGGGAAGTTATCTGGCAGGGTATTCATTGCCATTTGAATAATCTCATCCATCCACTGACAATCTGGTATCCTCGTGCCAGGAGAAACTCGCCAGTACCCTGCAAATCTTTCTTCCTCTGTTTTCTTCCGTTTAGATGTCGGCATCGTATTCATCTCCAACCCTCCCTCTTCAGGTTCCCCAACCCCAAGGTTCTTACGTACGCCCAGTTGCAATTTTTGCTTCTTGGCTTCTCGACGGGATGTCCAGTGATCAAAGGTGTGGATGCAGCAGAAACTGTAGGTATAGTCTGGGCATCTCCGCCGCAGCCGGAGCCAGTTGCAACAACCCATATTCGCAAACCAGGGTGTTAGATTATAGGTGCCTGCTGCAGAGCACCTGGTCAGCACATGAAGCCCCTGCTAAGGCAGCAGTTACTCCATACCTACAGACCTGGGGTGATATATAACTGCAAAGTGTAGTATATTATGACGGGTAAATGTAGGATATAGATTGCCCTGCTAGCGAGCTTGCTTGTCTTTGAGCTCAAAATCTCACGAAATTTTGTGCGTGGCTGAAAGAAACCTGGGGAGGAAGACCGGATGAGTAGAAAGTAGGATGGGGATGGAGAGTCACTCTGTTTCACCGCCCCCACTGCCAAAACTAACCCACTCATGCCCAATCAGACTACTTATTAATGCCCGCCCCTCCCGCCATTCTAGCCTGATCTCGGCAGTCGCTGAGATTTAATCGGGGTAGTCTGCATAGTAATCGGAAGAGACACAACAGGAAATAATTCGCGACAGCTACCAAGAGCCTTGGCTCGAGAGCAGTCAGTACACATGTACTTACAGTATGTACTTCTTAAGTAACTTATGAGTAACCTACTTTGCACTCGGAGCAGGGGGCGAGAACAAAGACTGAAATGTACGAGACTGAGACCCAACATCATATGGAATTGTGCAGTACCTAATGCTTAAGTGCTTGTAGATTCATTGGGGCCTTAAGGAAATGCTAGAGTCCGGTTGCAGCCAGATTCAGCCACACATCCAAGTACTTATAACAGTTACATTGCAGAAAATTGCCTCATAGCCTTAGGCTCTACAGGCGGGTAGACTCAAAAAAAAAAAGAACATTGCAGACAATAGGCCAATAGCAAGAAAGAAAAGCACTGGAACTTTAGAAGGAAGAGGCACACATGAACTCTTCCCGTTATTCACCACCCCCAAACTTGAGCCTTAGGCTCCAGACGTATAGACTCAAAGAAAAAAGAACCATTGCTGACAATAGGCCAATAGCAAGAAAGGAAAGCACTGGAACTTTAGAAGGAAGAGGCACACATGAACTCTTCCAGTTTTTCACCTCCCCCAAACTTGAGCCTTAGGCTCCAGACGTATAGACTCAAAAAGAAAACCCCCAAACTTCCATACCCATCATATACACCAAGGCTGCTACCCAGATCCACCCCACATATACCCCAGTCCTCGCCTAGGGTGTGGCGGCTACGATGGAGGGTCCCTACCTATGTGGAGGTAGTTGCCGAGGCGAGCTGGTTGTGTTTGAACTGCAGAAGAGATGTTAGCTACTTGCAACCAGAACTAGACATAGTGACTTACGTTGCAAACACCGTATTTCTATGATTACTAAGTAGCTAGTATATCCATCCATCCACTACAACCAACTATAGTTATACCCCCACCACAAGTACAACCCCCTCATCGGCTAGAGACAACCACTGCAGCATCTTGCGGAAAGTTCCAATCGTTGACGGATAGGGCCTGGCTGTTCTTCTACCCCCTGCTCCGCCGAGTACATCTGCTTGGATTTGAAGATGTTAGCTCAGTGCAACCTCAACTATCCACGCCGGAATGTTTCCAAAACGGAAAGAGGCTTACCTGATCATGGACCAGACTCGAGGCGCCGGAACCCCCCGCAGAACGTCCAGTCTTTGGAAACCACCCCCCCTTTCCTGTCCTTGCACGCGCAAGCTTTTGGGTTCAGAAGAGGTATATTAGCCAACTTTACCCTGAACATAGGCTTGGGGTGTTTCCAAGACGCTTACCTGATCATGGACTAGATTCGAGGCGCTGGAACAATCTGCGGAACGTCTGGTCCTTCAAGCCAACTCCTTTTTCTAGTCTTTGCACGCGCCAGCTTTTGTGTTCAGAAGAGGTATTAGCCAACTTTACCCTGAACATACGCTCAGAGTGTTTCCAATGAAAGACGCTTACCTGAGCTAGAGACGACCAGTGCAAGAAGTTACAGAAGAGTCAAGCCCCTCTCACTCAGCACCTTTGGCATCGTGCCCAAGAATCCCTTTCCAGCTCCGATGAGCGACTAAAGTATTGATCGTCCTTACTGAAGGAGAGAAGATTAATAACCATAATATCCCCTGGGTAGCAATGAACAAGCACTGCCGTGGGTTGCCTCTTTGGAAATAGTTTTTTGATATTATTCCGTATAGGCTGCTTCTTTTGGAATATTATCTTGTATTTGTTGACTATTGTTGACTAAAGCAAGTTGTTAGTTACCGATATCTGTCTCTGTATGAATGGGGGGAAGACTAGGTAGTGCAAAGAACGAACAACGAATAGAAACAGGGAGAAAAGTCTGAAAAGTGTATGGAGTGGTAGATGTCGGACTGTTGAGTCATGACAATCTCCACTCCTCAAGCTTTCCTTCAAAAAAGTGCCATATAGCTGGGAATTTGTTCTCACTCACCTTCGAAATCAAGATTAACTAATGACTAAAAAATTTCGCTAAGGCAAATTTGTTAGTAATGAGTGAACGATCAGATACAAAAAGGCAGGATAAACAGTGAACTCAGAAACGAACAGGAGCCAGACTGGAATTAAGTATGCAGCGGGAACAGGAAGTTAGTGGAGATGTGTAGAGTAGCATAATGTCAGGACAGTGATCCAAGACAAATACCTTCACCTCCAGCTTAACAGCTCGAATTTGAGGATGTAAAATAGCTAGGTATGTTGATACTTACTTTTGGAGTCATATATTATCTGTTAATTTGCTACCAGGCGTTTGTGGACGTTTGAAATGACTAAGTTTCAAGTTTGACTGTTTCGACGTGTGGTGTTTGGGTGAGAAGGATTTCAGGAGAGAGAGGGAAGGAAGAGGGGAGAGGAATGGAAGAAAAGAGCGAGAGATAGAAGGTGGATTTGTGTGGAATCGCCGTGCCACTAGGGAGATGAGTCGTTTGACTGTTTTTTTGCATGGTGGGTTGTCATCCGAGAGGTTTGCAGGATTACCGAGATGAAAACAACAAACTCAGGGTTTCTACCCTATCCACGGCAGTTCGCTGGGTGAAAATGGATCCGCATGGCGAGCGACATCACCGCCACTCTTGGAGCAAAAGAACATGGACTTTTATTTCAGGAGAAATAGGTAGGCAACTATACCCTGGGAGATATCTGGAGAGAGTACAGGTCTTCGGGGGGGTCATTAGGGAGGCTATCTTGATTTTCAGAGCAATTAGATAGCATCTCAATCCACTCGGCCCAGTGATTGGAAAGGTTCTGTGATATACCAGAGGCAAAGCGATGCATTCCCACCCGACGATGCTCCAGTCTGTGCGACATATACGTGGAGAGCATTCCCGAGTGGAGGAGCGGTTCCTGCTAGATGTGCATACGAAAATGCTAAAGAACGAGGTAGCTATATATACCCAAGGCCACGGATTATATAGCAACTTCAATTCTTTCATCCTAGAGCCTTCCTCTAACAATAATAATATCTCAGGAAATTAGTTGTAGGCATCATTACGGGAGCGGTGGGAACTACGAGAGGATTGCAATTCCAGGGGCCACTTGGGTCTATTCCCTGGATATTCTTAGAAAGGAAATGACATAACGAGGAACAGAATAGTGGATGTGTTGGTTGGGCTGAAAGAGATTCTGAATATTGTCAGTGCTGAGGTCTAGGGATAGTCATGGCGCTGTATGCTCATATATATGGGAGGAATTGTTGAAGATATATGCGAGCGAGAGAGAGGCCAGTGCACGAGATTACGAGGGTGAAGAATTGTGGTAGAAACAAAGGTATTATTAGTGAATCGCTATAACCTGAAGCTACAGTTTGAGATAATTCTATCTATGGAACGGATCTCTAGATACCTGCAGCATTGCTCATTTCAACAATTTGCCATTCTTGGTTTGGCCTCTCACATGGCAAAAGCAACATGATATACGAGAAAAAACTACCCTTGAAATTCATGTATGGAAATGGTATCTCTCACATCAGATTTACTATACATCACCAGATTCAACACCTAGAAGTGTACGTAGTCTGGTTGCACGACCCAGACTACTAGAAGTGTATAAGCCAAATCCCCCTTTATACATATGTACAGTACATACCTAATTATATAAACAATTCAACCCTTGGAATTATATGTACCTACCTACCATATGCTTATAATGTACATGTCCTAAGTACTTAGGTACCCTAGTGATGGTCGACCAAATACGGATACTTTCCCAAATACTGTAAGTACCTCCTAGTGGTAGCTGATAATATACTCGATATATATCAGCCAAACTACTCAGAACAAAAGATGAGACAACAGATATGTTATGAAAAGGCCACAGATCCCAAGTATAGGGTTAAAAAAATCAGGCGGATTGGGAGGCGAATTCCAAAACAAGGACCTCCAGATCTTTACGACAGAGGGGATCCATAGTCACAGTGAAACAAATGCGATAGCAGAAAGAGCTAACCGATCCTGATTTGGCTCCTACCTTTTCTGGTACCACACAGCATAGGCTACCTATTTGGAGATTTCGCTAGTCCCATCTTGGTAGCCTCAGCAACACGCTAATATCCACATATGTATCTACGAGCCATTTTGTAGTTCTCAATAGAGACCTTCCGAAATCCCTCCAGGGGGCGTGGCGCTGATTGGGATTAGGGGCCCGCTCTAGAGGAGTAAGAAGACCTTCCGAAATATTTCTAGAGTTATTCGATTAATCAGCCCGTGAAGAAAACAACATCAACCTGCAGTCACCATGTCAGCATCAGTACTACTACTGCACGCCCAGTCTCAGCGTAGGAAAATAATTCATCGAGTGATGGTTGGAGCACAAATAGAACAACTAGGTGCTTAACAGCGATGGAGAGGACAACTGCGGGAAGAAGGAGAGTTGGATTTGAATACACTTACCCGGCGGGCATACCTTCGGTAGGTTAAGGTTTAAATTAAGAAGACCCTTGGATATTTACTGTAATTCATCCAAGAATATACTACAGTTTCACTCGAAGTGAAGTCGAAAAACTACTACAAATTCCAGATCCGGTCTGTAAACTAATTGTCTAATCCGTTAAAGGATTTATTGGAGCTATCTGAGGTCGTTTCCGATGCGTAGTTGTTGAGAAAATACGGGCTGAAGTTCTGTAGCTGTAAACACGGTCATTCACTTTTTTCTGTAGCCCCCTAGAGTTGTGGTACCGCCACTCTTGGCGTTGTTTGGAGGGGCATCTCGTCTTCTGGGCGCACACCGCCATGGTTTTCATTGTGACAATCCTGACCCAAAGGTCTCATAAATACTCAGGATTGGGTTTTAGATTCTTGTGCCTATCTAGATTCTAGAAACATGTCTAAGGAACTATTACAAGAGGGGGCGCCCAAGGTGTTTGATATTGTGAGGTGTGCCCCTTGCCCGAGTGGTTTGTACTCGAGCCTTGTGTTGTCGAAGTCACAGCCGCGCCATGTTATGTACTCCCTTTGTGAATTTCAGTATGTGCTAATGGCATGGTCATTGGTGCGTCGGTAGTTAGCCTTCCCGCTGAAGTGCCTTGTGAAAACCACGGGTTGTTACCACTTACAGTGTGGGCCCACTCTCCTTTACAGATTTACAATGCATCAATAGATGTAGCGTATCAAAAAGAATATAGACAAAAGAATATAGACCTAGAAAAAGGAAAGTGACGGTAAGAGCTGAGTCAGAAATGGAGAGACTATAACTGGGGGGAATAATGTATCATAGGGGACTATGACGGGACAATAGACAGTGGGGGTGACTAAAATCATATCCATCTCTTAAATACTTGCTCCCTAGAACCAAAAGCAAATATGTAAGAACAAAAAAAGTCGTGAACCTATCATTTCATCCCATGCAAGAACTCAGAAATAAAAAGAAAAAGAAAAGAAAACGCCATGATCCTATCTTAACCCCAATTCCATCCCATACATGCACCTAATCCAACAGCAGAGAATAGACAAAATAATACTGCAACAACGGAGAAAACGAAAAAAAAAAGCCATGATAGCAAATAAAAATTTCTCGCCTCAAAAGTGACCTGTGCACCTTTGCCGTTGAACGTCACCTCAATATAACAAATACCGAAAGCACCCTACTCCAGGAACCAATTATCCTTCAAGGCATCTTCTGTTGATATTCCTCGTTCTAACTTCGCCACAAAAGTGTACCCGCTTCCTTGTCTAAGCAGTGAACTGTACTCCCTGATCATCTTGGCAACGGAGTAAACATCCATATTTTCGAATACCTTCCTCCCTCCATTGTTGGCCAAGATATTTCCACAAAGACTGATTGCGTTCGACCCAAGTCTTAGAGATGCGTAGCTGATCACTATAGTCTTTGCTATAAAATATATCTAAGCTGCTATCTGCCCAGGGAGCATAGTGACGAATTGGGAAGACACCTCTGGGATCTGCCTTGCGCTCATGGTGTGTTGGGGTTGAGGGTAATATAGTATCGGTCTCCACCAGAGTATCAACCAATACTTGCGGAATTTTGAACCGATAGGCTAAAAGGCAGCCATCCATCTCCAAGTGGGGTATGGTAGATTCAAATCGTTGAAAGGTAGACAGAAGCTTATTCCGCATGACAGGTAAGG
>Ga0307514_10004722_pt1 | contig 12449 bp, 12 predicted proteins | sample 16_EM_MG_FD_203088 | JGI IMG/M metagenome (GOLD analysis project Ga0307514, IMG submission 203088) | Populus trichocarpa ectomycorrhiza microbial communities from riparian zone in the Pacific Northwest, United States - 16_EM | ecosystem: Host-associated > Plants > Roots > Unclassified | place...
CCAAATTTGATAGATAAAAAATTTCAATAAAAAAATGATAAGGAAAAAGCAAATAGCAATTATAAAAATAAGGACCAAAATTAATATAAAAATTAAATTTTAAGAGATGAAATTGAAAAATAAATATACAAAACAAATTATATATAGCAATCAAAAGTTTGAGGATCAAATTTGATATAATCAGTAAATAATGACATTTCTAAATTTTTCACAACTTCCAGAAAGTGTTTTCCGCCCAAATTTTTCAGGAAAACACTTTCCTGAAAACCAAGCCAAATTTTCCTTTGACTAGAAAGTGTTTTCCGTTGACCAACTTTTCTAATGGCAAACAAACACAGGAAAGTTTGGAAAATGGTTTCCCGGAAAACAAACACAACCAAAAGGGAAAACACTTTCCTGGAAACTAAACCAAATTTTTCTTTGACTGAAAAGTATTTTCCGTTGACCGAAAAGTGTTTCCATGGACCAACTTTTTTAATAACAAACAAATACAGAAAAGTTTAAAAAATGATTTTCTGAAAAGTAAATTTCAAGAAACAAACAAGTCTTTTATAAAAATAAGAGAAATAAAATACTTTCTTATGCCTGAATTGTGGCATAGAGTTAATTAATTGAAGTTTATTAAAACTAGGGCAGATCGGAATGCGCGGAGGTCAAAGCTAAAGAACAAGATAGGTTAAGACTGGAAAGTCCAGCTGACGTGCCAATGAGATGGATTATAGTCATAGTTTGATTTTGACTCGGTCTTTCAATATTGAAAAAGGTTGGTTCTTGATGATGGAAACGGGTGGCCAGACCAGCTGGGCTATTCTGATGACAACATTACATATTTTTGTGAATGACTTCAAGTCATTGGTTATTTCACTTTTGTATAAGATGGTATGAGAAAAATTTAAAGAAGAAAAAAACAAATTGAATTTATACAAGTATGGAAGGAAAATCTGGGGTAGGTCGTTCCTAATTAATTAAAATGCAGTGGAATTGCAAATATTTTAGATGTGATGTGTATCTTTTAATCACGTGATTAAATCATTCTTAAATAAATAGATAATAACTCGAAATGTTGAAAATTAGGTTTGATAGAACTTTGACTTAAATGTAATCCCATACGTAAAAGCCAAATGTATTGGAAAAAAAAACTTGGATTTAGAGATAATCTTATATTTAAGAACTCTAAGTATATGAATGACATTATAAAGCCAGTTAATATTCGATAAATCTATGTATGATATTTGTCCTTACAAAAAAAGATTGTTTTGCTACAAACAAATAAAAAAAAACTCATGTTTATTCTCCAACTTGCTGTTAGAATTTACAGCTAAAAAAACATAATATAGTCTCCTCTAACTTATCATAATAGGCCCTTTTTGGGTTGCAAGTTAATAGGCCTAAACTAGTAATCAACTAACATCAGTTCAATAATGAAATAAACCCTAAACAATATTTAATGGGCCAAAACAAACCCAAATTAAAAATGATTATTGAAAAATAAATAAAAATAATAATAAAATAGGATAATAACAATAAAGTCTTCATGTCAAAATTCCTCAATATAGCTCGAATCTTCAATTTTCACATATTTGTTTTTGTAGATTTTCAGTCCTGACTTCAAACACGTCGTTCTTTCTCATATGGATGAATTACTGGGTCTACCGTATATGGTTAGAAAGCTTGAGATGTTTAGTCTCTAGAACAACTTGAATTGCAACAAAATTCCATCTGTGGCTCTAGATATGGCACATATAACGTACAAAGATCTAATCTAACAGATTTGACAAGATTTGTCTAGTAACTTCGATCCTATGAAATAATATATTCTCAAACTCCATTTGACTTGAAAGTTTACCAAAATATAGTTACATGTGTCTAGTATTTTTCTGTGATATTTTAGCTCATTCTGATATACGGTTTTAAGACATATGTCTGATCTCACAAAACTAGTCAACAAACATTTTAAGGTAAAACCTAACTTGGTTCGTATCATCACCCCTTCTTTAAAAATATTTGACCTCGAATCTATCATGGAAAACATCTTATAAGGTTAAAAAATTAGTACAAAACTGAAGAAAAACATAATCATCAAAACCAAGAAGAACTTTATTAGCAAATAAGGTCTCTTTGACATACAAGCTCTCCTTTTTAACAATCTTCTCATTCTTTAATTTCAGTTGCTTATATTTTCTTCGGTGTCAAAGATAAAAGAGTTATAGGTCTTTCATTCATTTCAAACGAATACCTATTTGTTACTCCATCATGCATATGAATGGTACCCTCCCGTTTAAGCTGTTTATCTACCTTCACGGCCATATGCATCATCTCCTCCAACTCCATATAATTATGCGACTCCACAATATGAGTTATATCATAATTAAGGCCATTAATGAATCTATGCATCATCTCCTCCAACTCCATATAAGTATGCGACTCCACAATATGAGTTATATCATAATTAAGGCCATTAATGAATCTAGTCATAGTAGCCTCCATATCCTCCTCAACATTAGCTCGAATCATAGCAAGTTCCATCTTCTTGAAGTACTCATCAACCTTGACTCAAACTCTGCAACCTTTGATGCAATTCTCTATAATAGTGGCTAGGCACAAATCTCCTTATAAGGGATTTCATCTAATCCCAAGTATCAATTTGCCTCTTATAATTCCTCATGTCGTTTGTTATTAATTAATCCTACCACATAATAGCATAGTCAGTAAAAACAATCACAATAAGCTTGACTTTCTAGGGCTCCGAATAAATATGACACTTAAAAACTCACTTTACCTTCTTCTCTTATTCTAAATAAACTTCTGGATCATTATTCCCCTGAAAAGTAAGTATTAGCTTAATTGTATCCAAACCTCCACCTAACTCAGTATTATGGTCCCGATACCTATAATTACCTCTCTGGCCAAAATCATCACCATATCGTTCCCTTACAAACTAATAATTATGTTGCTTTCTAAAACATTCCCCATGTCCCACGGACACATCTTCAAAATCAACATCACTCATATCCGCATTATCAATCATAAACTCATTCACATTAGTGTTAACTCGCCTAACAGCCCCCCTAACATTAAATTATCTTCACTCAGTCCTAATTCAAACCATACCATGATCATTAACACGGTGCCTCTCCAACCCATCCAACCTATCTTCAAATTCATTGGCCATCCAATCCATCCGCTGATTCATAATGCGTAACTAAGTTACAATTTCATTATCTCCTCTTAGTAGTGCCAAGTTGTTGCTTACTTCCGACATCTTTAAATCTTTAAATTGGTTATTTGATAAGAAATATATATTCCTCACCCATTTCCTCACGTGCTTACACTCCCCTTGTGTTTCACTCAAATATAGGTATTTCACTCAAATATGTTTGCTACGCCTTTTTCCTCTTATCTTATCTTTCTTCGACTCTTGCAGAACTAATTTTTAGAGCCTAACTCTGATACATGAATTGGTGAAAGGCCTTAAGCCTTCACTTGGAGAATGATGTTATTGCACTAGAAAGGCTTCAGAACCTTTTCTTGGAGATTGTGGGGCTATTGTCTTAGAGAGATCACATACATATCCCTTGAGGAGTGGTGGGGCTATTTCTCCAGGGAGATTACATACTCATCCCTTGGAGTCCTTAGACATTAGCCGGAGAATATGAAAACATAATTATTTTGAATAAGATATTCATAAATTAGAAACTTATATTCTTATTTAGTATGATACAATATTAAAGGATCTAAAAGTGAGATATTATTTCTTTTCATATCTTATAGATGATAAGTGTTCGTCATAACTATTTTTATGATTTTAAAAGAACCATCTCATTTCGACCAGGCTCTTCCTTGCTTTACTCATGATGGGAGTCCCTTTTCAAGAATTAGTGGAGATGTTCTTTAACTATCATTCTATCAATTCATTTCCTTAAAACATAACATTCTTCTGTGTTATATTCTTTATCACTGTTGAACAAACAATATTTCTTGAAAGTGCGAGTACTGAATGATATTGATCTCATGGGCAGAGGGTATTGAATCTTCTTTGCAGTAAACTCTTTCATTTAAATTTAAGCATGCTAAGAGATGTACCTAATTTTCGCAGTTCAAGGTAAAGGCAGCTACAATTGGGAAAAAAATTATCGCATTGGTTCAACATCATTTTTTTTTTTCTCTGTGGCTTTGGGTTTGCAATCACAACTTCTGCAGTCATAAGAAAATAACAGCTTCTTTGCAGATACATAATATGTTGCAAACATGCATCAACCTATTTATCTGAATGATGTTCTTCACATGATGACATCGGTTGTAATTAATTTGTTGATTTAAAAGAAAAATCATGAGAAAATAATACCTACCTGCTGCATACGATGTGTTTGAATTGAAAAATCATAAAAAATACTCGTTTTTTGAAAGTTAACTTGCACCTTTTTTTCATCGAATTCAACATGTTTTTTAATTTGAGTCGATGAATAATTTCTTGGATTTTTTTATTACAAAGAATAGATTTGAACTCGAAATATCTATTGATTAATGTCAATAAGATACGTTGACAATAATTGTTTATTCTAAATATAATAAAATACCTCCATTCACGAATAAAATAAAATATAAACCGACAAACTATAGTTTATTCAAACACATTATACGAGTGCTAAAACAAACTACACATTATACACAAGCAAATTTGATTGCATAGAAGACTCTTTATGCAATTTTTCCAGGAGGATATCTTGGAGGCAGGCCATGAAGGCCGTGAGATACAAAACGTCTCTCACCACATTTGAAAGGTGCACGGTTGACCTGCATAACTAGAAAATTTCCACCAAAAAGGTCGTTAATATGAGCCTGGCCATTCTTCAGCCTCTTCCATGCCTTGAGCCAGGAAACTTTAACCCTAGAGAATAACCTAGCTCTTTTCCTCAAGAACCTTCTCAAGCCCGGAACTCGGAGCCTCAGACGCTTCGTAATGGTGAACTTTTTAAGCCTAGGAAAGTTCCTTACCCTCCTCAAAGCTCTCTCTTCCTCAGCTTCCTCATCGAGCCAACCTTCGTGTCCAAGTCTGTAATAATAAGAATATTTTCTGACTGATGACATGTCAAAGAGAGATGTGATTAATGATACTTGAAGAGAACCCAGAAGAGTTTTTGAAGGAAATCAGAGTGTGGTGTTCTACTTCCCATTATCTAAAGGGACAGATCGGTAGCTAGATAGTCTTGTTATCTTTAAAATGAAAGTGACAGGAGACAGAAAGTCGTTGAGTGTATTCAAGGCATCAAGAAGCTGAAATATGCTGGTGAGACTGGGACATGCTAATTAATTTTTTTAATTAGTAAGGAAGAGATTTTTCGGAGAGATCTACATAAGTGTCGGTAGATGTAGATTAATTTATCAAGAAGAAAAGTTAAGATAGTGTTGTTACCGACAATAAAAATAGCAAATGTAAGTCATTTTCTTCGAGTTATGATTGCATCAGAACTTAATTGCTCTGATCAAGTCCTTTAACGCAATTAATTATTATTAGATTAATCCCACGGCTCCTCCAATCTTACATTTTTCAAGAATTTTTTCAAATCAACTCAACCCTGATCGAATAAAAGCAATACTTAAAAAATAAAAGTAAAAGAATGCGTTTCGTGGATGTTGAAGTAATAATGTATAAAAAAATCCAGAATAGAAAAGGTATATCTCCTTGCATTGCATGATTAGGAATTCATGTGTCGTCAAATTCAATACTCTTTTGTTGATAATACCCTTGGCTACCAACCAAGCCTTGTAACATTCATAGAGAGATAAAAAAAAAACCAAAGACGAGGTGAGTTTGCAAATCAACACATCAATTTCCCCTTTATCATCACTGATTTCCCACCTGGGATGTCATTTGGCCTCAGTGAAACAAATAGTTTCGGATAAAGAGGGTAAAACAACCTTGACTAGGGAAAGATGTAGGACATGATAATGTTTGAGCTGGCATGAACAAAAGGTCATAGGGTAAGTATGGATAGGAGGTGGGTGATTTGAAGGAGAAGATGAAATGGATGAGCTAGTGTCTGTGAAAATGTTTAGACCAAAATAAGCAGGCAGAGTCCTAGAGATGGATAAATGATGAGAGACAGTACGAGACTGTGTTGGAGTTGAAGAATAGGAACTAGATGGAGGGGGAGACAAGGGACCGATGATGGAGTAGTGCAAGGAGTTCTCTAATCGACAGAGAGAGTAGAACGAGGTGAGGTAAAGGACGACACCATGAGATGAGGTAATAGGGTAAACATGAGAATTCTAATCCATGGAAAATCAACGACAAGAGGATAGGAAGGCAAAGGTTGTAATGATGGAGAGGAAACTAATGAAGTCTCATGGAACTTACAATGATGAACGGCATGACGAGTTGAAATATTCATGCAACAGTTCTAGTTGATCCAGACTATAACCACGGAAGATAGACAGGACAAGGTGAAAATAAGGTTTATGTTTGTTACATTTATGTAGAAATGGAAAGCATAAGAAACAAAAAAAATAAAATTGAAATGCATTGTGAGGTTATCATTTGAGAAGTTTCAAAAGATAAGATTGTTGTTGAAGAATTAGTGTAAGCATTTGGTTGATGAGAAAAAAAAAAATCAGTTTTGAAGATATAAGACCAAATGTTTGTGGGAGATAGCATATCCAAGTAAGGTAAGAACGATTTCAACAATATTATAGTGATAGCATTCCATAGCCCTATTTCATAATTAATAATTTTTCCATATGGCAGAAAATAGCATATAAATAGTCAAAACAAAGAAACTAACAAAAACCAATAAATAAGTTTATGGTCTGCTAAATAAAATATGTAATAAAACAATATAAATTAAGCCTAATAATAATAGGTTCGGCTATACTCCATCTACAATCAAGCACGGGTGTGAACTATATTTCCGGGTCCGGTGTCCCCGCCACCTTAATCAGGGTAAACTTAAATTCAAACAATAATACTACATAATCAAGGCTGCCAGCTATGGAACCCGGCTTCCCATAGCTGATCAAACTATATATAGTTAAAGGCAATGAACAGCCAGAACTGCTTTATTTACAAGGCTAAAGATCCTGTGAACAACCTTCCATCTGATCTGTTATGCACATCCACACCAAGTAGTAATCCATAGACATAGCATAACATGGAGTTACAGTGCTGACAATAGAGAAATACAATATTTTGGGACAAGCACTCACTCGGTTGTTTTTCTTTAATGCAAGCAGATGCCATTTAATAGAGCTTTATTCTGGTGTGGATGGTGCTTCGACAGATGGGGCATAACTGGAGATCTTGACCACAGTCACAGCATGTCTGCAATTAAATAAAGCTTAACATAAGATGCATTCCCATTTATATGCTAGAGATGGAGAATTGCGTGTGGATGTGTGTGTGTGTGTGTGGAGAGAGAGAGAGTTATATTTACCTGATGTCCACAACTAAAGGCCATATCCTTAGGGTCGGTGAGGCAAATGGGACAAAGCTGTTAATGAAAATAAGAAGTTTAAATTCATTTCTTTCACTTTGGATCTAACATCGTAACCGTGTTCTATAAGAGTAAATGCACTAGTAAGACTATTATGAAGAAGCACAATGTGAAACAAAAGGAGTCTTTAAATATTAACTCAATAGCATATAGGTATGAATACGTGAAGTACATGATTATCAGAAGCAGAACTTCCAGGAAATGCTGTGCCATCATGTCTTTCAGAAGAAGGCGCACTTGGACGAGTGCTGCTTGATTGAGCAGGTTCTGGGTTTCTGAATGAATCTGCACCAGCACCATACCGGGGAGAGGGAAGAGGAACCCTATCGATGCCCTTCCTGAATGAATCTGCACCAGCACCATACTGGGGAGGGGGAAGAGGAACCCTATCGATGCCCTTCCCTCTAGTAGCACTGATAAAGAAAGGAAATAAAAAAACAATTTGCATTCAGCACTTCCAGGGCAGTAAAAACCTCTGTGTAGTGTAGAGAAGTCAAAAGTTACCCCAAAATATTAAGCTCTAGTGTTGCTTTATACTGAGAAGGTATTTCCATCAAAGCAGAAAGAGAAAACTCTGCTTCTTTTCTGGATCGGTCCATGTTCTTTGACATTATTTTTGTAAAATTCACAAACTACAAAAGGTAGCATTTCCCAGTTTAGCACTGACCAAGAACAAGTGAGGAACTACAGAACTTGAAAATAAAAGTGAAGATAAAAAATTCTTGCCTGGAAATTGTCAAATGCCCGGGCAGGGATGTTATCATCAAATTCCTTCATCATGTCCCATGGTCCATCTCCAACCCCAACTAATATAATGGACAGGGGGTACTCACTGCAAACTAACAAAGACATCAAAAGGATTTTCGGGGAAGAAAAAGGCTACTTATGTAACAAGGCTAAACATCTTACCTAGCTTTCACAATTGCTTCAACAGTTCCCTTTTCCTGCGGGCTTAGTTGGCCACGCTCAGTGTCAACACTTCTTGTCACCTGTGGCAACCCATAGTTCATATAATAAATCTTAGATAAATGAGATAAAAGCGAGCATGTGTGAAGTTAGGACAGCATATTTTGTTGCTGCATGTGCTAGGTATTGAGCATGGAAGAAATTTTAAGCAGTGCTATTGAAAATTTTAGTTTTTTGTTGTACAAGCTCCAAAGCTAGTAATAATAAGTGACCTCACTTGCTTTCTGATTATTATTTATTTTTATTTTTTTAAAATACTAGCCACTTTGATTACTCAGGAACTCAGCTGAGTTGCTTAGTTCATTAGAAAGTTACGTAAGCCCAGCTATGTACCCTGAGGTGCTGCCTGATGTGCTAAACAGCTAAAATCACCAAACAAAATAACCAGAAATCAAATAAAAAAAAAACTCTATCAATGCCAATGAAACATTGGTCCGGTGATCAAGGACTTAAAGCTGAGACTTCACAGTTAGAGTACCATTTCAAATCATCCCCACTGCAAAATATTCAACAGACAAAAATAAAAATAATAACAAAAAGAAACTCCTACCATACTTCTGTTGATCACATTCCCCTGAGCATAACTTATTTCAGTATATTTATTCAGCAGCAAGATTGCTCAGTTACAAGAACGTTAAAAAATTCAAATGCAGCTTTCTCACCTGAAACTAAGTTGTTTAACGGAAGTTCAAGGCCAGCATCAAAGTTATAATTATGCTGGTACAAAATAGTATCATTTCTAATTATTTCAAATGCCACAGAAGGTTTAAAAATGTCATATATCCAATTGGGCTAGAATGGTGAAAAATTCATCAGTTGCAACTTTTTGCTGGTAACTCATTACATTCTATGAAATATCAAACACAGCCACAAAGTACCTGCCCATCAGCTATTATAAGTAAAACATGGTACTGGCCGCCACTTTGCTCAACTATTGTAATAGCCATTTCAATGATAGGGGCAAAAGATGTTGGTCCTATCACAAAACAAAAAATATGAGAAAAGTCAGTAAGCAGGAAAGCAACCAAGAAAGAAGCTAAAGAAAGGGATTCCATTTGCAACCTGCAAGTCGTAGCTGGGGGGCCAATTCTCTATATTGTGTCAAAACTTCTGCAAATCCATTACAAAACCTCTCATCCGGAAAAAAACTGAAAACTTCTTGATCATGCGTTGATGCTGATAGTTTATAGAATTACATTTATAAGTTATCATGAGGATTAAATATTTTAGCAGTCAATGCAACACTTGTTCCGAGAAATACCATCTCCAAATCCAAAACAGGGAATTAAGTTATCCTCATCAAAGGAAGATAATGTTTTTCCAATGATAGATATTGCTTGCTCATAGGGATTTTGCTCATCTCCAATGTGATGCAGGCTTCTCCTGTTGAATGACCTTGCACCTGATATTTAAAAAGGTTAACAAATTAAAGCAACTTGGAAAAAGGAAAAGAAAAAAAAGCTTGAATATGCACTATTAAGGTCAAACCTGTCCACTCATTGCTTTTTGTGAAATCAATACCGACAATAAGATTTGAAGACTCCAAGCCAGCACGTGCCAGGGCATCAGTAACCTGTGAATACGTTGATTTTAGCACAACATCACACTCTTTGTTGCAACAAGATGTTATCACAATCAACATTACCAAATTCATTACCCAGACATTAAATTATTTTCTTAAGAGATCAATATCTTGGTTTCATTAGAGTAATTCACCCTTGTCCCTGAGAATGGTCAAAACATTAAAAACAAGCTTCAAAATTCAAGCTGGTATAAAAATTTTATTCCATGCGAAGCAAATCTATAACACATTCTCAAAGATAGCATCCCCCACACTTTGCAACAAAGATCAGCTACATTTAATTAGTTCCTCCACAATTGTACTGTGGTTATGCTGATATACAGAGAAATTAAAAGGCATATCTCACCTGCTCCAGGCTATTATAAAAATCTATAACACATTCTCAAAGATAGCATCTCCCACACTTTGCATCAAAGATCAGCTACATTTTATTAGTTCCTCCACAACTTTACTGTGGTTATGCTGATATACAGAGAAATTAAAAAGCATAACTCACCTGCTCCAGGCTATTATAATTATCATCTATCCTTGAATACTTTCTCTCCAATCTCCTAGAATTTGGTGCTCGATCACCATAGCTCTGAGGTGGAGGTGCATAGTGCTGGTATGCCGTATGTTCTTGACTTGGTTGAGCATATGGTGACTGGGGATAGCTGTTATGACTCCATGAATGTGAACTAGAAGGATAGCGTGATCTTGTACGTGTGGAGAGTATCCCTCCCATTAATGCTACAAACTATCAATTCTCTGCGATTCCAACGAATTCAAAAACAATTCACTCTCCCAAATAGATGAAATGGAAAAATAACCATCATCATGGGAACTAAGTCTTTCTAAGAATTGTTTTTGGTAAACCTTTCTTTATGGTTGATAAAATACTTCTCTAAATATTTAAGTGAAAAGTGGCACTCTTTAAAGTCTCAATGATAAATACTACCACAAATTCTATGAAACAACTTGGCAAAAGATAGAGTAGTAAAGCTAGATAAACTCCTAATTAAAGGGAAAGATTCCTTTTCAGCCTCGACCCCCTCAACTACATTGTTTAAAAACAAAATACTGTGTGAGGAAGAAAATGTTGATAATAGCCATAGGGCAAGAAAGTTCAAGGAAAGCAAGTATTCTTAGTTCATGAAATTGAAAACGATAAAAATCAGACATGCCAAAAACACAGGTCAATTTCTTTCCATTTCAAAGTTTTCTTATCTGGTACTGATGTGGGACCTGAAAAGGAAACCGCAAGTTGTTGCCTAATGTAAAACCATTTAGTCAAGACTCAAGACATTCTATGGCTCAAGAGTGCCATCCAAACTCTTCAAAAAGACAATTATACAACCTGTTTTTCATTATTGAAGCGCTACTTTTTCCACATATATCTACTATCTAGACTTTTCTCATTGGTCAATAACCATGAAACACGGTTGCAAATTTGAAACCGGAAACATCAACATACTTTTCTAGTACTCCTTCAGAATTCACACCAGTGATCATACAAATTTACAGTCACAATCTACTACATTCAGTATTCAAGAAAAACTCGTTTTTTCCAAATTCCAGATCAACCCATTTTTGTTTTAGAATGGTTCAAGAAAAGAAACAAGATTCTTTATACTAGAAGAATTAAATAAAAAAGATACCTTAACAAGAGTTGAGGTTCCTCCGCATTTCCACAAAGGGTGAGAGTGATATCAGTGGGCGGAGAAGTCCACAAAGATAGATAGCAAAGTGGAGATGGTTGTAGGGTTAAAGTTGAACTGAAGAAAAGAAAGTAAAGTGGATGTTTTGTTGTTTACTGCATCGCATTGAGAGCTGGTTCTTGGAAGTTTCCTTTCCGTGTACAAACTGTTCCTTGTTATCGTGGTATGGGGACGCCCCAACTCCTACTTTCATTTTTCTCTTCGTATTCCTATTCCAATCTTGGTGTTACGCTTGTGGATAAAATTTTAAGTTAAATTTTTTGACACTGTAAAAAAGACTAATTAAGAATTAGAAAATTGATGGTTCTATTTAATAAAATAAATTATAAAATTTATTTACTAATAAATTATAAAAAGAATTTTAATATTAACTAAAAACTGAAACAAAAACTAAGAAACAAATTCACTCAAGGATATTTCATTCATCTCATGTGAGCACTTTTTTTATATGTTGTTTATTGCATAGAAACTATAAACAATTAAAATTAATATCTAAAAATATTTTGTTCCCTTGATGATAGGGGTGAACAAAAAAACCTAAAAAACTGATTAAACTGAGAAAATAAAAAAAATAACAGAAAAAACCGAACCGTGAAAAAAAACCGATTAAACCGATTAGAATTTTGAAAAAACCGACCGGTTCGGTTCGGTTTTACAAGCCTGAAACCGAAAAAACCAAACCGAACCAAAACCCAAAACAACTGGAAAAAAACC
>Ga0307514_10004724_pt1 | contig 12448 bp, 11 predicted proteins | sample 16_EM_MG_FD_203088 | JGI IMG/M metagenome (GOLD analysis project Ga0307514, IMG submission 203088) | Populus trichocarpa ectomycorrhiza microbial communities from riparian zone in the Pacific Northwest, United States - 16_EM | ecosystem: Host-associated > Plants > Roots > Unclassified | place...
GCTACGTGGCCAAGGTAGGCAAAGAGCAAGCTATAACTAAGTGGTTGGCTAGTAATTCCATTGATGATTATTTTGATACGTTAACAAACCTAGTATGAAGAGCTTGATATCCAGAAGAAGTTGCTGAGGATAAGCTGGTACGAAAGAGGTCGGACTTGCTTGGGCGCAAACACCGAATAAACCTTGCAAGCTTGATGAGCAAATGGCAATGTTGAGTGACATCTAGGTGGTAGCTTTCATGGTCAATGCAAACTACTTTCTCGTATTTCCTTAGCTTCATTAGAATCGTTTTATTTTAACCCGAAAACAATTTCCTATGAAACTTTCTTTTGCTATGACTGTTAACAAATCTCAAGGTCAAACACTGGGTATTGGTGGATTAGATTTACGTATATTGTTCTCGTACTCGTGTTTGCTCATCTTCCGTACCATCTGGATTAATGCCACATCCCTTAAATGACCGGATCTATATAATTTGAGATTACCTTGTGACAGAGAAGGAAATGAAGTGATTGTAAACATACAACAGGCACGGCTTGAGTAGTACATATATGAGTCCATGCATTCGTAATCTATTTGGTCACTAGAACTCAGCGTTCTGAGGCGGTGTACTTCTCATCCATATAGTTTCTTCATAATGCTATGGTAGAAGAGTGATCCCCGTTTCCTACCTACGGGATCTAGGTAATATACTTGGGTACTTCCTTAATCGCGGGCACTTATTCGCCCCAGAGATCCACATGGAAAGCCACATGAATATTTTTACATTTCGAGGAAAGTAAATAATGTCTGTTCTGATTCATAGGAAAAACTGAGCGGTGGAATAAGACAAGTTCTTCACTCCAGCTGCCGCTACCTAGAAGGTTAAGCAAAGATACAGATGCATATGCCTCAGACACAGAAATAAAAATATTTTTTTTCGCTAATTTGGGGGGTCGCAAAAGCCTCCCCATCCCCCATCACACGCGCAAAGCCTCTTATAAATGTAGATAGTTCATACTAAGGAGTACTCCACCGTACTCCAGAGATCTGTGAGTGCCTGCTTTACAGGTTCAGCCTGTTGTTCATCGCTGCCCTTGCGGACAAAATGGCGATACTCCACGCCGGTGACTCTAGCCACAATATCATCAACATTCTTCCTGAGTCGGGGGATGGGAACGCAATGTTTAGCATGATTAAGATGGACATCCTTCAGAGCCTGATATTCTTGTTTACAATTTGCACAGTTGTTTCTATTTACCACAGCGGGGGTGGCAAACTGGCCAAATGCGGGGCTCTCGGCAGTCCTAGTCGTTGATGGGGCGGTCCCAAATAGGCCCCCGGTACCACGGGAGCTACTAGCACCCCCAAATCCCCCAAATCCGGCTTCGGTGGCCTGGCTAAGCATTGGGGTGGCGCAACACCCGGTAAGCTTATTGGTGGGTATAAGTTCCGGGAATTCGATCGCGTGGAGAATTAGTTTGACTTTCTCTACCGACTTCTTGATGATAATTGAAGCCTCCGGGTATATCTGCGCCTTGCGGAATGCACGGAATAATAGTCCTAGCACCATGGCGTCGCAGGACGGCTCACGGAATTTACATACGCTCGCTTCAGGGTTGCTGTACCGCTCTATTTCGTTGTGTACAGCGCCAACAATGGATTCCATTGCTTGTTGACGTTTCGCCGAAATTTCGTCTGATACGGATTGAATACATCGCATTAGTGGAAGTCCACCCGACACTGATAATTAAGTTCCCCTCCACAGGCAGCATACGATGACTTACCAACGATAGACTGTGGTAGATAATACGTATCTAACTTGTGGTGCTTGTCCGAAGGGAGGAAAAGCTCCCCGGAGCTTGTCATATGACAGTTTAATGCTAGCTCCTTAGATACCAAACGGAACAGTTCTGGGTATCCAAATGCATAGGTAATGAAAAGCCAATCGCTTCCGATAGTTGTAGCCATAGCTATGTTCTGATAATTGAGCTCCTTAAGTAGTGGTGTCGTCCACATTTTGAGCCAGTATAAAAGAATGTGCCTCATGTCATATTTGTCACATATAATAGCCATTTCATATAGCTTATATCTCCCCTCACTACCCTGTGATGGGGACATTGGGGTTGGTATCCAGTCAAACTGGAGATGCAAAATGCGCAAAATGACCGCGAGTGCATTAGGATCATCATCACTAAGCTGCAGCTCCATCGGCATAGGCTCAGGACTCTTCTGACCTCCGATAGTCGCCAACTTAAGATTGGTACCCTCTTTAAATCGGGAATTTGGACCTAATATGGCTCGGAATACGGGGGAAGCCAGGCACAGGACGCTAGAGTTCACTTGGAATCGTGCCACAGCGCTGCCGCAGGGAATGACAAGAATTATATCACCGTGAGGGTCGAATGTGAGCTTCCCCACCTTGCATACAGGGGGTGGAGTGGGGGAATCTCCATCGTCCGCAACCTCCAATTTGAGAATGTCAGATGCGGTTTTCGATCCAGTTTCATGTTGGCCTTCTGGGTCCAATGGAGACTGGGTCGCGGGGTTTGGCTTGTGAGACGGCGGACTGGATCCGAATATGGAGAACGGACGTGCGATAGTGGTGCCTGGGGCGGGGTCAGTTGGAGTGTTTATATCGGTGGTCAAAGGGGAGGCCATGGTTTTGATGTGCCCTGTGGATGTGTGTTCGGCAGTTGGGGGTAGGTGGTTTGGGAAGCCTCCCACAAGGCTGTATTTAGTGATACGGTACCACACAACTAATGGCGAACAACGATCCATGTCGCTTTTTGAGACATAGGCAGCACTAGGTGTAGTTTTGTCCTAGATGCAACCAGACTAGGTAGCTCCTGAGGTATCACGGTACATTGTCAGGTCTCTTGCAATTTGAATATCGGTACATGAACTCCGTATACACTGGCTAATAATGTCATCTTCAACAAAAGCAAGGGTTCGACGGGGCCCCAAGCCAACATCACTGGCTGAACTACCACGCAGTTTAACTGCACTCAATCTATCTAAGGCGCCAGCTGCTACAGAATGGGTTGATGAAGATATAGATGTGGTGGAGGTTGCTCCTAGGAAAAAATTTTGCGGAAGTCATTTACTAGAGAGTTCAAGCTACGTGTTATGACTATGGTTTATGGTACAGGCATCAATGCAAAAAGAACTGAAGTACCAACTGGAATTATGTATATGTATGTACATAAGTTATAGTAAATATAACATGTTTCCGTACTCTATTTTTGTTGTTGAGTTACTTTAGTTCAACGTGTTGTGCACATAAGAGACCTGATAATGCCCGCAGCAGAATTATTTTAGCGCGTAGGTAGATAAGAGACTGAGACCGAGAACACTGATAATGTACTGTTGTATCGAGAATTCTCCATACCTGTCATGTGATACGCTACCCCTGGCCCCTATATATGGGTCATGCGTTACGTAAGTAGGGCAGTGAGCTCGACAAGCGGCTGGTTTCGAAGACAGAAAATAGGATATTCGGACTCACAAAATGGAGGGAGTGCGACACCCTCTTGTCCCTCTCTCCCAGAACCTAAGTAGCTGGTAATGGGCCTGGCTCCCGCTGCCATCATTGCTTCAGGCCTACCTAGGTACCCGTTGCGAGCACAATTTGGCCTATTAGCGGTGGCGAGGTTTGTGGCGTGAAGGGTAGGGAGAGAGTTAGATAGCATATGTGGATATAGTTGGGGGGCGCATGGACTGGCCTGGGAGTTGAGAGAGGCACCTAGGCAACCGGAGCGCTGCAGTCCGTCGCAGATAGGCTGAATGCGATTAATGACTTTTTAAAAATAAAAATAAGAATTTGGCCTATTAGCCCCAACATGCCTCGATCTGATTCGCGCCAATAGTGGGGGCAATTGTAATTGGGAGCACTGAGATCTTGTGGTTCGAGCTGTTACGGGTCTTCCCTCTGCTGTAGAAAAGGTGGGGATATCTGTCGGATTAGGAGTGTCATGGTAGACATAGGCCAGGTCCACTCAGCGCCTCAAAATCCCGTTCGCCAGAAATTTGTGTCGAGAACCACTGCTCGAATTCCTGAAGATGAGCGCAGTTGGGTGCGCCTTTTCCGCATTTGGTTTCCATCGCAGTAAGAGCATTGAGGATTTTTATTTTTATTTCGTCGCCTGTAATTCCATTCTTTTCAGAGCCCAAAAGAGCTTCTTGGAGGGGGCGACAAAGCGCAAAACATTTTAGATTGTCTCTACACTCTGGCGATTGGGTTTGGTTGTATTGGCCTCTGCTTATCGTAGGGTGCATGGGTTTTGTGTTGCTCCTTTTGGGGCAGGTCTGTCTTCATATCATTACCGGAGGGGAGCCATATGCTATGCGGCGAACCCCAGGATATTTTTTTTTGAGTCTACACGCCTTTCCCCTGAAGGGAGCCTTAGGCTATGAGGCGGACCCCAGGATATTTTTTTTTTTTTTTGAGTCTATACGCCTTTCCCCCGAAGGCAGCCTTAGGCTATGAGGCGGCCCCGTTCCCGCATCTTTGAAGAATTGGGTTTACACACGGGACAACATGCTGCTTAAACGCCCCGCCTTCCGAACCTAGGAAACAAGAAAGCCCAAAAGATAGAAACGTCTGTCTATCCGTCTCACACCCGGACACGGCTCCCACCACCACGCTCCCGCTTCAGCCAGCGTCCCCGGCAAAATTATAACGCAACCCTTCCGCCACCACGCCCACTTTTTCCCGGCCAGAGAAAGCTCCCCTTTAAATAAATTTAACAAAAGAAATTCGTTACATGACCCGCTCCCCTTAGTTCAAGTCTAGATTGGAGAAGAATTCTTCTACCAGATCCAGCTCGTAGTCCCCATCCGGGTCCTTCACCTTCTTCCTCCACCGCCCCGGGTCATCCATATCTTCCCACGTCCCCCACCTCCGCCCAATTTCCTCTCCATGTATGCAGACCAGGGCAACGTGTCTTCCTGTCTCTGCATACCTCCCGCATTTCCGGCATTCATCAGATTGATCGATGTCCAGGACATGTTGCCAGGCTTGTAGGTTGCCTTTTCCGGTGCGACAGTGGACGTAATTGACTCTTGCCTTGCGGTTCCACCTAACTACCCTTCCCATTCCCGTCCCCTTTACCTTCCGCTCCTCTGCTCTCCGCCTCTTCCACTCCTGCCTCAACCCCCCCTCTGTTATCACCTTATTCATCCCCTCATCCTCATCTCCCAACCCCGCCCCGGAGCCCCAGGATATTAATACCCGTAACATGACGGAATATGCAGGATAGAGGGATATTGTGCCGACGAATGGTGTTGTAAGACCTCAATTGGGGGTAGGCGAAAACAGAGGAGTGGTTGTGCCGCGGGAAGGGATATATGTCTGAATGTTTTCCATTTAGTCCAATTCCATCAAGCAACTTACCTCCTGATACTACCACAGAGCTCGTCACAGAGCAAGGGTTCGACTGAATTCCTAACGCTGCTTCTCAGCAGACGCTCGTTGCGGTAAACTGACCCCCATAAAGAGCCTTGCCATGGCCTCATGGTAGTTGGGGTGCTTTTCTGCCAACAATCATTCCCCCACACCTCTTGTTAGTGGGCCTGGCCTCTCTAGGGAAGTAGGTACCTGAGTCCCCCAAAGAACCGTATTCCTGGGTACCGGTACACCGAGGAAGCAGGCCGCTGTCATTGATTCCGTTACCCCCTCTTCATGTCGCGGGACTCGGGGTTCAATGGAACGTAATTATGGCTGATGTGGCTAAACCATACTGCTAGAGGAGGTCAGTAGTTTTCTAGGTACCGAGCAGGTTTCTGCGAGGGGGTACCTGTAGTTACCATAGGTGCCGAAAGTATTTTTGTGGGACTGACCTGACATCCTATAGATACCCGCAGGGCCCCCCCCTTTGCCAGCGCCGTTGTCTATACCGCGGGGAGGGGGGAATTCTTTTGTGCTTTCACCCGAGGGTTATATAATTTCCAAACCTCCTTGTAGTATTCTGACAACGCTTCTATCGCCCCTCGAAGTTGACCTCTCACAGTGGCATAGTCCACGGGAATGCCTTGCAACTTTTCTTCTCATCACTGTCATAACCCCAAATTGTAGATTACTGGGCAGGGAGCGAGGTTGTGACCCACCCATTGTGAGAGTTAGGTTCGAAGTGGCAGGGAGAGATTTCTGCCATAGTACAGGAAGTCAGTATTCCGGATGGGGAGGGTAGATATTCAAGCGGAGCTGCTAGGTAGAGCATTCTGTATCGTCTTGTGGGGGATATATTATGCAGGATACTTTGAAGTTATTTCCTGCGGGGCCTCATGTACAGAACATAGCCAAAGTAACCAAGAGTACCCATCGTAGATACCTTCATAATTAACTTTCTTGTTTTTTCCAGTCTATATGTCTATGGAGCCGTAGGCTATGGGGCTGCCATAATCTCTTTGACATGACCTTCATTGGGAGCGGTCGACCCCCGACATAATCGTACTGACCTTGGAGGCGATATTTGGGAATGGGGAGACAGATATCCAAAAGCTTGGCACGATAGCAGGATAAAGCTAAACTCCATTTGTGTTCGGGTTTTTTTTTTTGGCTCTATGGCTCCGTACCTCCCTACGGTATCCACCAAATAGCGTCGTTCCCACAGACGTTTGTGCCTCGTTCCCAGGGCGTGGGTTGTTTCTACACCCGTTGCACTGCTTACCTAAGTTGTATGTACTGTATGTACATGTATGTTTGCCAAGACATTTGTTGTTTTGAAAATATCTAGCTCCGAGCACCATATCCTTTTTTTTTATTTTAAAAAATCATTAATCGCATTTATCCTATCTAGAATATGGCGATGGACTGCAGCTCCCGGTTCCCCGGGTGGCCTCTCTACTCCCTCCGGGCCAGTCCCTGCCCTCCCCGTCCTTTTACTCTCCCCTATCTATCTACAAAATAAACTCCGCCACTGCCTCACACCATTTCTCGTCTTCCCATAGCATCTCACTCCTCCTGCCTTTCCCATCTCCAACCCACGGGCACTGCATCAAATGCGCCGCATTTTGCGCCGTCCACCCATCGCACACGCACTGTGGACTCTCGCTTTTCCCGATTTCCTTCAACCACTGCTGTTGCGGCCCTTTGTCCGTAATCATATATACTAGCCCCCTCAGTGCCATCCCCGCCCATTTCATGTGCTTTGGCGCCTTCGGATATATGGGGAATTCTTGTTTTATACCCGCTGGTGTGACTATGTTCATCCCATGTCAACTGTTCTTCTCGCCATCACATCTGCTTCTTCATTTCCCTTTATCCCACTATGTCCTTTCACCCACATCAGCGTTCGTGGTCTCTCCCTTATTTTATTCACCAGCTCTTCCTCTATCCACGAGCGTGGTCTGTTATGCTGTAGGTTCTGGATGCGTTGTATGACTCCTTGACTGTCCAGCGCCACTACCTCTTTTCCTTCCCATGCTAGTAATACCCCCATCTCTTCCGCATCCGCTACTGTTGCCCATTCCCCCAAGTAAAATCCTTTTTCCCTCGTTGCCCCCCCGGCTCTCCCTTCCATCCTGCTTCTGTCTGTCCACTCCTCTACCTCCTCCTCTACCAATTCTTTCACTCTTATCTCTGTTTTCCTTCCTGGATGCTTCTCCCCTGCCATCCAACGTAGCTCTGTGTCTTCTCCTAGTGCCTCTCTTAGAATCGGTTCCGCCACCGCCCTCAGTTCTGGCAAGTGCCTCCCATACACGGATGCTGCCCAACGAATCCTCTTGTTTCTCATGATACATTCAATCCCCTCCAATCCTACCAACGCCTGTACTTTGTCTTTCCGGCTGCCAGGATAGGCCCCGATCGTCCACCTGTACATTTCGCACGCCAACCTGCTTTGTTGCTCGCTCGGGACGGGGTACAGTTCACACCCGTATTTAAGTATTGGCAGCAGTTGTTGTGTGAGGATTGTTCGTTTCCCTTTCGCCGGGAGTTTGCTGAGACGCTTTATCCCTTCCCACGCTGCTTTCGCCTTCTGACACCGGTACTTTTGATGCCTTCGTTGGTCCTGCATTACCACGCCCAGGTGTTTCCCCTTATTCCCTTTCCAATCTTTCTCTCGATCCCACTTTATCCCCGTCTTTCTTGCCGCCTCTTCCATTGCTTCATCCATCTCCTTTTCCCCTCCTACTCGTACTCTATTCACATCATCTATGTAAGATAACGGCCAGTAACTGACCCTGCGCTCCTCCCCCAATATTCTACCACCGGTCCTCTGCCTCAACCTTCCCTCCACCTCCCACACCACACTCGACATGTAGATGGTGAACAGGGCTGGCGAGAGTGGACTTCCTTGAGGTGTACCCCCTGTCATCGTTACCTGTCCCAATCTCCTTCCGTCGACCTCTATTTCGAACGTCCTCGGTGCAAGTCAGTCATCTATCCACCCTCTTAATTTTTCATGTTTGCTCAGAATATCCCGCACGTGCTCCCTCCTCACAGTGTTGAATGCTGACTGGGCGTCTCTCCCTACTATTACCCCGGCTGGGTTTTGCTCCGCAATATGCGCCATTAACATGACACTATCTATGGCCCCCCTCCCTTTTCTTCCAGCAAACGCTCGCTCATGCTATAGTTCTACTCGCTCTTGCAATTCCTCCGCTATCAATTTCTCTGCTAACTTCCCTGCCACATTCGCCAGCACAATTGGTCGCCACCCTTTTACTTTCGCATGATCTTTTCCCGGTTTTGGGATCATCACCACCTTCAATTCCCTCCATTTTTCCGACATCCTCGATCCCTCTTCCATTTCCGCCACTTGCCCGATGTCCTCTAGTAATGCTTTCCCTACCCTCGTGTCTTTTATTGCCTTTAATAGCTTCCAGCTTATCCCGTCCGGTCCCGCTGCGTTGTCATTCCTTGTCTTCTTTAGTGCTCGGTGGATTCTTGTCATCGTTTCTGTACTCGGCATCCTCCTCGCTTGTTCTCGCACTTCTTCGCGTGCTTCCGCTTCGTCCATTATTAGGTTGTGTTGCGCAAAAGCTTCCCGGAGTTCCTCCTTTGTTTCGTATTTCTTCCCGTCGCTGTCTGTCAACGCTCCGCACCTCTCGTTCATCCCGAAAGGGTTCTTGCACACCCTCACAATGTCCCACACTTCCTTTCCCTTTGACACCCAATCACTCCACATTTCTCTCTTTGCTTTCCTTATCTCTCTCCGGAGTTCCCTCCTCGCTGTCCTGGAGTGTTTTGCCCTCTTCCGCAAGCTATCCCATTCTTTTTTCCACCACGGCTTCAACCGCCCCACTATGCTGACCTTCCTCTCCCATCCCTTTCTCTTTAATCTCAACGTCTCTTCATACGCTTCTCCCACATACATGAACCCTTCTCGCCCTTCCTCTTCTTTTTCATTCTCTACGTACGCCTTCACTGCGTCCCAGTCGATCCGCACAAGCTGTCTTTTCTTGCTCCCACTTTGCTTTCGGAGACCTAGTATTGCGTGATCTGATGTATGATCCCATTCTCTCTCAATCTTCCATGGCCTCGTTCCTCCTCTTGTCAGGATGCGATCAATTGTACACTTGTGTGTCTTGCCATATCTGTGTGTGTATTCCGCTGTCCCTATGTCCATCATTTCCTCTCCCTCGATCCACTCCTTCAGCATGTTGTCCTTTCCATTCCTATGGCAGTTCAGATCCCCCACCACTGTATGAGCTCCTCTTCGTATCATTGTCTGCAGTCTCGCTTTCACTGTCTGCCTGTTTAGCTTTGGTCGTAAGTATGCCGCCGCTATATCGCCGTCTATCATCGCCCAGCTTCCTTCTCCTCTCACCGGGACCTCACTTCCTCTCAGTTTGTATACCACTATATCCTTGCTTTCGTATGCTATTTCCATCCCTGGCTGTTGTATCCTCTTCTTCTCCTCCCCCCACGGCTCTGCAACTACCACCACCTCCGCCTTTTCTTCAACCGCAACCTGTAGCACCACATGTGTTGCCTCGCGCGCTCTTCCTACATTTTGGTATAGTATTTTTAACTCCCTTTCTTCTTCTTCTCCTCTTGCCCCCTTCCCCCCGCGCCTCCCTCTGCTCCCCTCCTCTCCTGTGCCTGCCGGTGTACTATTTATGGGTTCGGGTATGGCCCCCGCCTGTGTATGCTTCGTAATCCCTCCTTGTAGCCCACGCTCTGTGCCCTGTGTCCCCATCCCTGTGTTCATCCCAGTTCTCTCTCTTACTCGGCCCTGCTGATGGTGACCGTTCCCTGTATCCCACTCGTCTCGCCACTGTTTCCTCGTCTTCCGTTGCGAACACTCCACTCATTATCCTCTCCTTTCTCTGGATATCCAGAACCGTCTTCCTGTCCTTAGCTCTCAGCGGACAATGGTATTCCCAGTGCCAGCCATCGCAGTACCTGCATATTGGGCACCTCTTGTCCCCCTTTGCCCAGCAATTTTGTGTCGTGTGGTTCATCCTCCCACATCTCTGGCAAGCGTCACGTCGGAATTGGGGAGACCACATCCGGGGCTTCCATGATCCGTGGTGCTCTCTTATATAGAGCACCATATCCGCAACCCTCTCTCATACTCAAGTCGCTCGTCGCGTCTACAGCGGCTTGCGCCAACCAGACCACCGACCGCTTAAGTAGTCCAGCCGCACAAGTATATTCATACATGCGATCTAGGTGAAATGTTCCTTTACTGGACACGTCTGTACCGCTGTCGCATCACTCGAAACCTGTACTTCGAACAAAACCTACTGCTGGACAGAGAGTCATGGTCTTAGCCACATCGGGGCACAGGGGTATCGGGTTACCGGGGTATCAAGGCTTGCGGGATTGGCAAGGCTTGTGGGGCTATCGAAGCTGGCAGGGCTGATGGGGTTGGTAGAGCTGGCAGAGCTGGCAGAGCTGGGAGGCTGGTTGGACATGCGGAGCTATCAGGGCTGGAGGCTAGAGCTGGGGGTGAGAGTTCATCAGCCTGGGGATACGTTCCAGCGCTGATGTCTAGGTCATACGGTATGGCCAGCGGAGGTTAAGTTGCCAGTCAGATATCGGGTTGCCAGGCAGGTCGAAAGTTGGGGTTTACCAGCGGGAAGAATGACGGGGTCGCGATGGTGATTTCACTCTTTCATCCCGGTAGAGTGCGTGGTCTAGGTCATGGCAAATCTATGAACGCTGGAGATTGGAGGTACCTAGGGCCGAGCGCCAGGGGTAGGGTTCGTAACAGTTGGTAATTCGTTTTATTTCTTACATTTCTTAGCTTAGTACTACTCAGGACAAGTCACAAGACCTATGACTCCCGGGCAAGCGGGTGACTCACAGAGGATGAGTCATTGGGAGTACAGCTGACTCAGAGGCGTGACTTTTTTTTTTTTAAGGATCCATTAATCGTATTTAGCCTAGTCTCGGAACCGCTACCTTTTTGTGTGGCGTATTTAGCCTATCTAGACCATGGCGATGCATCGATGGACTGCAGCGCACTATTGCTAGTTGGCTCTCTCTCCTCCGGGCTATTCCTGCCCCCTCAGAGGCGTGACTCATAGTATGAGTCACAAAAGCTGGAGGCCTGAGCCCGGGAAATCTATAAATCAAAGTAGATTTCCCCTCTCGGAGGATTTAAGAGGTAGGAGACAGGAGATAGGAACTTATCTCAGAGTGGGCCTGAGACGGGGCTGTGGTGGTGGCCTCGGTCTAGATGCTGATGGCGATGATAGCGGAGGAGCATCTGGAGGGGAGATCGTGGGGCGAGACGCCCAGTCGGCGTTCAACACAGTGCGGAGAGAGTACGTACGGAAGGTCTTGGGGAATCACGGATGGCTGGGGGAGTGGGTCGACGACTGGCTAGCACCGAGGAGGTTTAATGTCGAAGTGGATGGACACACCCTAGGGACCCGGTAACGATCACTGGAGGGACAGCCCGCTGTCCCCTGCCTTATTCACCGTGTACATGTCGGGCGTGGTGTGGGACGCGGAGAGGAGGTTATTGCAGGAGAGGGCGACGAGAAAGTCACTTGCCTCTGTCTGTCATTGGCGATGTCAATGGGGTTAGAGTGGGGGGTGAGGAGGAGATCGACGAGGCGTTGGAAGAAGCAGCACAGGAGGCGGAGATCAAGCGGGATAGGTCGAAAGACTGGCGGGGACGAGGGGGACGGCATCTGGGGTAGTCATGCAAGACCAGCAGCGCCACCAGAAGCACCGCACACAGAATAGCCCCAATGGCGGGCCTTATGCATAGCCCCAGCACAGCCCCAGCACAGCCCCAGCACAGCCCCAGCACAGCCCCAGCACAGCCCCCGGGCAAGTTCTTATAGGGACCAGACATTCCCCTCTGGATTCAATACAAGAGATCAATGATGGACAGGCCTGATAAGAGTCCTGGCCTAGCAGGCCTTTGATAAGCAAGCAAATTCCCCACTTCAGTCAATCTAGATGGAATAGATAAACACAAATCCAAGAGATCAACCAGTTAATTATTTACGTTCTTTTGAGGACTCTTACCCTGAACTCTTATCCATTATTTATTACTCAGTC
>Ga0307514_10004725_pt1 | contig 12446 bp, 16 predicted proteins | sample 16_EM_MG_FD_203088 | JGI IMG/M metagenome (GOLD analysis project Ga0307514, IMG submission 203088) | Populus trichocarpa ectomycorrhiza microbial communities from riparian zone in the Pacific Northwest, United States - 16_EM | ecosystem: Host-associated > Plants > Roots > Unclassified | place...
GTTTACCTATAAGATTACCCCCCCCCCCCCACCCCCCCAACTCCCCCTTACCCCCATAGGCTGAATATTGGCTGCATAAACTCATGGCTACTAAGAGAACCCCAGCTAGCACCTATACTTACATTAAACCAGTGCTGAATCAGGAGTGTACAGAGTGGTAAAATCGTAGCACCTTCCAGGCTTTCCGAAAACAGAACCTAATACCCACGGCCAACAGTGGGAAGACAGCCAAGGCATGAAGTGAGTGAGCGGATAGTGAAATTGGTAAGGGAGGCCTTGCAAAAAACCAAAAATGGGAGCGCAGGACCAGACGGAGTGAGCTGGAGGCTCCTCAAGATGATTAAGGATACTCAACTGGGGAAGGCGATGTAGCTCAGGTGGCCAGCATGGAAGGGACGAGAATGCCTGCCAGAGGAGTGGAGGGGAATGAAAATGGTGATGCTTCCGAAACCAGGGAAACATCACACCAAGGTTAACCCGGTATGCATGTCTAGCGTTGTATGGGAAGCGGAGAGGAAACTGAAGCAAAGGAAACATATGGAATTCAGGGGGGACAAGCGGGAGCGATACTGGCCGCTCTCCTTCATTGATGATGTGAATGGAGTGTGCGTAGGGAACGAGAAAGAAGTGGACAGAGCACTGCAGGAAGCCGGGGCAGAGGCGGGAATAAAGTGGGACAGGGAGAAGGACTGGAAGGGAAAACATGGGAAACATCTAGGAGTGATCATGGGTGACAAACGCAGACACCAAAAGTACAGGGCGCAGAAGGCGAGAGCGGCGTGGGAGTTGGTACGGAGGTTAGGCAAGCTGACAGCAATCGGGAAGAAGAAAATAGTGATACAGCAAATCCTACCGATCCTAATATATGGATGCGAGGTATATCCGGAGCCGAGCGAACAGCAACAAAGGCTATCAGCGGAATGCCAGAGGTGGGTGGTAGGGGCATACAGGGGAAGCAACCAGGAAAAGGTCGAAGGATTGACAGGCATAAGCGAACTGGGGAGGATGATGATGTGCAAGCGCATACGATGGGCGGCGTCAGTATATGGGAGACATCTACCGGAATTGCGAGAAGTGGCAGAGCCGATTTTACGGGAGTGGATAGAGGAGGATGCAGAGCTGCGATGGATGGAGGGAGTAAACGGGGAGCGGGAAGTAAAAGTAGTACAGTTGGAGGAAGAGAGGGTAGCAGAGTGGACAGACGGCAGCAGAATGGAGGGGAGAGCGACAGCAGCAACAAGAAAGAAGGCAGAATACCTGGGAACAATGGCTACGATAGCGGATGCAGAAGCGCTAGGAGTATCGTTGGCGTGGGAACAACATGGTGTGGTGGCTCTAGACAGCAAAGGAGTGATGCAAAGAATACAGAGGCTGATGCAACAACAGCCGAGATCATAGATTGAGGAGCGACTAGCGAAACAAATGACGGAAAGGCCCAGGACGTTGATGTGGGTGAAGGGTCATGATGGGATGGAGCGTAACGAGAAGGCAGATGCAAGAGCGAAGGAAGAGGTGGGTATGGGCATGCGGGTGCACAAGCCTGACAGAGTTACACCGGCAGGCATCCGGCAAGCATATAGACTGCACGGGGAGCACCCGCCTACCTACGATGGACCACACAAGCGATACGGGGGTTGACGTACATGGTGAGACTGAAGAAGATAGAGAAGGTGGAGGATGCAAGCTGCGTCTGCGACGGATGGACCCCACAAATGCAGCTCACCTGTATGGGTGTCCGTGGGTTGGGGATGGGAAGGGGAGGACGAGGGAGCTGGCGATGAAAGCTGAGAGGTCGTGTGAGGAGGTAGCGAGGTTCGTGAGCTGAGTAAGGGGAGTATGTACGTAGAGAGAGGGGACAGGGACTGGCCCGGTGGGGGAGAGAGGCACCTGGCAACAGGACGCTGCAGTCCACCGTCATAGGCTGAATACGAAAAAACCGTAGCACCTCAACAAGGGGCACTAACTTGCATAAAAATATGCAATTACGAGAGCTCGTGTCAAGCTAGCTAAGGTATTGCCTCCTCACTACACTCTCCCATTGACCCCTCCTCCAGTGCATCACTAACAATCATAGATAGATCTCCAATGGTTCTAGAAGCTCTAATACCCCCATATTTGGGGCTGCAAAAGTCACTGTGCTTAGGGGGATATGCCGGCGCCGGCGCCAGCGTTAACTACAAGCGATTTCTATCATTGCACGTGATTCGCTTAGTCCTCAGTAGTTACCTACCTTGAAGCAGGCCGGGATTTATTACTCACGTAGTTCCCCAGATTTGCATGGTGTGATGTCGCTGTCAATGCTGTTTTGCAGGGAGATGGATGCTTCAGGCATGGGGAGCACGGGGGTGTCGTCATGCGGGCTGAGAAACCGCACGCCATGTTCTGTGATGATGGCCAGAGAAACCATTTGGAATCTGGGGAAATATATCAGCCAGTCTGGTCTATGGGGGGGCGAGAAAATGGAATGTTGAAAGGAAATATATGTTCCGGCCCAGCCATGACACATGTACTTTTCGTCAGTAGCTCAGTCCATTCATCACTAGACTGGTCTCTTGGTGAGTGGCCCTACCAATTGACTGACCTGCCCAGTCAAGCTGGTCCGGTCTATTCAATATGGTTGGAGGAAAGTTCTTTGCTATCAGCTAACTAAATATACAGTGTCATAGCCTTAGAAATGCGGAATAAACAACTTGAAAAAAGAAACGAGATATACATGCACTCCCAGTTATACTCTCAGGATGGCCGCCAGTTAAAAGATAATAATAATAAAAAATAAAACCCAAATATACATCATGATGTTACGGGGGTCCCGTAATACTCAGATATATATGGGGGTGAGAGCGTAACTAATAGTAAAGTTACCGGCGTAAATACGTGTCCGATGCAAATCACTACTTGAGGCTTGTTCCTAAAACTATCCAAGTCCTACGCTTAACTATATGGAGCTCGTGATCTGATAAGGGACTTATCAGATCTGTGTGAAGACTCTAGTTTAGGAATAGTGCGCCTTGTTAGCCTGCTACCTATTCGGGAAGTGACTTCCCGATTCGGTTGGACTTAGTACTGGTTCTGCCACTTCTCAGGCTGACTGACATACATGAGATAAGAACTAACCTGTCCAATAGAAATACCTATAAGTATATCCCAACAACGCGTACCGGTAACTACTAATAACAAACACAGATGACTCCCATACCGGTATCGTCAGGTCACACCCTTCCTTATGCCAATCCTATCTGATGTCACCCATGACGCATTGATACCTATTCCCTAACGGGTGATCAGTCCATTAGTTGGCTATCAATTAGGACTTGGTCTGCTTAGTAGCATAGGTCTCTTACCCGAGCTCTAACACATGACCCATATCCATTCCACCCCCCCATCATTATAACCTTAGACACACGGAATAAATGAAATAGAAGACTAAACATACACTCCATGTTATACTCTCAAGATAACCGGCAGTTAGAAAATAGAAAAAATCAACATAACAAACTACTTACATTGAGTTGCTTGTATTTGGAACTTGTGTCTGGCGCCGAGTACCATTGGCGCCCTACCTGCCTAGTTCTTTCTAGGCATTGTCATTTTCCGATAATAAAATACTGCTGTAGCCGTTTTCAGTAATCCCGTGGTATCATATACAGTAAGTATGTATAGTATTGAGAGATCACTGTGGTTAAATTGAGATCTATGGAAACAACTACGCTCTAAAAAACAACATAGCTACCCTCATGCCCTACCAAAAATCAACCTAAGACCCAATACCCCCCCTGACAATATGACCTTCCAAAAGCCATCCCCCTCCCCAAAGCCTCCCCCAATAGGTCACATATCGATTGGCCGGTGAGCCTGTGGGATCACTGGGAGGCCTTCATTTATCATCCATATTCATATTAAAACAGCTTCTCAGGCAACAGCCTACAATATAGTGCTGTTAAATAAGCCAGTCACTCACTGCTGCAAAATGCGCTATTTTGAGAATTGGCCGAATTTTCTTGATTTATGCTCCCTTGAATACCCCCCTGCGCAATCCCTGCATCCTCAACCACCATGGAGAGGTCTCCAATAGCTCTAGGAGGAGCTTCAATACCCACTCCTTTTGGACTCCAAGGGTCACTTCAGATGCAGGGTACTCTAGCCTCTTCCGAGGCGTTTGACTCTGTGCGGATGATCAACATAGAGCATCCAATCCAGCGCCCAATCCAGCGTCCGATCCAGCTATCCAACCCAGCTATCCAACCCAGTGTTCAATCCAATGTCTCGACCTTACCCATCATGCCATTCAAAGTAGCCATTGCGGATGATTAACCCAGAGCCCAACCCTTTTAAAATTGCAAGAATCATGTGCTCAGCCCAAGCATGAATGTCAATGATTAATTACAATGCTAGGAGAGCTCCTGAGTTTGGAGCGGGGTTTGATTGAAGCTGGGCTTGAAGCTGGGCTGGATGCTGGGCTCGATACTAGACACTAAGAGAAATACTGGGTTGGATATTGGATTGGAGCCAGGTTGAATACTAGGAGAGAGGTTAGATTAGGTGTTGAATTGGAAGCTGGATTGGGCGCTAGATTGGGCTCTATGTTGATCATGCGCAATGACAGTTTTGGGGGAGTTGAATGCCTCGGATATGGCGGCCTCGCTAGTTGTAAATTTCACCCGACATCACTTTCTCCTATACGAGAGCTTTTTCAGTATCGGTAATGTACAGGAAGATCTAATAAGCCTTCTTGAGAACCCCCAACGTCAACCTCAGTCAACTGAAAACATAACTTTTCCCTGGATAGGCAGATGGATGACCAGCTACTCTATACAAATCATCACACAAAAACAGACCAACATCTAACACCCGGCCTACCATACCCAAACTGCAGTTCCATTGATTTAAGTTGCACCTAAAATATACCAACCAGTGAATTAGTTGATCAAAGGTTCTAACAGCCAACAAGTCCAAGGAAACCCGTACCTTCTATGACAGCAACATTGACAGATGGCTGGAGATATGCAGCCGGGAGAGCGGCAAAGTCAATAGATATTAAAATAAGTCTACCGGTGGGAGATCCAATGACAAGAATGTTGGCAGTGTCATTTATTGCAGCGCGAGATGGTCGGTATTCAACAGGAAGCCAGAGCAATTTCTTCATGTTGCATGTGATCCATTGATCAGTAACATAAAGGGAATGAGTTAACGTGTGTGGTAGTTCCCGATTGCCGCCGATGTGAGGAGATGACTTGAGCTGCAGTATGCCGCGACTCGTATGGAGATGCGTTCCGTCATTAGAAAACTTCATATTGTAGATGGTGTCATGAGTTTCTATGATTTCTATCGTTACTTTGGTTCTAGTATCCCATAATCTGACTGTTTTGTCCCAGGATGCAGAGGCAACAAGCTTTCCATCAAGTGAAAACGCGACCGAAAGGACACTTTGGGTGTGACCTTTCAAAACTGCACATTGCTTTCCAGTTGATGTATCCCATAATCTGACCGTTTTGTCCCAGGATGCAGAGGCAACAAGATTTCCATCCGGTGAAAACACAGCTGAAACGACAATGTTGGTATGACCTTCCAAAACTCCACATTGTTTTCCTGTTGATGTATACCATAATCTGACTGTGTGGTCGCTGGATGCAGAGGCAAGAAGCTTTCCATCGAGTGAAAACACAGCCGACCTGACAGTCCCGCGATGACCTTGCAAAACTCCACATTCCTTTCCTGTTGAAGCATCCCATAATCTGGCCGTGTAGTCAGCGGATGCAGAGGCAATACGCTTCCCATCAGGTGAAAACACAGCCGAATTGACTGTGCTGGTATGACCTTCCAAAACTGCACATTGCTTTCCTGTTGGTGTATCCCATAATCTGACAGTGTGATCCCAGGATCTAGAGGCAATGAGCTTCCCATTGGGTGAAAACACAGCCGAACCGACAAACCCGGTGTGACCTTCCAGTACTGCACATTGCTTTCCTGTTGATGTATCCCATAATCTGACCGTTTTGTCGTAGGATGCAGAGGCAACAAGCTTTCCATCAGGTGAAAACACAACCGAATTGACATGCGTGGTATGGCCTTTCAAAATTCCATATTGCTTTCCCGTTGGTGCATCCCATAATTTGACCGTTTTGTCGTTGGATGCAGAGGCAACAAGCTTTCCATTGGGTGAAAATACAGCCGAATTGACCCAACCAGTATGACCTTCCAAAACTCCACATTGCTCTCCTATTGATGTATCCCATAATCTGACCGTGTTGTCGACGGATGCAGAGGCAACAAGCTTTCCATCGAGTGAAAACACAGCCGACTTGACTTCAGAGGTGTGACCTTTCAAAATCCCACATAGCTTTCCTCTTGATATATCCCATAATCTGACTGTTTTGTCGAGAGATGTGGAGGCAACAAGCTTTCCATCGGGGGAAAACACAGCCGAATAGACAGTCCAGACATGGCCTTTCAAAACGCCACATTGCTTGCCGGTTGATGCATCCCATAATCTGACCGTGCTGTCCTCGGATGCGGAGGCAACAAGCTTTCCATTGGGTGAAAACACAGCCGATTTGACCCAACGGGTATGACCTTCCAAAACTCCACATTGCTTTCGTGTTGATGTATCCCATAGTCTGACTGTTTTGTCGTCCTGGGATGTAGAGGCAACAAGCTTTCCATCGGGTGAAAACACAACTGAATTGACATTCGTGGTATGGCCTTCCAAAACTCCATATTGCTTTCCTGTTGATGTATCCCATAATCTGACCGTTCTGTCCTCGGATGCAGAGGCAACAAGCTTTCCATTGGGCGAAAACACAGCCGAGTTGACGAAATTGGTATGACCTTCCAAAACTCCACATTGCTTACCAGTTGATGTATCCCATAATCTGACCGTGTTGTCCTTGGATGCAGAGGCAACAAGCTTTCCATCAGGTGAAAACATAGCCGAATTGACCCAATGGGTATGACCTTTCAAAACTCCACATTGCTTTCCTGTTGATGCATCCCATAATCTGACCCTTTTGTCGTTGGATACAGAGGCAACAAGCTTTCCATCGGGTGAAAATACAGCTGAATTGACTTTATCGGTATGGCCTTCTAGCGTCTGTATCAATGAGCTCCACATGTGCGCCACTTTGGGTTCTATAGTAACCCAAGGGATATTTTTGAAGTATCCTCCTCGGATTAGACTGGATCTTGGAGTAAATAAAAGTCCCGAATAGTAGACCTGAAGAGGTGCCACTTCAATAATTGACCTCATATGCAATATAAACCGTTTGGCATCATATGCAAGTTCTAACAATCCAGGACCATAGTCTCCCAATTGTCCCTATTTTCAGGTCAATACTATTCTGTGTATAAACTAATGAGCATTGCAGCTTACAGATAGTATCTCCTCTAGAGCTATTATCACATGAGCTCCATTTGATACCTCTCCAATTAAGCTAAGTCCCTCCAGCCAATGAAGAAAGTGTTGTTCCAGAAATTGCCGAATGGTCTTGATGTCTTCTTCTACTGGATTCCCAAGTCGCCAGTGATCAAGCCAGTAACGGCATGCGTATTGAACGTGTAGTGGAAAGCTTTTTTGTATCGTATCATCAGGAATCTCGGTGATCAAAGCTCCTGGACCCCAAAGATCGCATATATTTTCCTGGAGCTGAGATATATGCGACATACATTTTCGAAATAGGCTGGTGTGTCGCTCTTTCTCATCTGTCTGAAACCGAGAATCACTGCACCTCTGGGAATCCAGTAGGAAGTCACGGAAGGATAGATGAAATAATCGGACAGGCTGGCTTTCATCTTCTGGGACATTGAGAACAGAACGCAAAAAGTCCAAAGTGCTTGAAACCATTTTGACTGGTATTTGAAGGAGTTGTGCTAGATCCCTAGCTGGCATAGTATTAAACATTACCACAATGGATCCAACTACCTGTCTAAACCGCCCTGCTAATTGTTCACATTCCTGATAACCTCGTTTACCAAGAACTGAGTGCTGGAGTAGTGTTGTATATATGCCGTCAAGATGCTCTGTTGCCGACAGGGATGACTTGGTTGCACCAAGAACGAAAGAGAGTTGTTCTTCAGGTCCATCTATGCCGTCTTGAATAAATCGAAGTGTTGTTGCAGCGTAGATAAACAGCCCAGCTGCTCTTTCCACCAATTGTTCAATAATGAACTCATCTGGCCATGGTGTCCCCAGCCCATGTTTGGCTTTCAGTGGCGACAACTTTTGCAGAAAGAAAGTGGATATATCTGCATTAACTGTATCAAGCGGGATATTATGGAGTATAAAATCCTGATACGCCTCACCAGACAACTGACGAAATCCATCGAAGATGGGGATTTCTGGTCTGCTGGTAAGAAAAATCTTAATCTGAACTGTCGCAAGGTCCTTGGCTTCTGCAAGTAGTAGGAGGATTAATTGGATATCTTGCATGCTGTCACATTCATCAAGTGCATCAATTACTACAACCAGTTGAATTGATTGAGTAGGGGCATTCTTCAATGGATTCAGAATGAGTTGATTCCACTGCTCCCGAGGTCCTTGTTTAAAGATATGAGCATTGTTGTCGATGGCGTCTGAGATGGATGTCCGGAGTACTGGTAAACTGATTGCAAGCTGGGCAGCAATCGTAGTGAAGAACATGCCAGCGTGACTGACGTCCTTTTTGCCTCGGGTAAAGAAGAAACTCGCTGCAAGTCTTTTCTTTTCTGCAAGCTCTCGAGCAATTGTGCGAGAAATCGTGGATTTGCCGGTCCCAGCCATTCCGTTGAGCCAGAAGATGCATCTGCTATCCGGATCGTCACACCAGTCCATAATCTGCTTACGGAGCTCTACTCGCGTATCCTGCAAACAATGATCCTCATGTCGGCGGAGCCAGTCGTTATGGGCAGCACCTTCAGCGCATGGTAACTTTGCGATATTTGTGCTTTGTTGCATTGACTGTATACATACATACCACTAGTTAGTACTAGTACTGAGCGATTTTATGTGTGGATCAATAGTGGACACTTTCCTCAACTCGATTGTCAACTCTCTCAACTCGATTGTCAATTTGAATAACAGCCGTCCTAGTAATGATAATCCATAGATATTAGCATATTCTATTCCTTCAGTCGAGGTACGAGGAAGAAGTAGATAGGCTCTTACATCTGGTCAGAATTCATGGCAAAAATCAAAGCTGACTTATGCCGCTCAAGTAACTGAAGAATTTGTTCCACATCCGCCTTTTGAAATGGCCACTTCAGCCTCTCTCTCAGCGTTTTTCTCTTTTTGTTTTGTCTTACGCTTGGCTGCAAAATCTGAAGAATTTGGTCAAACTTCTTTTCAAGTTCAGAAGAGCTACTCTCGAGGAGCGGCTTCAATGCAATCAACTTGGTGGCACCAGGACCTTTCGCCAAGTGGCTAACTTGCTGAAATGTAGTTTGGAGAGCCATAATGCTATCCATAAGGTCGCCCATCTCGGATTGGGCATTCTTAGCATCCTAACCCCATCTAAAGTTATTTACTACTGATTGTGGCTCAAATTGGTTGGGGGGGATTCTTACCTGATAGTATTTGTAGATAGTCGACCAGACCTTGCCAGCAGCCTGGACCACAGCCACCGCGCTTGCGACTGCACCTAGTACTTCGGCCATTGTATTTTATGTAAATATTACAATGTTGTCGTTGTGCTGTATTGTGTTGTGTGTATCGTTGTGTTGTGTGTCGTTAGGTTGTGTGTGTTGAGTTGTTAGCAATCCAGACATCGACCCCGCACGGCAGTGACAAGGGTAAATAAATGTATTGTTCCTGGCGATTGAAAACAATAGAACAATACTATTCATGCAAGAGTAGTTAGCCGATTCCTGTAACTTAGTCTGGTTGGTAAGCAGACGACTTTTATGGCTGCCGTGATTCGCTTAGCCCTCTGTAGTTACCGGTACCTACCCCGAAGCAGGCCCGGGTGTATTTTTTCTTTTTTTTTTGAGTCTATCCCGAGACAGAGCCCACCGTGCATCAATACTATTGTTCCCATTGTTAAGAACAAGCGATACGTCTGCGGAGCCCTAGGCTAACTAAGGACAAAGGGGAAGATTTATTACTTACAGTACATACGTAGTAGTTACCCAGATTTGCATGGCGTTAGCGGTGAATGTCAAAAAAATCAATTTCCCTACCAGAGCTAGGGCAACCCAATACAACACGGCGCATTGGGACCATAGTAAATCCACCCCCACCCCTCAAAGCCCCAACCGCCCACTCTGGGTATACTCCTTCAGGATACCACCACTGAAACCTCCTCTTGAAATATCCTGGAAACTCTCCCTTCACAATCGCCTCTCCCGCCTCATGCATCATCTGTACAGCCAATAAACATTATGCATTGTGAGTAAATGCACACCTGCTGTCTCCTTCGCTACAAGATGGTGGGGTGGATCAGCGCTCTAGTAATTCCTAGTCCAACGGGGGTATCTGGGTTTTGGGGATTGTATGCGTGGGATGTGGGGGGGTAGGGAGCGCCAGCAAGAAGGCAGATGGGGCAGGTGTATGTGATGTCGACGGGGGAAAGGGACTCTGAGAAGGTCGATTGCCGGAGGTTGAGGACGCCAGAAGAGGTTATGGCGTTGCCGAAGCGGTCGGTGTGGGTGGCCCAGACGCAGTCGAACATGTCGGCACCGAGGGCAACGGAGACGAGGTGGTCTTCGGGGTAGCCTTAGGGGAGAGGTTAGATGCTAAGCTCAAGGTTAAGGAGGGAATGAGGCGGTGGGTGGAGTGGGGTGCAATGTAATGTTGTATGATATAATTGAGATAAATAATACATACCACCCCAATCACATATCTCGGTTTCCCCTCCGGTAGCAATCCTGTACAAGTATTCACCACTTTACAATAACTCACCTTCTCCTCTCCTTCAGTCAATCCCCCAATTGCAATCCCCGGGGTGCCCCTCTTGACCATCTCCTCACAGCACTCCCTCTGCAAATCAAGATCCAGTCCACCCTGAATAATACAAAACAGGTTCCGCGTTTCAAGGCTCTTGTGTGCAGAAAGACACCGAGCTAGCCACAGTATTGCGCTTTCTGCATTCGCTGCGACGTTGTGACGACTACGTCATCGAGTTGCATGAGGATTTGCAGGGAGATGGATGCTTCGGGGGTGAGGAGCATGTCGGAGGAGGGCCGTGCCAACCAGACTAAGGAGCATAGGGGGTGTGCCATGGCGAGTTCTAGGACCACCTACCAGTAAGTATAAGTATACCTCCACCCCTGCAATTTACTCTATGTGCGCCTCCAAGCTTATCCAACACCTCTTCAATCCCCTAAAATCCACCCCCACCAAGGACTACCTGTCCACAGCAGCCCAAAAGGCAAACCCACAGATGATAAAGTTATTCAAGCACAATCTACACCCCACACTCTCCAACGGCACTGCTCCGCCGTCAATCCCTTCAGACTTATCTGCGTCGCAACAGGCATATACAGCGGCGTCCGCACCGCTCCATGGGGAAGCTTTAATGCCGCTGCGTGGGCTTTCGTTGTCTAGCCCCTCGGCCTCTAAAGTCAGTGTATTTTCGGCAAAGTGGGATGATGGATAAATGAGGCACGTAGTTTATGCACATACGATGTTTTTTTTTTTAAGGAGTCATTAATCGCATTCAGCCTATCTAGACTATGGCGATGGACTGTAGCATCTCTGTCTCCCTGGTGCCTCTCTCCCCTTCTGCCATCTGGGCCAGACCTGCCCTCCCCACTATCGCGCCGATGGCCCTTGCTCTCAGGAGGCTTCGCATCTCTTCCGCCCGCTACTGCCCCACTGTGAGAACTATATGTGCACGAGGGGTGACCTGTCATCCTAGCTAGCACTTGCACAAATGGGCTGGGACGCTACCCCAGTAGCTAGGACGTCGGTTAGTTTTCGGGCGCGAACCAGGTGGCACTTTTTCTCCCCTCTTCAGTGTACGAGTTACCCCTTACACTACTTCGCACCCGGGGGGGAGAGCCGACTTACGTCGCGCCCTCCCCACCTATACATACGATGCATTTTGCGAAGAGATCAAAGGTGGGCGATAAGGGCATCGGCTTGAATGCTCGGGATGCCATTGCTTTGAGGATGCTTTGCATGGGTGAGGTGGATGATGGTCTGTCTGTAGAGTGAAGGCAAATGTGGTATGAGACTAGCTGTGTGGGCGCGGAGCACGTGCGTGGATTCAGGGTAATTCCTTGATGGATAGATAGATCTACAAAGCGGGCAAACACTCCCCATATATTCCAGAGCCTGGCTAATGAGGTTTCGGGGCCAAAACACGGACGAGAGCTTTGGCCGAGAGTAAGAACCAGAGAAGCATGTAGCTAATACCTACTAGTAAAAAAGTTGTGGTTCAATATCCAGAGGGTGACTGCTCCCGTTGGAGACACTCAGGCTCCCCTAGCATACGTAATGGATTCCTCCAGTCCCTTCACCAGCTTCAGTAATGGCA
>Ga0307514_10004726_pt1 | contig 12445 bp, 21 predicted proteins | sample 16_EM_MG_FD_203088 | JGI IMG/M metagenome (GOLD analysis project Ga0307514, IMG submission 203088) | Populus trichocarpa ectomycorrhiza microbial communities from riparian zone in the Pacific Northwest, United States - 16_EM | ecosystem: Host-associated > Plants > Roots > Unclassified | place...
TGCCGGCTTGGCTCGCTACGTGCAAAGCCCCTTGAACGAATACGCTACCCTTGGGTCCGACATTACGGCTATCTCGTTCGACGAGGATTCTCAGCAGCTGGTAAGGTTTTCGCCGTTGGAATCTGTTAACATTCGACTCATGAGGAAATAGTTACCTCACGACAAGCTGCTCTTCGCATTGGAGCGGGTGTTGGTCGATTTAACTAACAAGGTTGGCGTCGACATCAACCGAGCGATTACCGACTCCTATTACCAAAGATTGCTTTCCCTCGTCTGTGGTCTGGGGCCCAGGAAAGCTCAGATGCTTGTGAAGAAGGTCGCGGCTATGGTAACTCCCGTCCATGACCTCCATCGCCCATCAAATGTTTATTTGAATTCCATAGGGTGGCACAGTCATCAACCGAGAGGCATTCATCAAGAGTAGTCTTCTGACCACTAAGATCTTCTTGAATTCCGCTGGTTTCCTTCGCATCGTCAATGACACGACCCCCATGACAAAGCACTCCAAAAACCGACAAATGGAAGACGTCGATACTAGTGACCCCCTCGATAACACCCGCATCCATCCGGAGGACTACGAATTAGCGCGAAAAATGGCCACCGATGCTTTAGAGCTCGACGAGGAAGATATTCACGACGAACACCCCTCGCACGTCGTATCCGCCATCATGCGGGACGAGGACAACGAACGGAAGCTGAACGAACTGAATCTCGATGATTTTGCCGTCAGCTTGTTCGAGACAAACCAGGACAAGAAGCGATACACTTTGTTCGATATTCGCAGAGAGATCCTCAAACCATTTAGCGACCTGAGGAAGCCGTACAGACTTCCGGCTTCGTGGGATGTCTTGACAATGTTAACCGGAGAGACTCCACGAACGCTCAGGACCGGGTTGATCGTCTCGGTTCTGGTCATCAGGACCCTAAAACGTGACAAAGGGGGTGGCGGAGGTGTTGCTGTTCGTCTGAACTCTGGCATCGAAGGGATCATCGAAAAGGGGTACCTGGCTGACACTATTGAAGTGGAGGTCGAGGAGTTATTCCCAAAAGGCAGAACGGTCCCCGCGGTTGTCTTTCACGTAGAGATGGTCCCAGAGACGGATTCCTTCTGGGTGCGGTTATCCGCGCGAAAATCCGACGTTGATCAAGGAGACAGTCAGTACAGGCGAGTCCGGCCAGACGAATACTGGGACCACAGTCAATACGAACGTGACATGGATGTTCAGAAGAGGAAGAAGCGAGCGGAAGCCAACCAGACTCGACGGGTGATCAAGCACCCCAACTTCCACAATTTCAACTCGGGACAGGCGGAGGCCTACCTAGACAAGCAACAGCGTGGAGACGTCGTTATTCGACCATCATCGAAGGGTCAAGATCATCTGGCAGTGACTTGGAAGGTGGATGACAAGCTGTATCAGCACATCGGTGCGTCCGCTTCCTCTTCGTTTGGACATCATCGCTGACAGGTGTATTGTTTACATTTGCAGACGTGACCGAACCAAATGCAGACGTCACGGGCCAAAGTCTTGGGAACCGGTTCTTCGTCGAAGGTGGTAGAGAGTACTCCGATCTCGACGAGTTGATTGTCAACCACGTCCAAGCCATCGCTCGTCGCGTGGAAGAACTAATGGCACACGAGAAGTTCAAAGCGGGCCCCGAAGACGAGCTCCGTAAGTCATACCTTCCATTGCAATGTGACTCCTCTAACTCTCTTCCAAGACCTGTTCCTGAAGAACTTCGTAAAGGCTAACCCGTCCAAGAGCGCTTACGGTTTCACTCTCAACCGCCGAAAGCCTGGGCACTTCAACCTCTGTTTCCTGGCAAACAAAAGCTCAGCGGTTCAAACCTGGGTAAGCTTAGCAGCATCTATACCCATGACAATGTTCTCAACATCCTACAACTACAGCCCGTTCGCGTCGCTCCTGAAGCGTACTACTTGTTCGATGCTCCAGCACCTGGTGTCCCGGAACTGTGCGACGCGTTCAAAGTCCGACACCTGAACGAGTCCCAAAACAAGGCGCTCGGAGGTGGTGTTACACCTTACCCTGGACGGACCCCAGCACGGACCCCTGGCCACGTTACTCCAGGACACGCGTCTGTTCGACATCCCACTAGGACACCAAACCCCTATGGCGGCCAACCGTCCCACCCCTCTTCTACTCCTTATAACAATGGTCCTCCATACGGCGCACCGCCTCCCAATCAATATGGCTACCAGACTCCCGGATATCCTCCAGCCCGAACGCCCGCTCATCCTGGCACACAACCTCTCCCGGCAGGTATGAATCCTCAAAGGGCGGCTATGCTACAGAGTTCTGGAGGGTGGGGCGCAACCAACTCGGGGGGTTGGGGTTCGTGATCCTGTTATGCGTCCCCAATCGATTTGTTCACTACTCGCCGTTTACTGTTGACCATCATGCTATACGATATCCTGTTCATTATTTCATGTTTTTGTGTTCGTTTGTATTTGACAACCAGAGTCTTGTCGGATGTGCTCCGATCACCTCAACTCATCTGCTCCATCTGCGTCACTGTCTGATCTGCAACCACGCTCAAAAGCCGTCCAGCTTTATTCCAGATGACTAAGAGCTTTGAACTTCAGAACATGTCGGATAGGCCCCAAAAGGCGATACAGCCAACCGCCGCGGTTGACATTGAAGACGCCGACGGCACCGTTACCGCATGGTCGGTGGCCACATTCGCCCTGTCTGTCTCGAGTCCCCTTGCTTGGGTTTGTCTGACCAGCAACTCACATGTCTCGTGTGCTAGGTTGCTTCTTCTCGCTGGGTTGTTCGTCGTGTCGCCCAGGCTCTTGATATTCATGGCAGGAGAGCCACGGACGCTCCTAACCCCACTGGAAGCCTTCCTAGCATTCCAATTCGGTATTCTGCTGTGTGCGGTATCCCTCGGGGTGTTAGTGAACGTACGCGAGCCCCCTGCTATTCCTTGTATCCCTACTGACAACCGCCAAGTCCCCTTCCGGCACTTTGTTCACAGCTCATACGATAGACGACCAAAATCAAAACCAGCTCTCTCATCCATTACTCACCCTCGTCACTGTCGCATCACTCCTGATGTCCCTCTCAGCATACAACACCAACGGAATCGGGATGTTGTCTACCGTATTCTCCATGATTAATGGGACAATCGGGTTGTGGGGTTTATGGGCGGTGAGAGCAGCTATTTCGTCATCATACACGTGGCCGGATCTGACACAGGACTAAGATTATCTTCGCCGGCTCTGGTAGACGCTCAAAACTTGGGGCAGATAAACGCACCTCCGCCTTCATATTTGGCAATAAATCTGCAGCGTCGGAGGTCAAGAAAAGCGCGAGGAAGAAGCAGTTCTAACTGTGCCTATTGTGATTTCGCGTTGGACTTTGATCTCGCACTACAGGCCGGAGGTCGAATTATTTAATGTTTCCGATTAAGTGGTTGTCTATATATATGAAGGGTACACTATCTGCCACGGCCCATGCCTCCCATCATCTTGAGCATATCCGACATGTTGGGCATACCACCGAGCCCACCCAAGCCGCCGAGTCCACCCAGACCTCCTCCCATCTGTTGCATCATGCCTATGCGCGTTTTTAAAACATAACGGTGTGTGTCTGTGAATTGCACTTACGTTGCATCTCTTCCATGTCGAATTGATCTCCTCCCTGTCCTTGCATCATTGCCTTCATCATATCTTGCATACCTCCGCCACCCCTCATCTGCCGTTGCATCTGTTGAAGCATACCGGGCGGCATCGCTCGCTGGAGAAAGGGATACTGAGTAAACTTCTGAGAGTATCAGTGATAGCACGTACCTGCATGGCTTGTATTTGAGCCGGTGTTGGCATACCACCGGCGCCGCGTCCGCGACCACCAGCAGCTGCTTGCATCTTCTGCATCCCCTGTATCCAACCGTTCTTTCCACCCGCCTGCTTGGCCATATTGGCCATCATACGGTATTGGCATAGTAGCTCCTCAACCTCTCGTACGCTTGTCCCGCTCCCCTTCGCCACTCGAGTTATCCTCCAAGTCAGACCGGTAGGTTTTCCATCCTTGCCTACCTCGAGGAATGGCGAACCATCGGAATCGAGCTCCTCAGCTGTCATACTGTCCGTGATGTAGATCATGCGTTTCATTCGTAACGATCCTTCCTCGTCGGAACCAGCCAAGAGATCCTGAGGTAAACCTGGAATCATAGAGGCGATCTTGCTTATTGGGCCCATACTCATGACGTTTTGGATCTGTTCCCTCCAATCCCGAATGCTGAGCTTACCCTCCTCAAGTTTCTTGGCCATCTCCTTCTGTTTGTCGGGATTCTGAGTAGCCATGTCCTGCATGTGCTCCATAAGTCCTTGGATGTCTCCCAAACCAAGCAGTTTAGAGACGAAAGGCTGAGGAGAAAACCGATCGAGATCGTGTAGATGTTCTCCCACTCCCAGGAAGATAATCGGAGTTTTTGTGGCTGCCACCCTAATCAGAAATTGAGTGAAATCCATGCAAAGAGCTCTTGAAGCATAGTCTTACGCAGATATCGCACCTCCTCCCTTTGCATGACCATCCATCTTTGTCACAATTATCGCACCAAAATCAGCGCTATCTTTGAAGGCAAGACTCTGAGCCTCAGCAGCCTGACCAATGCTAGCGTCGAGGACGAGTACAGTCATGTTCGGCTTCACAGCTTCCCCGATCTGCACCATCTCCTGGAAAAGTTCCGATTCCTGTTTATGCCGACCAGACGTATCAACAATGATTACGTCGAACCGCTCCTTCTTGAACTTTGCGACACCTTGCGCTGCGATAGAGACTGGATCTGTTTCGGTGTAGGAACCGAAGTATGCGACCTTTGCTTTGGTAGCCGACTGTCGGGTCTGGTCGAAGGCACCGGCACGGAAAGTGTCAGCGCAGACGATGCATGATTTGAAGCCTCTTTTTTGGTAATAGACGGCAAGCTTTGTGCAAGTTGTGGTTTTACCGTTACCCTAGGGGATCTTCAGGGTGTCGCGAATCGTGGGTACTATCAGAGCAGACGCACCTGCAAGCCAACGGCCATGATAACGTTCGACTGACCCTTCTTAGGTTTATAAGGTTCGACACCGGGGTCGACGAGATTAACGAGCTCATCGAATACGGCCTGTAATCGTGAGAGTCCGAACACCACGCAATCGACCAAGATACCTTTTGAACAACGCTTTTCCTGTTCCCTTCTTTCCCTTTGTCCGCTCCACCCTCCAGCGCCGCCTTGACTTTCGCTTTGACCTTTTGCCTCAGAGATGCGACCAACTTGACGTTAACATCCGATTCGAGCAGAGCGGCGCAGACCTCCTTAAGGATTGCATCGAGGACCTTCTCGTCGACGACTGGGGCCCTGTTGAGCGAAGCGAGGGCCGCGTTTAGTTTGCGGCCGAGGTCGGCCAGAACCATCGTTGATGAAGGGAGTGTCGGGTGATCGCTGGTCAAAGTCGATCACTTTCAACATGAGCGACACCTCCTCCGACGATATCCTGGATGGCCTCGTCGAAGACGTCGAGGACAACCTCAACGAATCCGACGCAGATGAGGAGGTTGATGTAGACGAAGATATTCTTGAAGCTCTCGAAGGCGGCCTCGCGGAACAGGCCTCAGATGCCGACGACGTGATGTCTCCCTGAATGCCTTCTTCAGGCTGCCCATGGACTAACTTGAGACAACTCTGCAGGATTCTGACAACGATTCTGACGACTCAGACGACGAGTCCGAGTCTGAAGTCGCCCCGAGCGCGACCATTCCACAATCTTCGGTTGACATCACGGTTCCGGTGATAAATGTCGAACAACACAATGGGTACGGTACGTCGGGAGACCTCACTTTTTGTCTCGCTCCCAATCACATACGTCCTCCCCAGAGTATTATGAACAACAGCAGCCGGCACAGTCACCGCCGCAAAGCTCACCGCCACCGGAATCAAACACTCAGTCTGAGGGACGTGCCTCGACCCCCAAGGAACGCTCCCCCTCACCGGCATTTCTCCGGAGGTCATCCCTATTCCCTCTCCTACCCACTCCAAAATCCTACACCGTCGAGGCTATTTGCGCCCTTCCACATCCAACGGCCTCGTACGCGCTTGCATCATCACTTTGCATGAGCCATTTACTCACAGGGTCCGAAGACGGGTACATTCGCGACTACGACCTTTTTTCCGGTGTCAATGGTAAAACATTTCTGTCCGCTCCCCAGCGTCACCACTGTGCTGTCGTGGAAGGCATCCTCAAGTATGCTCCAATACGGGTCTGGTGGGAGAACCCCTCAGATTACAAAAGGGAAGAAGGAACAGACGAACCTCCATTATCACCTGTATACAGCCTTCTGATACAATCCGACGCGCTCTGGTCTCTTGCTGGAACAGAGGTATAATTGTTTTCTGCCGCCCATTCGCGTTCGTTGACTGGAATCCAAGTCAGGTAACATAAACCTCTTCACCGTCCGACACGACCCCGGTCGCCTTTTCCACGTCCTACAAGGCCCCCGTGGTGTGGTTTCGGCCATGTCCATGGCACACGACGAAAAGAGTTTCTTCAGCGCTGGGTGGAACGGTGTCGCCCTCGTTAGTTTCGCAGCTCATCACTTCCAAATGTTTGTTCATCTGAAGACCTTTCTAGAACTGGGATCTGAACACTGGACAAGTTGTCCGGACTTTTACCGGGCATGGCTCTCAACTGACAGCAATCGCCGTCCAACCCCTCAACCAACCTTCCGCCCAATTGGACGACGATATGGATGACGTCCAGCCGACAGGGGGCGGGATGCGGGACGGTGATACCGGTGGTGGGGTGGGGGAGGTGGATGACGCAAAATCTGACGGTTCCTACGACCCTCTCTTCGACGAACCCGATGCAGATGGCGTACCAGACCTTACGAACGTGTCACAAGACCGTGGCCTCGATCTGTCATTACCGGGAACAGTGCCGAACCCACAGTTCAACAGGCATATGCCATCAAACGCCATTCCTAAAAATGCCCCTCCGCTGTTGGATCCACTCACGTATTCTACCTACTCCTCGGATGTGCTCATGACCGCTTCGATCGACGGCCAGATCTTTCTCTGGGATAGAAGGGTGGAGACACAAGGAAAAGGCGTCGGGAGGTTGTTCATGAGCGAGAGAACGCCCCCATGGTGTGTTTCTGTAAGTTCGAGTTCTTCTGCGTTCTTCGACGAGGGTCATGTTCACTTCTCCAGGCATGCTGGTCAGTGAACGGGACTCAGATATATGCTGGACGAAGAAACGGCACGGTAGATATTTGGGACGTCCGGAAGTTTGGATCGAACAGTAGGACGCCTCGGCACCTCAAGGTCCTCAGGAACCCTACCAGCTCGGGTGTAGTCTCGTGCGTCGTGGCCTTTCCAGATGGGCGTCACCTCGCTTCGTGAGTTTTTTGTCTTGTGATGGATATCTTTGGGTATTCGCCTAACTCGGGGCTGCTCAGAGCATCCATTGACAACATTCGATTATGGAACGTTGCGGAAGTAGGTGAATTCGACAAGAAGGTGAAGAGTGGAGTCCAATTCAAGATTATCGCGGGCCACCACGGAGGGTTCATCTCTCAGATGCGTGCGTATGATCGGGGCTTCCTGCTCAATCAGTCGTCTCACGTTGACTCCCCAGTCGTTGACCCAGGCGCTCGTTTTCTCATAACCGCATGCGGGAACCGGGGATGGCATGGGGAATCAACACGGACAGTTTTTGTACACGAGATAAAATCCACCTTTTGATGATCATCTCGTGTCACCGATTCCTGCTTGCCTGTTGTTTGGGGGTTGTGTAGACTCATGATAGTTTCAGCAGTTGTACCACCTCTGTTCTGTAAAAAGTTTGCAGTACAAAACAACCAGTACATCTACACCCAACCGTATCGAATAGGAAAAAAAAGCGAAACGAAAGACAACCAGCAGTATAAAGAACGGCCTGTGGTTGTCAGGCGCCATCACCCCAGCCAAAACTTGCGAGTGGAAATCGATGGTGGGTGGATCAAACGGGTAAGGGCCAAGACGATGCAACAATAGCACCACAACAGCGCACGCACAACGTAAAACGACGCGAGACTCGAGGGAGGAAGGGGTGAAAAGAGTGAATGAAGTGTCGAGACGAAAGAGGTGCAGGCGATCACTGTCCCGGTTGCTCTGCAGCCTCCTTCTGAGCAAACTCGTGCAAAACGATGAGAGCTTCCTGGACCTTGGCACCCAAACCCTCAGGAGAGTCAAGTAGACCCAAGAGCTCTGCATTGTCCATCTCCAGCAGCATACCAGTTATCTTTCCAGCGAGGTCAGGTTGAGATCTGTCATGAGAAATGAGTGGATTAGGGAAAAGATGAGAAGGCACCAGAGGGGTGAACTTACGGGGCAATGCGCATGTAAAGGATTTCACCGAGCATCTGTTTCTGTTCCACCGGCGGGACATTCGCGAGGGTCGTAGGGTTGAAAGGAGGGACGTCAGGTGGGTGGCCGATGGGTGGGGCGGGGGTTGGGGCGGCACCGTTTCGCTGCTGGGGACCTTTGGCGTTCTGGGGTCGGTTGGTTGAGGGAGGTCCACCGCCACGCTGCGGCTGGCCGGGTTGGGGACCGGGCTGCCTTCCACCAATGTTGGGTTGACCGGGACCACCATTCTGTGGAGGACGAGGAGCGCCACGGTAGTTGGGGACGTTTCCATAACCCTGAGGAGGGGGCTGACCGTAGGGACCAGGTGGAATCATTCCAGGCACCTGGGTGCTGGGAGGGTAACGGGGACGAGGCGGGACCATACCAGGTTGGCCATAACCCATCATGCCACGTCCACTAGGGGGAGGGGGGAAGTTGCCGCCAGGGGGGTAGTACATCGGACCGTTCATGTAGCCACCAGGGATGCCAGCAGCAGCGGCCTGCTGCATGCGGATCTGGTTACGTTGAGCGATCTGGCTCTCGAGCTGTTGCCTGCGGACCTCACGGCGCTGAGCGAGGGAGACATAAAGAGGCTTGGTACCAATCATCTTGTTGTTCATCTCAGCGACGGCCTTGGTAGCTTCCTCGGGACTGGAGTAACAAACGAAACCAAAGCCCTTGGAATGGTCCTTGTCATCGCGCATGACTTTGGCACTGGTGATGGTGCCAAAAGGCTCAAACTCGGCACGGAGTTTTTCGTCATCGATGTCGTCTTCAAGGTTCTTGATGTAGAGGTTGACGCCCTGGTATTTGCTCAACTTCTCCATCTTGGCATTCTCATACGACTTCCTCAACTCCTCCTCACGTTCGGCCTTCTTTTGCGCCCTGGAGACGTAAAGCTTCTTGCCATTGTGCTCACTGTCGTGGAGGGCATCGACGGCGTTGGCAGCATCGAGGTGGTTCTCGTAGTTGACAAACCCAAAGCCTTTGCTCTTTCCCTCAATATCAATCTGGAGGACAGCAGAGGTGATAGGCCCGAAGTTTGAGAACATCTCCCTGAATTCTTCCTCAGAGACCTCGGTGTCCAAGTTCTTGATGTAGACGTTGGTAAACTGTTTCTTCTGCTCGTCGATTTTCGCCATGCGTTCCTAATTGAGAAACCGGATAAGTGACTCAGATCCCACAGAAACGCAGGGAGAACGGACTGACCTTCTTAGACACGTGATGGCCAACGTAGACCTTCTTGTCATTCAACAGCATACCATCGACGGCTTTGATAGCAGACTCTGCAGCTTCGGCGCTGTCATAGTGAACGAAGCCGTAACCCTTGGAGCGTCCGCGCTCGTCTGTCGCGACCTTGCACGAAAGAACGTTACCGAAAGCGGCGAAGGTATCATGAAGAGCCTGGGAATGCAAAGTCAGACCGAACAAGTCACACAATGGACAAGCGGGCGAATCCATTACCTTGTTGTCAATCTGCTCGTCGAGGTTCTTGATGAAAATGTTGCCCTGACCCGTCTTGCGGAGGGCTGGGTCTCGCTGAGACCACATGATACGGCTAGACGTCAAGACGTGGGTCCAGGCATCGGCAAAGTTTATCGATGGCGGCCACGTACCAGGCTCTGCCCTTGATAAGAGAGTAGTTGAGTTGTTCCAACGCACGTTCACCTGTGACCGGGGTGTCTGAGTCACACGAACGAAGGTATCATGCATAGGTGGCTGCTTACCATCGGCGGTGTTGAGGTAGTTGACATAGGCGTAACCGAGGGAACGGCGGGTCACGGCATCACGGCAAACACGAATGCTGAGGATGAACGGGGAGGTCAGCTGGATCGGTAGCAGAGATGACAAAATAAGTGGCCACGGACCTCGCCACGGGACCGATCATGTTGAAAATCTCAAAGAGCATTGCTTCAGTGACGGTGGGATCGAGCTCGCCAACATAGAGGGAAGCAGAAGGGGAAGAGCCAGTTGAGGTTGGAGTGTGGTAAGAGGTAACCGGGGGAGGGGCGGGCGCAGGAGCGGGCGCAGGTACCGTTGGCGCTGGGGTGGGCTGGGTGGGTGAAACCTCTGGAACAGCGGCGGTTGACATCTTGCTGGAGTTTTTCGTTTGGCTTTTTTCTTATTCGATAAGGTCGTTACTGCTGGTAAACTTTTTTATGACTGGCAAGGCGTAACCGCAATGAGTACGCAAGAAAGAAAAAAAAAGGAACGGAGAGGATGACACACACACAGAAGGCAACTGTCGGTTTGGGATTTTTATATTTATATGATTTAAAGGAGATTTTTTCAGCTGGAAAGAGGAAAGGAATATCGTGAGCGACGATGCGCCTGGTATGAGAGAAGGAGAAGCGAAGAGGAGACCGACCTTTAAAATGGAGGTTGTGGAACGGGAGACACGAAATGGGAGATAATCGTATTTTATTCGTTTCAAACTCCGCCTGATCGGAGGGTGTCCGTTGGACGGAAACAAACTCAATTCTCGTTTGTTCATGGCGACTCGCGCAGTATACTAAACAGTAGATATACCAAGGAACATAGGAAAAAAAGGCAGCTCCAGCATCTTACAAACACAAGCAACGCTTATCCGCGACTAAAATAAGACTTGGCACCATGGGTCGCCAGTTCTGCCTTGGCCTGCCGAGCGGGAGTCAACAAGGGGTGAAGCAACCTGGGCAAGGATTCAAATACCTTGTCAACAGAGTGTCCAGCAGCATTGTGGTGTTGCCATATCTATGTGAAGATCAATACAGAAAACTCCAAGCAAGGAGTGGCGGGGCATTACCTGACGGTAGTACCAGCCATTCCCAACACCCTGGAGGACCCAACCTACGGAAGCGATGATGCAGAAGATGCCTGCAACCCAGTGACCGCTATTGAAGATACGGATCGTCTGAATTATGCCCGCGGATCCGGTACTGAAGCGGATTATAGTCGGTAGGTTGGCCAAGATTTGGATGACATGACAGATTTACCTTGGGATGCCGAGGATCCTAAAAAGGAAAATCAGGGGATTGTCCAGAGAAGGAGAGAGGGAGGCGAATCGCACATGTAAACAGAGAAGAGCAAGTGCCATCCACAGAAGAAGAAATAGATGTCTGGAAACGCATTCAGGGGTGGCGACTGATGCAGCGCGGATCGAGCGTACAATAATACAATGCTTGTTCCTTTATGGGGGAGTGGTAAGCCGTTGGAGGATGTAATGAAAAAGAGAAGAGACGTGCCTTCATGTAACCATTGTAGATGGGTCTAAGAGCGGAGTTATCGGGCAGTCGCCAACGTCAACGACGAAAATGACATACCTATACCACAGCAAGAAGGAGAGCGGTGTGATGAAGATGAAGTACCTTCGAGGGGAGTGAGAACGGTAAGGGGGGGCGGGGGGAATCGAGAAGAGCGCACCCGATGCTGGAACCGAGGTCGCTGCCGCTGTCCTTGGCACCAACGGCAAAATTTACGATGCAAGCGACCATGTTGAAGAGGAGTGTGACGCCCAGGACCAGCCACAACTGAAAAAGGCGGGTAATCAAAGGACGAGATGCTTCCGGAATCTCATCAGCAATTGAATGGTAGATGAGCGGGTAAACTGTTGCAAGGGTCAGACGTGGACCTCTGCAGATTATGGGGATGAGGCTCGCATGGGGGGAAGTTGTTCCTTCCGTGTTTCTTTATGTGATCGGCTTTTTGGGTGAGTTCGGCCTCTCTCCTCTCGAGATCGCGCTCACGCTGCGCAAGCTCCTCTATGCGGGCTGCGTGGGCAGGATCTGGGGTGGGGTCGTCGAAGGGATTTGCATCGAGAGAGTGGGTTGAGGAGAATGGATTCTCTGTGTAGCGAGCTGAAGGGAAAGGATTAGAAAGAGAAATATTGCAGGTTTTCAGCGGACGTACACATCCCAGTCGTTGTTTGAGGTCAAGTAGGAGTGATGATCAAGGGCGGTCGCCGGCAACGGTGATGGACGGATGAATTCGTAATTTTAAAATGATAAATAGTATTTCCATTATTCACACTGTGACATGTAAATAAAGATTTAAGCTGGTTCCTCCCTTCCTGAACATCTTC
>Ga0307514_10004727_pt1 | contig 12444 bp, 15 predicted proteins | sample 16_EM_MG_FD_203088 | JGI IMG/M metagenome (GOLD analysis project Ga0307514, IMG submission 203088) | Populus trichocarpa ectomycorrhiza microbial communities from riparian zone in the Pacific Northwest, United States - 16_EM | ecosystem: Host-associated > Plants > Roots > Unclassified | place...
GAGGATAGCTCTGATGAGGGCGAAGGCGATAGTATAGGGTGGCTTGAGGAAGCAGAGTGATCGTCATGTGTCGATTTCACGAAATTTCGCTAAGTCCGGCGTGACAAAGTGTGACCTCGACAAAATCGGGCCCAGCCGTTTCTGAACGTAGCCTGCGGAGTTCGAAAGAAACGGCTGGTAGCGAGCCTACAGATCCAAGTCCACAATGCGTCGTGCAAGAATTTGAGCCGTTTTGATGGCAATTCACTCCTTCGGCGATGATATCATGATGCGCCAAGTTTGGCAGGTGGGAAAACTCAAATCGAACACTTTGCTACTCTTTCGCCAGTTTCTACAATATTAGTCCCCAAACTGCAATTGTCAGTGCCCGTATATGCCACCCACACATCCAGATTTTTGTGGAAATTTAGAGCAGACCCTATTTGATACCGCTGGCAATTCCTTAGCTAAACACATCAAAAAAGCATCCTTTTGCTAAATTTTGCGCAATGCTCTCACCTCACTTGGCTCAGAAAAATTCACTGGTGATATATCATATGAATACATATCTACACAAAGTTTGAAGCCGAATAGTGCAGATTTGAGCTCAGGGAGGCCACTGTTCGAAGGAGTGGAGGTGTCCGAAGGAGTGCCGGTACACTGTATCTGCAACCGACGGAATTACTACCTAATCCATGTTCAGAAAACAAAAATCGCGGCTCCGAAAAGGGCTATAAGAAACTCAAATTGTCGATCAAGAGAGGAATTTATACATGAAGTCATAATAGAGGTAATGAAAACGATTTATGCAACAAAAAAACTACCATTACGATGTCACTAGTGTTGAACTTCTGGTAAGCAGGGATATCCACAGATTGTAATGTGACGATGCTTACTGTAACTCGCAGGGTCAATGTGGTCAGGAAGTTCAGGAACAGCAACCTCGAAGCGTGATTGAATGGCGGCCATAACTTGCTGGTCACTGTCGGACGAGACAAAGGTGATAGCCAAACCTTTTGTACCAAATCGTCCAGCACGTCTACAAAGACAATGAGTTGCAATAACGAACAGGAGAACGATGACATACCCAACACGGTGCAAATAACTGTCTGCATCAGGAGGACAATCATAGTTAATGACGATATTTACTCGTTCGACATCAATACCACGACCAAAGATATCCGTGGCGACAAGGATACGTTTTTCAAAAGCCTTGAATGCAGAATAACGACTAATACTGAAACAGACACATTAACGCAGGTAAACCCTTGAATTAATTTCGAACGAACCGTTCTTCCTGCTGAAGACCAGAGTGAATGCTGATACTTGGGAAATTGCAAGATACGAGAAGTTTGTCCAGTTCGATTGCACGAGCAACAGATTTTACGAAGATCACAACCTAGCAAACATGTTAAGTAACTTTGCAAACATAAGAGAAAACACTGACTTGGTTGAACTCAAGCGAATCCAACAGATCATTGAGCTTCCTATTCTTTTGTACTTCCTCTAGTTTCACATAGTGTTGTTGTAGTCCGTGGAGAGTCAGTTTCGTTTCATCATCCACAAATATCTCAAGCGGCTATCACAACTCAATCAGTAACGACAATACTGGGGCAACAGAATAACCCACGTTTGCCATGAACTTCTTACAAGTGGCTCGAATGTCTTTCGCCAACGTCGCACTGAACATCATGACTTGCTTGTGGTGTGGAGTAGTTCGGAAAATTTCTTGAACATCACGGCGCATGTCTATTGGACGACCTCGGCATTAGAGATGTCGATCACAAAACTCGGCAGCAGAAAAAAAGAACAGGCGAGATGAAGAAGAAATACAAAAATATCACTGGACAGTTCGTAGAACGCAGACAAGATAAGGATTCTGCGGGCATTGAACGCTTGTGTTGAGCGACTCTCATCTCTGCCTCGGAGTTTTCCAGTCGAACATGACCCAAACGGAACGCGTCGAAATGCACACAAAGCCGTCCGTGACACCAACAATTTGAAGTGGTGACGAATATAAAGGATGACTGAGGATGTTGACCGCCAGGAATTTGACTAACCAAGCTGTTCTAGCATTTTATCGCACTCGTCCAAAACAAAATGCTTCACGTTCTTTGCATCAAGGACCTTGTCTCTGGCGAGGGCATTTAGACGTCCGGGAGTGGCGACAACAATATGCGGGCACTTGTTTTTGTCGCGGAGAATTTCTGCATCTTTGGTAACAGGTGTACCGCCATAAAAGGTGCCCACTCGCACATCAGGCATGTACTTGGCAAAGCGAGTGTATTCGTTCTTGATCTGAAAAGCAAGTTCCCGCGTATGACAAAGAACCAAAACGGAAACTTCGCCATGCACAGGTTCCAGCTGTTGCAAGGTAGCAAGTACGAAAACCGCTGTCTTTCCATGACCAGACTTGGCTTGGCACAACACATCCATGCCTAGAACGGCTTGTGGGATGCATTCCTGTTGCACTATGGACGGAGCAAAACTGTAAGAGAAAGAACTATTTGAAGACCTTCGGAGTGTGCTCTACCTTCAGATGGATGCTCAAAGCCAAGGTCGCTGATTGCACGAAGCAGCTCAGGTTTGAGAAGGAAATCTCTGACAATGACATTCGTTCAATGACAGCAGGACATCATTTGTTACATATAACCCACCGAAATCCAGTCGCATGAATACCCGAAAAGTTTTTCTTGTCTTTGCCATCTGCGTCACCACCTGATACACCCGATGTACCACCGATGTTGGGAATGTCATGTTCATCCTCGTAATCAAGAAGGTCTTCGTGGTCGTGGCCGCTCATGTTGAAACAGGTTTATAGGTCAGAAGAAACGAAAGCAGATGAGAAAAGTGGTGGACTGAGCCAAGAGGTAAAGAATCATTTGGTTTGCTGACGTGTTTAATATGATTGGTTCTCAAGGAAAGATACAAACAAAAGCACCGCACGGACCCGCAAGAGTGGCAAGACATCTCGAGTTCATCCTTCGAAGAAAAGAAAGAAGTCGACATGCTTGGAAAATATAGGAACCCCTCTTCAGATGTGGAAGCCTAAATATTATCTTATTTTATTCACTCTAAGCTCGAAGACGACCACAAGCTGTAAGTATCGTGAGCAGCGCCTTCAGAGCTGTAGGATCTTATGTAAGAGAATGACCTCTAAGTGAAAAACGCAACGCCAAAACAGTGGACCGTCCGACCTCATCTGAGGCCTGAGGCCTGCCGGTGAGCTGAGCGCTGGGCGCTTACTCCGATCAGCGGAGTTTCCACATCAACCGTGATGTATCCGTTTGCCACCCAATGTTATACACAATCCCTGAATTACCCACCCGTGGTATCTTTATACCCCTTCATATTCAATGTCTTCTGCTAATCCATTCTGGTGAGCGGTCTAACACATTATAATTTAGACTAACTAAAGGCATGATGTTTTCCTTTGTCTGCAGGCTTGGAGGTAAAGAAAATTCACAACTTTAATCATTTACGTTGACGATATACTCGTCTTGTAGGAGTTGCTGCATCGAGTAAGCATTGGGTTCCTGTCCGCTGTATGCTTCACCTACACACTACACAGTGGCTGCAGCCTTTACCCATCCTTTAGATGTCACAAAAGTGTTCGTTGAATGGTGATACTGGTCTATACTTGCTTATGATGAATATAGCCGCATGCAGACGCTAGAATCCATCCCAGACGTAAAGCGCCCATCGACATACAAAATTATCCGCATTTCTATTACACAATCAGGTCTTCGAGGTCTTTATGCCGGGCTAAGTGCTTCCTTGTTAAGACAGATGTCCTACTCCTTAGTACGTCTTGGCGCGTATGAGAAGATGAAAGAAAAACTTTCCAAGGAGGGGAAATTATCACCACCCCGAATCCTTTTAGCAGCCTGTTTGGCGGGAGCGCTGGGAGGGGTAGCTGGTAATCCAGCAGGTGTGTTCCTTCAGTTGATATCGATTCTGTGTCTCATGGGAATTCAGACATCATGCTGGTTCGAATGACCAGCGATTTAGTTCGATTACCGGAGAAACGCTACAATTATTCAAATGCGATATCTGGCCTCGTGAGTTTGATTCGAGAAGAAGGTGTTCAAGGGCTCGCGCGAGGTCTCGGAACAAACACAGTTTGTGCATGGCCATTTTCCATGGGATCTAAATTACATTTTTTTTCAGTTTCGCGCAGTTTTGATGAATGTGCGTAGTTACAAATCGCACGCGCTCCGAGTTGCTCATCGAAGCTCAGGCTTCTCAAGTGGGATCGTGCGTCATTGCCTTTCCCAAGTCCATCACATTGTGTTGAAGTTACAGCAGTTATGACTTTTTTAAAGCAGCATTACTCATTAGGCCACTACCTCTCATTAATCGTCAACTTGAAGACACACTGCCCGTGCACTTGATATCAAGTTGCGCCGCTGGCCTGTTTGCGACAAGTTGGGTGCTTCACTACGAAAATTTGTGTTAGCGTTGCTCATCATCAAATATCAGCGGTTTGCTCTCCCGCAGACGTCATCAGGTCAAGATTAATGGCAGCTGTAAGCCATCGCCTGAATATTGCGTTTCTTCAGACTAACCCACTCTTCAACAGTCATGTGATGCCACTTTCAGTCAAATTCTTAGATTATCTCTACGTGAAGAAGGCTTTCGTTTTTTGTTCAAAGGCTGGACACCTGCTTTTATTCGACTGGGCCCAAATACCATATTGATGTTTGTTTTTTACGAGGTAGGGTGTCAAGTCTGTCACAGGAACTGCATGATTCATGATTTACGCAGCAACTGAAGAAGGCTTGGAGGGAACGAAGCTAATCCGATATAATGCATCCAAGTTGAACATTTTCTGCCAATACTTCAAAGTCAGAAGTGCTTTGGATGCAACACCTGCAAAATTAGGATGGGTATGGCTGGATAATTGTAACTTGTGTAGCTTATATATTACTTACCAAGTGGATTTCCTGATCACTAAATTACACCACATAAAGTACAAAAATTATACTGATAGCATATATGGTTCACAAGATTTGCCCAGAAAAACCAATTATTGCAATGAAAGGTGGGATGAAGCAATAATAAAGTCTGGTCTGTTAAGCAGAAATCAACCACAAGATCACTGGACTGAACTGAAATGGTGAGCAAAGGTATCAAAGAAGTATCCTTCTCCAAGCGCAACAATAAACCTTCCATCCTTTTTTGGTGGCCTGTTGTTGCACATGTCATGGAGTCTGGTTTTTCTGGGCAAGATCATATACCCAAAGATACAATCCTTGGCGAGGGAAAAGAAAAAGAGAGCAAGTCACTATGCGCCACGTTATCCTCAGCAAGCGACCTCCTGGATCTGCTATCATAGTCGTGTTTGACTTGTGATCTCACACAACCCGGTTGCACTCGGTTTAAGTAGAAAGCAATCAACAGAGGAGGTCCGTCAAAGGAGAAGCGATGGCACAGACAAAAATCTACTTCAAGCCGGGGCCAGAGCTTTGACTATCAAAAAAATTCACCATGCAGAGGACGTCCCGATAGGGGATGTGATTGACATTCCAGCCTTCCCGTCACCATCTTGATTCGGGCAGTAGTGTAAAGGCCTGCAAACTCGCTGGCATGGCGTCCTCTTGCTGGACAGCGTCAAGTTTTGACCAAGACTGTCCGAAGCGCCACCCAAAGTATGTTGCGGAGGACGCCATAATGCCATAGCTGGTCTGAAGGACTATAATCCAAGTGGCGATTGGGAATTCGATGGTGACACAACCGGGCCGTCTCAATTACTATTAGAGCTCGGTCCTGGCAGAGGGGAAGTTGGAGAGGCATGAGAGAGGCACAACAAGCAAAGTAGACGCCTTTGCATGGTGCGCGATATCTTGTGTCCTCCGACGCATTTACTGGGGGGTTGTTTGTTGGGTAAGAGTTAAGTTTTGCGTCTGTTGTCGGTTCGTAGCACAGGCCTAAATTCTGATCGCCGTCGTCAGTAACACTATCAGAGTCGCAATCTAGAGTGAGCCTTGAAGCTTGAAGGCTTGCTTCAACACCAATTTTGAAACGAGATTGAATCTTTATCCCATAGCTGCAAGCTCGGCCATTGGAACATAACAAGCGCAGACCTCTGATGTGCTAATCTTGAGGTCAGTACTGACAGTCAGTGCGGCGCCAGAAAGCGCGAGAAGCGGTGAATGTACAACTTGCAAGGAAGGCTGCTCGCGTTGGGAAAAGAGGATCTGCTACTCCGCTTAACTGGGTGGCTGTGCGGCTCTTTACAACCGACGTGTCGGAACGTTCGTCCTTCATTTCTAAATCCACTCCTTGCCTTCTCCTCTTCACAAGTTTATTATATTCGAATACATATTATACCCGGGGAAGGGGATATGCAAGAGAGAAACGGCTCAGTAAAACCTATGGCCGTCAGTTCTTCCCTGAACAGCATCCGAATAACTCCAAGAACCCCGAAAACGCCTCGCTCTGAGATGCGTGATGGGGACGACGACCTGGAGCTGTCGCTGTTGAACGACGAAGAGAGAATTCGCTCCGCTCGTGATTTTGGGGATGATGCATCATCGGTAACAGAGTCGGAAACTGATTTGAAAAAACCCATTTCTGCGAAGGATAAGAGACAAATGGTTTTGTTATGTGTTCTTTGTGAGTGGGCTGGTTTGGAAGCTTTCGCGCCCGTTGACACGGTTTCCAGATCTCTTGCAAGGCGTCCCGGTGGGTTGCATTTGTCACTGGGCCGTTTTTTGATCATTAACGATTCAAGTATTAAAGTTAGGACTCGCCTTAGGTTCGTCGTATTCATTTAAGATTGTAACAAATTTTACTCGTGTATTTCTAGGTTCTGTCCCGTTCCTCCTCAAAGAACACTTGTCGTATTCCCAGTTGGCAACCTTTTCTCTTTCAAGTTATCCTTATTCTCTTAAACTTCTATGGTCTCCAATTGTTGATTCGGTTTTCTTCAAATCCTTCGGCCGCCGTAAATCTTGGATTGTACCAATGCAACTCATCGTGGGCACATTAATGTTATATATATCACTCAATGTCCAAAGATTAATGGAAAATGCAAGTCTTCTTGACTGCTTGCGTACAGCTACCTAATACAGTCTCTTCTAGCCTGCAGATAATGTGACTGAATTGACATCTGTCTTCGTCATGCTTGTGGCCTTCTCTGCGACCCAAGGTCAACGTGTTCTATTCATCCATATGTACACATCTGATATCAATGACATCTAGACATTGCTGTCGATGGTTGGTTGAAATCGATTCACTTTCATTCGTGCTTACACTCTTTCTTTCAGGGTGGGCTTTGACCCTACTCTCTCAAGATTGCCTCTCATATGCATCTACTTGCCAAACAATTGGGCTCAACACCGGTTTTTTTGCTTCGTTTACCGTCTTTCTCGCTTTCAATAGTGAAGCATTTGCGTGAGTTTCACTTTCGCGTACAGGTGATCAGTTCCGACCGTTCGTCAGTCATCGGTGGGGTTTGCCACAATTAACTCTCGCGGCATATCTGCGGTTTTGGAGTATCATGTGCTACGCTGTAACTTTGTGGCTTTTAATTTTCAAGCAAGAGGTTAGTGATAAATTACATTGGGATTAGTTCAACTAAGCTGATGAATAACTAGGACAAAGAGCCGGCTACAGAGGCAGACATGAGTATCTCTGGTGTGTATAAGCAAATTTGGGCTATATGCAAACTGAAGCGTAAGTTTGACCGATACTTTTACGCTTTGCCAGTTAACAAGGATTCCAGACGTACAGCTACTGATAATTGTGCATTTGTTTGCTAAGCTGGGTTTTGCTGGAACCGACGCCAGCACAAGTCTTAAACTTGTAGAGGAGGGCTTCAGGAGGGAGGACTTGGCCATTATTGTCCTCATTGACTTCCCATTTCAAATTATGGGTGGTTGGTTTGCAGCAAAATGGTCCAGGGGTGATCGCCCTCTTCGACCTTGGCTCTATGCATTCTGGCCACGTTTTCTCTTCGCGTTTTTGGCAACTTTGGTCGTATACTACTTCCCGGGACGACCCATCCCTTTATTTTTCTTCGTTATCATGGTCGTTCATACTGTGCTGTCATCTTTTGTTTCGTAAGTAAACCCATTTATTTCAGTGCCAGTAGTTGAGGTTTACGTCTTGACAGAGTCGTCCAGTTTGTTGGTATTTCTGCTTTTCATACCCGCATTTCGGACCCTCTTATTGGAGGAACATATATGACAGTAGGTCACCTGGTCGGGTTTCATTTGTGTCAGCTCAAACTTCCTGCAGCTTCTGAACACTTTTACCAACATGGGAGGCACATGGCCCAAATGGTTCGTGCTCAAAGGTGTGACTAGATACCTGCTAGAAGGACAAAGACTCATTTGATTAGGCATCGATCTTTTCACTGTCGCGACCTGTGAAGTCCCACATGTCCTCACTAACGTGAAAGGTGAGCAATGCAGCAAGAAATCATATAGTGACCCTCATGATTTGTATAGGAACTGAATGTGTCTCTGACCATGGGAAAAAAGCCTGCAAAAATATTGGTGGAATCTGTCATATAGAGACGGATGGATACTACATCGTCTCGGGCGTTTGTATGGCGTTAGGCATGATTTTACTGTTGGCATTCATCATTCCAACAGCGCGGAGGTTGCAAGGTATTTTACACACGCTTTCTCTAGTGCTCTTAAGAATAACTCCCGCAGCTCTTCCAATTTCTGTATGGCGCATAAAAATGTAGATGTAGAATGTGTTTAGTGTACAGGCTCACCCTAAACTTAATATTCTCACGCGAACAAAACCAGTTTTTCCACGTGTGAATGCTTTCTTTAGCCTATTTTTTGTAAAGCTACACAACACAAGGTTTTAAGCAGAAGTTTTCACTGGAAATTTATCAACTATGTCGACTACCACAATGCATTTCGGTCCAGAATGGATGCGAGCTAAAAACCAATCACTTTCACGGTCTCATCCGCCTTCACCCCCTCCAGCAAGTGGTCTGTCTTCTGGCATCTCAACTTATTCAGCTCTTGTGTCAGCGACACCGCCTGTGACTTCTGATAAGATTGACGATGCCCACCCATTCCGATATTCAAAGGAGGAATTGCTCAACATTTATCAGGAAGGTGGTGGGAAGGGAGGTCTTGGGTTAGAGGTTGAACGCTGGGAGGGTGTTGTCCGGGAAATTGCTGCGGATCCTATCACATTACGCGAGATGACCGAAGCCGAAAAGAAAGTTTGTTATCGTTCACGGATAGCGTACCTTTGTCGTGATGCATATACTTACGGTCATTTAGCTATTCGCAGGGTCTTTAAATTCAGAGATACGTCGTCGTCCTAGCCAGTCTGCGGATCACTTTTCCCCTCTCAATACATCGGGTCTGGAGCGTCCGAGGGTCATGTATAGCGGCGCTGCCGCCGCAAATAGTCCCATGCGAGAACGCTTTGGAGGTATGAAGCGGAAGGATAGCGCAGTGGCAAACACAGGTTCAGGCCGTTCGTAATCTTTGATTTTCGAAGTCATCTCACTCTCGATTTCTGGCTCGACTAGACTCGTCAATTCCACGAAAACCTTCACTCCCCGCGCTGCAGTCCCCCGTGGCACATTCTTCTCGCGATGCGGTTTCTCCACGTACCCGTGTCGGTTACACCCCCAGCTTCGATGGAGTTCTTAACCAAGGTGAATCGTGGATTTCTCGACGTCGCACCTCTGAGGCTTCGACAAAGGGAGCACTTTCATCTCGCGAAAGCCCGGGTGAACAGGGAATCAAAGGTGATGGCATCCGTGAAGAGAGGGAAGAAGATGCAGCCTTTGTTCCACAGCTTTTCAATGGGTCGGATAAATCGCTCTTCCCGTCTTCACCCCAAAATGTACCTGCAGAAGTGCCATCTTTCCAGGGCTCATCGGGTTTAGTGAATGACGCTGTGGACAGCCGTAACAACTCTTCAACGGCGCCTGGGCTGTCGGCCACAGAATATCGTCATGATGGCCTAGATATTTCCGGAGTTCCAGATTTAACTGCTGTTGAATGGTCGTACAAGGATCCCACTGGTCAGGTGCAAGGCAAGTACCCTTGTTTCATTGAAACTTCCTGTTCTCAATATTCAAATCCATGCAGGGCCGTTCCGTGCTGAGTTAATGCAGAAGTGGTACGAAGAAGGTTACTTCACGCCTGACTTATCCATGAAAAGAACTCATCTTGATGTGCATTGGACAATCGTACAAGATTTGGTCAAGCAAGCAACAAGTAGAAGCGTATTCTTCACTCCGCCGTTGCCAACCCGCCCCCCTGGTCTGGGCCGTAATTCTCCGACACACATTCACAATGAGCCACTGCAGCCAGCACCTACCCGATCGTTGCGCACTTCTACATTGGAATCTTACATTACTGGTGGCTCCATTGCGTCAGATTCGCCTTCGTCGTCCTTCAACGCATCTCAAATTGGAAACTCTTCCCCCGACCCCTCAATATTGGGCGGAAATGACAGAGTGCATGCCAATCATGATCCCAATGGGAGGATAGGTGCCTTTGCCTTTGGACTATACGACCATCCAACATCTACTTATACAGGTCATCGTTTGAATGGTCCTGATTTTGATTTTGATCATGCCGGAAAAATACAAGGGCCGTCTTTAGGAAGCCTGGTTTCGGGAATGAATTCAAATATAAACGGGCATGGCTTCAGTAACCTCCATGTGACACAGGATCCTTGGGCTACTCCCAATCATCAAGTCTCGACCCTTGACACGCTTGACATTCCAAGCATTCTTCCCTCATCCCATGTCGACCATGCGCACCATGGCTTTGCGCAAGAAAGAGGCTTTATTTCAAGTGAAAGTGGCTTTCCAAACCACTCCACGAGCCGACATTCGGGGTCTGCTAACTATGATTTGGCAGGGAGCGCAACTTTTACCAACGCACCAATCCAACATTCGTTCGCATCTCAAATATCTAATTTTCCCAGTCAACATCCCAATCACACTTACACTGTTCGTTCTTCTGAACCTCTCGGCCCTCAGGTGACCTACCCCCTAGCTACTAATGCTGTGCCCACGAGTCATGCACAGTCGCCATGGACGGTTATACCCAATGCGATATCGAATAACGACGTTGGAGCAATGGAGGCGCCACAACCAGTTACTGCCCCCGTAAGCTGTTTCGTGAATTCGACTGCCATTCAGAACACTCAGCCCGTGCTTGTTAGCGAAATGACAGTTTCACTGGTGGTCCTACTGATAAAACAACGACATACGACGAGGGAACTTCGGCTGGTTCGACTATCAGACATTTGGGTCAGTGGACCAATCAGGAAGAAGTGTTGGACGAGAAACCTGTTTTGAATAATCCGAATACACGGACAGTGTCCGAGACTGTCGGTGTGCCTGGAACCCTAGTTTCCAGTTCAGGATTTGAGACAGTGGTTCAATCATCACAATTTGGTTCAAAAATTTCTGCAAACACGCCACCAGAACCTTCTGTTGCTGCTGTCCTTACGAGATCGGCTTGGGCCAAGGACGAAGATAGTACTAAAAAGAAAGGTGGCAATACGTCAATCAGTTTACGAGCAATTCAGCAGGCAGAGGCGAAGAAGCAAGAGAGTCGCAAAGCAGCCGAACGCGAGAAAGAAAAAGCGCGTGCAACTACCACAATTGAGGATTCACAGCCATTCATCACTTCGTGGGGACTTCCGACTTCTCAGGCGGGGGCTCGTGGCAGTATAGCGCTCTCTGCCAGAGATGTGCCACCAGCTTCTCCTTCACTCACTGCCGCTCCAGCGTCACCTGTCTGGACGACACCACTGAAAACTCCCGCTGTTAAGAAGTCAATGAAAGAAATACAGGAAGAGGAGGAGAGACGCAAAAAACAAGCCTTAAGGGAAAGCACAGCCACGACCGCCCAAAAGATAGCATACGTGGATTCTACGAAGGTAGGCTTTTTTCAATACAGATTAGAGGAACGGCCTTACCCACACATCTAGGCGGTTTCCCCTGCTCCCTCGATAAACAACGTTTGGACGACTGTTGGACCAAATGGGAAGACAGCCGCAGCGGCCCTGCCCCCGAGGCCCCCAGCCCAAACACCCTTCCCACCTCCTGGAGCACCACCTGCTTCCCGTAGTTCTGCTACCCCAGTACAGCGACATGCACCTATTTCGGCCAGACCAGCTACAACAAAGCCAGATGAAATTCCTGTGACTCCGTCTCATGAATTTCTGAAGTGGCTTGGGGACTCTCTAAAAGGTCTTAACAATTCAGCAAATGGTGAGCATATTTGCTGTCTGATCATTGTCAATATGTTGACTAGTTATACAGTTGAAGAGATCATGTCGATGCTCCTGTCGTTCCCGCTTGACCCTGATCGCTCAACCGTGGAGATCATTTCCGACACTATTTATGCGAATAGCACCACTCTAGATGGACGACGTTTTGCTGTGGAATTCGTGGCTAAACGTAAATCTGATGCTATGGCTCGTTTGGCTTGTTTACAGGGTGCTTCGAATGGC
>Ga0307514_10004729_pt1 | contig 12440 bp, 6 predicted proteins | sample 16_EM_MG_FD_203088 | JGI IMG/M metagenome (GOLD analysis project Ga0307514, IMG submission 203088) | Populus trichocarpa ectomycorrhiza microbial communities from riparian zone in the Pacific Northwest, United States - 16_EM | ecosystem: Host-associated > Plants > Roots > Unclassified | place...
AGACAACGAATTCCTTGTCTCCCCACATTAACCAGATATATATATTCCCCATCCCTTTTACATTTATTTTTTGTGGGTGGACGATCGCCGCGACGTCGCTCACGTGCGACATTGGGTATCAAATTTACCTTTTGATTCGATAGGGACCTCTTTCTTGCCTTTAGATGGTTCAACCTTCGCACCTATAAAGGTTTGGTTTAGGTAGCCTCCTCTCTCCATAAACTCAACCTTCATGATGATGAAGATCTCAAATTAAATATTTATCATGTACTACCTTTCCTCTTAAGTTGGCTCTCCATCTTCATAGCTATATGTACCATGTCCTCTAACTACATGTAATGTTGAAACTCTATATCTTGGTTCAGCCATATTAAAAAACCTCATCATAGTTGCCTCTCTATACTCCACTATATTATACCAATTCATAGCAATTTCCATCTTCTTGTGGTAATCCTCCACACTTTTAGACCCTTAATTTAAGCTCTATAATTTCTGAAACAACTCCTTATAGTAGTGATTAGGAACAAATCTTAATATCATTATGACCTTCATCTTCTCCCAAATATAATTAGGTCTTTCTCGATTCCTCCTCTGATCCCACCATATTATAACATAATATGTAAATTCAATGACAATGAATTTTACCTTTTTCTCTTCCGAGTAGTTATGGCAATTAAAAATCCATTCAACCTTCTTTTACCACTCTAAATATACTTTGAGGTCGATTTTACCTTAGAATGCTGGAATTTCATCTTGATATTTTCTAAATCCCCATCCAATCCATCATGATACCCAAAGTCTCAAAAACCACCTTTATGGATGAATTGGCCTTCATGTCATAAACCATCAATCCTTGGTTTCTAGGCTACCAAAACCTATCTCAATGACCCATGGATAAATTATCATAGTCCTCATCTACATCCTCATTAATAAACTCATAAAAAATGGCATTAACATGCCTTTTGGGCCTTCTATAATTGAAGCCCCTTCTACCTGACCCATCTTGAAAACTAGCAATCACAATCTCTTTCCTTTCCATTTGGTCCCTCACCTCAGTACCAAATATCAAATTCATCCTCTCTAATTATTGTTGTAGTGCTTGAAACCTAAAAGCTTGATTGCCCCTCTTTCTTGGTGATGATGTATCACTTTTGATGAACATTGTTTGAATTTAAAAAATACATTAATAACAAGAAAAATATATCCTCACACCACTCATGTTTAACAGAAATATGTTTTTTCACTCTAATATGCTCACCTTTGCCTTTTTCCATTCATCCTCACTTTTTTGGCTCTTTAAGAAATAAATTAAACAAAATCAAAGAGAACAACTTAGTAGTGCAATACAAATTAATATATTGACTTAAGAATTAAAATATGAAAACAAGCAAATACAAAACCATGATTACAAAATCACAAGTAGCAAACAAATTCGTGCGAAATATGGACGATACAAAGACATGAATTGAAACATATACGAATTCAATGAAACAAAGTTATTGTGACCCAATATCCTAATTTTTAAGTTTATTATACTGATTGATCCAAAATTAATAGTAGCAAATAAAGAACAAATATGTTGATGCAACTTGACCTGTTATGCAATTTACACAATGATTAGTCAATCGTGATGGATAATGGGACCATCATGTGGAGATTTATTATTAAAGGTTTTTTTTATTAACTTAGGTGTCCAAATCAGCTTGCGCGCAACTCGACTAATCCTAAGGGCCCTGAAGTTAACGACCATGTAAGCCTCTAGTGGCCATGAGATTTGTGGGACTCGAACTAGTGATCTCTAGAGAGCAAACTCAGGACCTGACCAATTGAGCTACACCCATCATGGTTTAAAGGTTATTCATCTTATTATAGACTTACGATTGTGATTTATGTGTTTGGATTATGATATTTGATGATATTTAAATTTCATGTGGAGTTTATTACCGGCTTAGAATTATGATTTATATTTGCATTTGAATTAAGGTATCTTATTAATGAATGTTTATACATATAAAGTATTCCTTTATGAAGTTTTTATTAGTTTGAAGGTTTAATGCAATCGAGGAGGTTTTTGGTGGTAATCTCTTGGACCGTATACTGGTCACGCCCTCTTTTGTTTTGCTGGGTGTGTTTTTCAGGGCCTGATACATGTCGTTGTTTATTAGGCAATTAAATTAGCTTATTGAAAGGTGATGGACGTAGCCCATTAAAGATTATGCAATTCCAACTATGATTCATATTCAAAATGTAAATTGCTTTTATTTAAGGGAGGGAGAAAAATGATCGTTCTAAGAGGATTAATGTTCAAAATTTACCTTTAGATTCTATAGGGACCTCTTTCTTGGCTTTAGATGGTTCAGCCTTAGCATTCATAAAAGCTTTGGTTAGGGTAGCCTCTTTTCTCCTTAAACTCAACCTTTATAATGATGAAGATATCAAATTAAATACTTATCATGTACTACCTTTCCTTTTAAGTTGGCTCTCCACCTTTGTAGCTATATGTACCATGTCCTCTAACTCCATATAATGTTGAAACTTTATATCTTGGTTTAGCCTATTAAAAAACCTCGCCATATTTTCCTTTCTTTACTTCACTATATTATCCCAAATTATAGCAATTTTCATCTCTTTGTGGTAATCCTCCACACTTTTAGACCCTTGATTCAAGCTTTGTAATTTCTGAAACAACTCCTTATAGTAGTGACTAAGGACAAATCTCATTATCATTATGGCATTCATCTTTTCCCAAGTGTAATTAGGTCTTTCTTGATTCCACCATATTATAACATAATATGTAAATTCAATGACAATGAATTTTACCTTTTTCTCTTAGAGTAGTTATGACAATTAAAAATCCATTCAACCTTCTTTTACCTCTCTAAATATGCTTTGAGGTTGATTTTATCTTGGAATGCTGGAATTTCATCTTGATATTTCCCAATTCCCCATCCAATCCATCATGATACCTAAAGTCTAAAAAACCACCTCTATGATGAATTGGCCTTTATGCCATAAACCATCAATCCTTAGTTTTTAGGCTACCAAAACCTATCTCCATGACCCATGGATACGTTATCATAGTCTTAATAAAATCATAAAAAATGGCATTAACAAGCTTTACGGGCCTTATATGATTAGAGACCCTTCTACCTAACCCATCTTTCAAACTAGAAATCACATTCTCTTTCCTTTCCATTTAGTCTCGCACCTCACCAAATATCAAATTCATCCTTTCCAATTATTGTTCTAGTGCTTGAAACCTAAAGGCTTGATTGTCCCTCTTCCTTGATTATCATATATCACTTTTGATAGACATTGTTTGAATATAAAACAATACATTAATAACAAGAAAAATATATCCTCGCACCGCTCATGTTTCACACAAATATGTTTTTTCACTCTAATATGCTCACCTTCACCTTTTTCCACTTGTCCTCACTTTTTTAACTTTTTAGGAAATAAATTAAACAAAATCAAAGAGAACAAGCGCAATACAGATTAATATATCGACTTAAGAAATATTAAAATATAAAAACAAACAAATACAAAACCATGAATACAAAATCGCAAGTAACAAACGAATTTGTGTGAAATATGGACGATACGAAGACATGAATCAAAACAAATAGGAATTCAATGAAACAAAGTTATTGTGATCCAATATCCTAATTTTAAGTGTATTATACTGATTGATCCAAAATTAATAGTAGTAAATAAAGAACAAATATATTGATGCAACTTGACATGTTATGCAATATACGAAATCAGAATTGAAACCAAAATGAAAATGTGTCCAAATGACCCCAATTTTAATATTTGATGTTATGGTACTCAAGCCCCAAGAATATCAGTTTATAGGTGTTTTTATCAAGTTTTCATTCAATCCCTTTTGTAAAAGTAACTAGTAGCCAAAACTGAAATTTCCAATTTATCGACTTTCTTCTTTATTTTTATTTTTTTTTTGTATTTGTTGTTACTAATTTTATGTGAGAGTAACAAAAGCATTGAAACTTTTTTTTAATCAATACCGCAACTAAAGAAGGAGTAGGAAAATGAAAAACATTAAAATTTAAACGTGAAAACTTGAAAAATTTAGAAAGATATCACCAGATTTTTAGAGCCATACCAACTAATGTGAACCCCATGAATATAAAGATCATAAAGTCACAAGCAAGTTTGAATACAATCCTCGAAAGCCAAAAATCATATTTGAGATAGAAAGCATGACATCATGATTACTTTGAATCGAGGCACCAACACTATTGAAATTCAAACCCCCACCCAACGATTAGCGAATCATGAATGAGAAGTATAAGAAAGATGTCATAAAGATAGTTGTTTTTCGATAAGTCAATTTTAGTTCTTTCAAGAACAAAAGGTATGAGTTTTCCTCACAAACACAAATATTATTCTGAAACCAGAGTCTATAAACAAAAACCTAAATATACGCTAAATAATTCTATTTACAATAGGTAAAGAATGTCTGAAACAATACTAGAAAAATAATAAAAGAGTTCTAAATAAAATAGAAAAAAGAATCTCAAATCAACTAGGAAACTAATATAAATCTCGTATAGTTACTTCCAGACCTTATCGCAAGGCCTTTCCAATGCCTTTCCAGGTCTTTTAACAATATATGAAACCAAGCCTCTAGAATATTATGCATTAGGAAAAAATCAGTCTAAAATTAACTTAAATGTCCTTGAATAATAAGGATTGTTACTGTCGACTTTAACTCTCCTAAATAAGTATATGAATCTTTATAATAGCTACTACGCTTTAGTATCTTTGTAGAATATGGAAACTCCTAAAATATTTTATCAAAATATCCTTATAATGTTAGGATTAATTTTTTTTGCCTATCTTTCCTTGTAGAGCATAGAAAGTTGTTCAAACAAGGCTGCCTAATTATTCTGCCAGAACTAATCCCAAGTTGGAGTTGAGTTGAGCCCTTCTTGCATATGGATTAGGTTAAATATAGGTCACCCTATATGTGTTAAAGCCTTCTTGAAGTTAGTCCTGGCCTAAATGCTCTGAACAAACTCATTCAATGCCTCATTTAGCTTTTTAGCCTTTGACCTTGTATTTAGGCAAATTGGCACCTCTAGTGGATCCTTTATCATGGTGGACTAATCCATATCAATTAGTTCTTGTAGGTTTGACCCTTTTTTTTCACAAAAAACTTTACTACTTGTTACGATTTTGTTCATTTGTAAAGATTTATCACATCAACTATAAATAAAAGAAATTCAAAAAATAAAAAACCTCTAGGAAAAGATAAATAAATTATAGAAACTGAATATGTGGGATTGACCATTGTTTTCAGTAATAGATGACTCTATTTATATTATTACAAAGTTTAAGTCCTACTTGCATAGGTAACTCTTATCATAAACAGACATGGGAATCAAATAAAAGGTTTATTGAATTATAATATAAAGTAAACTCCTCTTTGATTGAAAAAAATATGAAATATAAGATGATTTAAGAATTTTGATTAGTTATTCTATTAAGGACTCTTTGTCATACCTTATATATATTCGCATTTGTTCAAACTCTATTAGTCAATAGTTTTCTCTTGGTCGATAATGACATCTAGTTGCTTGGTCAACTAGTAGACTGCTCTTCAACTTTTTGGATTGATCAATGACTCTTCCACCTCGATCAATTCTTCTAATTCATAATTAATTTCAGTTATTTTCTCTTGTTTTTATCATGAATAATTATTATTCTTTATAATTGACATGTATATGTTTATTTTAGATGTGAACAATGCCACTTATATTACTTTATTTCTTAAATAAAGAAGCATTAATCTCATTACACTTGTACTGAAACCAATTGATCAAATCAACCTAACCTAGTATGATGTGGCAAAACTAGTCGATCATGTTTTAAAACATGTTTGACATGTCAACTGCAATAATTAATCTTCAAAGTTTAAATCTCTATGTATTTTGAAATTTAAGGCATGATGTTTAGGATTTTACTCCTAATTCTTCATATTTTACTAAAAAAATCCTTAATCTCTATTTTATATACTTAGAAATTTTCCTACAAAGATTCAACTAAGAGTCTCATACACTTTTCTTATTCCTTAAGACAAGAATGCTAGCCTCAAGCTCTATTCCATCAAAGTTCATGATTATCTCCTATTATTAAAACCTTGTAAACTGTTTGCCCAATGTCAGCTGGCCTATCGTTAGTGATATACTAGGAGATATGAAGGGAGAATGTCCTAGCCTATTTTATAAAAAGGCATTATAAGAAGATGAAGATGCTATTTTTCTCTAGATATTGACAAAGAAAGAATTTCCCTACAATATGACTATGTAAATCTTAATATATGGAGGAAGCCAATTCTAATATGGCTAAACATCGCTCCTACCTATTACATCAAATGATTGGGCAAGATGTAAGAAAGCTTTGGTAAATAATTGAAGCATAAAGAATACTCAATGTTATTTAATTGTCCAGAATCACTACCAAACCTAACAAGGAAATGTTAGCCGCTATTTTTTTTACTATGGTCAAAATCTAACCACATTTTTCTTTTCATCTATGGGATGCAAACTATGACTTTTTATGATTTGACCTTAATTGGAAACCTATAACCAACAAATGAGAAACTTTATGCTTGTACCTAGATTTTTACAAGTCTCTTTGGAAACTTGATGTTATGTGCTTTTAAATTCAATTTATTGATGAAAACAAGGAAAAAGAAAACACATTTTCCCTCTCATAAGAAATATATAGCATTTTTATTGTAATAGATATGCAAATACCTAATTTACTTCAGGTTTAAAAAACTAACCAAAGCCTACCTAAAGATAGCAACAACTTTGGCTAAAGGCAGGATAATTGCCCTAAGACCCTATGTACTAAGCCATATATATAAAGCATTAGGGATATGTCAAACTAGATATGAAGATCACTTTTTCATTATGAAAGGCAATATTTATGGAGTCGTATGATGGGTTTAGACATAAGTCACTATAAAAGGTAATTCTAAACCCAACTATATCTATATAGGAAATAGTTTGCTAAAAACTTCCTTTAAGAATCTTTATTATATAAGATACATTAAAAACCTTATGTATTTTGCAAAGAGGAATGGTGTTTTAATATCTCCCCATAGATGTATAAAGACAAAGCTTTTATAGCCTTACTTTTACTGTACCAAAGATCAGATTTTGACAACGAAGTAAATAAAACAATTTGGAAGAGTATTCTAACTTGCGAAGATCTACACTTTAGGATAATGATAAATCCATTATCGAACAACAACCATTATTCTTATGAGTCCTACAATCCTTTTTCTATAGCAATAGAATTGAGATACAAGGCATCTATTTTCTAATATATTATATTATGAACAAGGTTGGTCACAACTTTTAATAGCATAGAAAAAGTAACTAAAATGATTAAGCATCGCTTCACTAGCTTCAACATATAGAACTTTTCCCTTACCATAAGTTATCATTTAAGATTTTGATATTTATACAATAAAACTATAAACCTAATTTAAACCACTTTTATAGAAAATATAGTAGAGAGGTTCTTCTTCAATGATATGTATTCTAGTAAAGGTAACGAAAAGAAAACCTTTAAAATTCCTATTACAGGGCTAAAAAAATGATATACTCAAGAAGTCTTAGGTAAAAGCATTTATCTTTAATTATTAGGATTATAATATCTTATTTGTTTATGTTCTTACAATACTTTTATTTGCACAACTTCTTAGCCTATCATGAGTCCTTAACCTTAACCAATAATGAATCTTTTAAAGCCCCAACATCTTATCACTCTAAAAATAGATAATAAAGATAAAGCTCATATTATCAAATTGATAACCAAGTTGAGAACCAAGCTTAGGGTAATACATCTTATCAAAGTTCGCATGAACTCTTAACAAGTTATTTAGCATTTTGACTTATCTTTTTTTTTTATTAGGCACCAATTGCTTCTATTGTGCCTTATTTTTTGGTTCCTACATAGATGCTAACAAAAGGTTGTTATACATATTGTCCTTGACTAGAAACCTTTTTGAAATGTATATATATATCCTCTTACTACAGCAATGATTCTTGAAGTTTCAAGTGTTGAAGATGTTGAAACACTACCTCATCCTAGTGTTGATTATTCTAAAAAAGATCCAACCATATCTTAATGTTGATGAAAAAACCATGAACAATATAATTTTTTTTAACCTAGTACTATGAAACCTATTATTATAAAGCAAGCTTTAGTTAGATCTTTTTAGGATCCTAATTTCTAGTTGTTTGGTCGAATGCTGCTTTAACTTTTCTGGTTGATTAGGACTCTTCCAACTTGGTTAATTTTTCTAATTCATGATCGATTCTAGCTATCTTCCTTTTGTTTTATCATAAAGTGTAAACAACATGTATTCTCTAAATCTTCCTCACACACAAAGCAATTCGATATTTTCATAAAATTAATTATAAGCAAGTATGGTTTACTATATATAGGAATCTATGAATTATGTTGTAATATTCTAATAATTTCGATTTAAAAGATAATATTACCCTTATATGAATAATTATGGTAACTGATTGAGGGGCAAATTGGATACTTCATGTAATTTGATATATATATATATATATATATATATATATATATATATATGGTGTCGAAAAAAAATTAGAAGAAACCACAGAGATTGAGGGGAGATAAACCTAAAAAAAATGAGGGAGGAGAAATCGGAGAAAGAAGGGAAAGAGATGTATGATAGATTTCAACAAGCTATTAAGGTAAGAATTAGCTTTGATATGTATGATTACTATTGTTTGTTTTGATTTTGAATTTATTGAAATTGATTTGAATTCATTGAAGTAGATGATTAATTGAAGTTTATGTTTTTAACTTTGATGAATGTTTGATATGAGTTAATGGTTGAATTAATTAATTTTGGATGATTTTATTAGGAATAATGATTTGAGATTAATTGGTTTAATTAGTGTGTTATGGGTAAAAAGGGTTAAGAAATTATAACAATCTTTGCTAGAAATTCAGGAAAAAATAGCTTTGAGGTTGAAGACGATGAGATTTCAGTTTGATTCTTGATTTGTGAAAATTATATTTTAATCCCTGAACTTTGAAAAAATTATAAATAAATCATCATATGTATGTTTGATAATACTATTATTGGATGTATTTATTTTGATTACTCACGGAGTCGAGAAAATTCATTCTTTTCGTAAATCATTTATATTTCCAGCATATAGATTACTAAATATAGGAGGAGGTCAGAAGATGATTAGTTAATCATGATGGATAGTGAGACCATCATGTGGAGATTTATTATTAAAGGTTGTTCATCTTATTATAGATTTTTTATTATGACTTTTTGTATTTGAATTATGATATTTGATGATATACAAATTTCATGTGGAGTCTATTATAGGCTTACAATTATGATTTATATTTGCATTTGGATTAAGGTATTTTATTCATGAATGTTTATACAATATTCCTTTATGAAGTTTTTATTAGGTTGGGGTGTGGAGGTATAATGCAGTCGAGGAGGTTTTTGATGGTGATGTCTTGGACCAAATACCGGTCACGCCCTCTTTTGTTTTGCTGGGTGTGTTTTTCAGGGCCTGATATATATATGTCTTTGTTTATTAAGCAATTAAATTAGCTTATTGAAAGGTGATGGACGGAGCCCATTAAAGATTAAGGGAGGAAGAAAATTGATCGTTCTAAGAGAATTAATGTAGATTGCTGGCATTAAAAATAGACTTACGCAAAAGTTGTCGCGGAGTTAAATTGACAACTATTGTTCTTACAAAGAACCCGTGGACACAATCATTGTCTAGACCCACTGACCAGAGACCTCTTATTGTACATGATGTTGACTTGGAAAAAAAAGAGATAAGGGAGAATAAAAGGAAGAACTAATGACCTTAATATAAAAAAATATTACATATTTTGGGACCCAACCAGAATTTAAAAAAAAAATGTCATTCTCCAGTTTTCTAAATGTCCATAATTGCAATACCTACAAAAAGAAGGATAAATTAAGTGAGATTGTTGATGTCCCTCACGGCATGAATTCTTTCTTCTCTAGTCTTTTCGAGCTGGGTTTTGTATCTTTGCCAAGTTTCTTTGAAACTTTTTCTTGCCCATGATGTCTGCTTAATTTTCTCCTCTCCTTTTGACCCAAATCGGCATTCTTCTCTTCATCCTCACAGTAGGGAAATTTACAATAGTATCGTCCTCAGCCACCCATCTTCAGGCCCAACAAAAGAGAAATTTAACCAATAGTTGTAAACCTCATAGATCTTTCACATTAATCAAAGCTTATCAGTGCTAAAGGCAGTCAAAATTAAGGTTAGGTTAGACCGACAACAATTCTGTTTTTTCCAAGGTAGAGAAAATATTACTCTAGGGAATGTCTAGTCTAGCATCAAACCTACCTCTAGAAGACGACAAATTAGCTGCTAGGGTTTTTGGTCTAAATTACATCAATAGAATTTATTGTCGGCATAACTCGGCACTGATTTGACCATAGCATATCGGCTTGGGATAAATAATGTGATGCCTTTATGTAATAGGCCATGTTTTGTATATAATTCCACAAAATCAACATTTGACCAATGACCACTTCTTTTATCAACCATCACTACCACCACGAGGACATATCTAACAAATCTATCAAAGATTGTGTTTCCAATGCGTTTAGAGATTTTTTTAAAAAAAACCGCTTTTTTAAAATTTAAATATGAATTAGTATAAAAAAAAGACATAAAGAGAAATTATATAGTGTTTAGTTATTAATATTCTATTAGTTACTATTTAAAATTCATTTTGAAAAAAAAATATACAAAAAATAAAAAAATCTTACTTCGGGATATTCTTATCATTTTTTACAGGTCAAGCATTTTATTTTTTTATTTTTTTTTGTATCTGCTTTTTTTTAAAATGAATCTTAAAAATAGCTAATAGAATATCATTAATTACCCCCTAAATATCATAAAAAATTTCATATGATAAATGATAATTTCCTTTGTGATAATTTTTCCTTATTTATATGGCTAAAATATAAGGCAATGTGATGAATCAAGTGTAGATGTGGTAATTGGAAGCATCACATGGGAACGAATAAAAAGCCAATTAAAAGTTAGCAGAAAGGTGGATGTTTCTTGTCATGATTTGTCTTTGTTCATTTTAATAAAAGTAAAAGAAAATATGCAGTGTATGATGAGCAAGACAACTTTCGAAAAGAATTTATAATCTGTAAAAGATTATAGAAATTCACAGCAGGCGCCTGAATTATTTTTTCATTTTTATCCTTGATTTTTTCTTCTCTTAATTTTAGCTTTTTATACATAAATTAATGAAGTTTTCGTAAAAAGAAAAGAAAATTATTTTTTTATTATCAACCACAATTATCTAATGGAAATGAAAACATTTTTTTTAAAAAAGATAGTTAATGTAAAACATTTGCAAATGCAGACTTTTATTTCTATTACGAAGATTAACTTTCCGTTATAATATATAATTAATGTTAATAATTATATTTTATTTACTAGTTCATATATTTCTTAATTTATTTAATAAATTATAGATAATATCTTTTTATTTTTCTATTAGAAAAAATAGTATTTTAAGAATTGAGCATCATAATTTGTTTCAGTTTGTTTTCTATATGGTTATCACAATCTCAAATAAACATCTTGGCTTTGGGTTGTTGCTTGATGTTTTGAGATTCTATTTTTTTCTATCATATAATTAAATAAAAAATAGCTTGGCAAAAAAAAAATTAAATCAAATGGAGTCCAGGTCGCGTGTTTCATAAATTAACATGGATTAACCCTGGTCGATTTAATAAATCATCGTCTTAATTTTTAAAAAATAGTGTCACTTTGATTTTTTTCTTTAAAAGTTAAACTATATTTTTACCAAACATCCAGATTACCTTTAGACTCGTTAAATCGACTAGGTCACGTTGACGTAACTCCTAAACTACTTAATTTGAAGCCTGATTAGATAAAGGATCGGATCAAGAGGTTTCAATTAATCCACTATATTGCACTTAATGACACTATAAAATAATTTCTCACAATCAGATATTTTTTTTTACTATAAAATAATTTTTATTCTGATCTAGTCACAGTATGAACTAGCTATCTAGTTTCATTTATAAATCATGTGACGCTTTTGATGTGTTAACTACTAATTCATTGTGGGAAATATTTCTAAAATTTAAAATTAATTATGGAAAGAATTACTTTTTATTTTAATCTATAAAGCATGTGTCACTCCATATGTTGGTCGATGGTAAAATAATTTTATATGATTTTCTCAATTGTGTTAATTTACTTATCTCCCCATTTATCATATTAATTATCTAAAGAACTAATAGATCAAAAGGTAAAGAAAAAAAGAAATTGACATGCTTATATAGGGACTTGGTG
>Ga0307514_10004731_pt1 | contig 12435 bp, 17 predicted proteins | sample 16_EM_MG_FD_203088 | JGI IMG/M metagenome (GOLD analysis project Ga0307514, IMG submission 203088) | Populus trichocarpa ectomycorrhiza microbial communities from riparian zone in the Pacific Northwest, United States - 16_EM | ecosystem: Host-associated > Plants > Roots > Unclassified | place...
AATCACGGTCAGAAGGTCCTTGATCGAAGCCTTTGGTTGAGTCCCGTTCAAAACCACTACATGACCGCGCTTCGAACACACTTCGGTCGCGAAACGGTTCAATAAAGCGCGTTTCGAACCGTACCCATAGAAGAGGAGGTTGAAGCCTTGCTCAAGTTCCAGCAAAAACCTGCGGAACTGGTGCGACAACGACTCTTGGATCGCAGAGGACGCGGGGTACGTGAGGTTGTACTTCTCGGATGCGGATTTTATCGCGTCCGCGTACTCTTCGGCTGAGAGCGGTTCAACCTGGGTCGAAAACACCGTGGGTGATGTTTTGGCCACCTTCCCCTGGTGTAGGAAGTACGAGTCGAACCCAGCCTGAAGCACAGCCGGAATGGAGGCTTTCTTGGGCCGCGCCTGAGAGAGATCATCGTACAGGTCGTTGTCGTCGGAGGACTCTTCCTCTGACCAATCGTCGATGTCGTTCATGGTGGTAGCGGACGAGGTGTAACTCTATTTAGAAAGGGTAGTGACCGTAGAATTACAGATGGCTCAATCCAGCCGGAGACAATTTGCGCCGTATCTTATCTGTGAATTCTTTGGCAAAATCTTCATCGAGCTCCGTCCTCCCTTCCAACTCCATCGTATGCATCTCTTTTTCGGTCGGAGGCTCTAGCGTCCTGTACTTGCTCCTGTCTATCGGAACGCCAAATTGCGGAGCGGGAATGATATGGTAGTGTACCTTCAAGAGAGAAAAATAATAATCAGTAAATGGTTCCCAAGTGCGGGCAGGCATTGGACGTTGGAGTCTTACGTGTCGTACAGCCTGCGCGTATTCTTGGTTCCCAACGACGTTTAACCCAGGGTTCTCCAAGACTATGGCAGGGGTCAACGAGACCCATCGCCCGGAGATCTAATCCGTTACCGAACCTTTTGTCAAAGCGTTTGCAACCCGGGTAACGACCAGACCGAGGGCGGCAGCATATTCTTCCGGTAGTTCGGAGATCCGTTCGTGGTGTGACTTTGGTATTACGAGGGTATGTCCTGGTCTGAGTGGGGCAATGTCTTTTGCAGTCTTTAACGATTCCGTTCAGAGCTCACTATTGTAGGGAGACCGACCTAGGATGGCGATCACTTTGTTGTCTTCGTAGAGTGTATAAGCAGGTAGCTCATTTCGTAAGATTAAGCAGAACACGCATTGAGGGTTGTCTGCCCATTCACGGTGGATGTGACGGTCGGTATGCGCCTCGACAATGAAAGACGTCATCCTAGATTATATGGTGTCGTGGTGGATACAGGTACAGAATGCTGTGCGACAGTAATAAGTGCGAGTGGGGTACAACAGTCCCCATCGCGTAATTCCACAGCGCCGCCAAGTACATACAGATGGCTGCTGAAGTGATCACTGATCGGAAGAGACCATCCCCGTCCAATCGAATGGCAAGTACTTCTTCTTGAAGTCGTCAACGGTACTCTTTTGTTCCCTCCAATCAACTTTTCGTGGCCGCCTCCATCTGCGTGGCTCCAAGTCGAGCAGATTTCCGATGATCTCACCGGCAAAATACCTGGAAGAGCGCGGTCAGAATCAACCTAGAGTCCAACAGACTGTCACTGACCTCGGGAAATCTCCACCTCCTTTTTCACCTTCATCCATGCCTTCTTCTGTCTCCTCAGCGGCGTTCGTGCCCTCGATAACGTGCCCGTACCCCTTCTCTCCTTTGTAATCGAACTGCACCATGAAGTAGGGGAGGTTTGGGACCATCGACCTTCGGAATCCACCGGGCCGAGCCGAAAAATCGATCAACTTTTTGTGTTGTGACCATTCCGTCTCGGATGTCAAAATAGATTGCTGCAAGGAGGTGTCAATAAAACGTGATACAGAATGCGAAGTCAACCTACTCGGAAGTAACCAGGGAGGACCTCAAAATCCGCCCACGGAACGGGGACACATTCAATAAAGGTGTGGTTTTGGTGTTTGAGTGTCAGCACAGTTTCGTAGAATATTACTCCTTTATCCTCTTCAGCGAACATGCGCATGAGGCACTTCATGAAATTCTGCAGCACAGTTAGCAGGACCGAGAATGCTCATGACCAAGACTTACTCGAACTTCGTCCCAAACGTCATCATCCCCCTCAAGCATTGTCAGGTGGTGTTGTATCGGGACAATGAGGCAATGCCCTTCCACCAGACTCTCATGGGTTGTACATGAGAGATAAACTCTGGTTCCGAGGGCGACCATCGGCGCTTTCGGTAGTGAGTCGTCCTCTCCGAAGCAGAAAGGGCATGTTGCCAAAACCTTCTGAGTGCGCTTGTAATCTAAGGGGAATCAGTAGGTTGAAGTTAAAACGGGTAGGGCTTGGTTACCGTTGATGGCAAACTGCCGCTTCATAGCATCAGAGCGCATCTTTCGTCGACCAAGCTTCTCGGCATTATCGTCCATATATTCCAAGTCATTCTGCGTATTGGGTCAGCTTCAACCACGTAAAACGAGACGCATAGCCACCCACCTCAAACTTTCCATCACCCATGATAGCCTTCGCAAGCTGCCCATCAAAGTCCTTCTGGTCCGTAGATCCCGCACCAAACTTCTCCTGCCTCAGCATCTCGCCTAGGGTGGTTGTGTCATCGTCAGCGTTGTACCGCACAATCTCCCCGGTCTTGGGATCTCGAGTCTCAACCTTCTCCTTCTTCCGTCGATTGCCTGGTGGTAATGGCGTATCTCCGCCTTTCCCGGTTCCAACATCGTACAAACGTCCACGACCATCGAGAGTAGGCAGAACCTCCACTTTTGTGACGGTTCTGGGGCCCTCGTTCGCTTTCTTCAGTTCTTCCCCGTATTCCCTTTCCAGAGCAGCCGCGTCAGGTGATCCCATTAGCTTCGCCTTGAGAACCTTGGCTTGCAAGCGATTGAGGGAGGAAGGGGACAACCCACGAGAGGTTGATTTCGATGGGAGGACTGAAGGTGTGAGGACTGAAGGGACAGGCGTGTGAGCTTGGGGTGTCCCCCTTTGTGATCCAAATTTCGAAGGCTCCGATCGTCGATTGGGCCCCAGGTTGGAGGCGGGAGGTGCTGGTGGACCGTTATTACCACCTAAAGCTGGCCGCCGGAATGAGGAGCTTCGACTTGAGCCAGTACTTCCGATATCGGTGAAGTAAAACTTCTTCCCAGGTTCTTTTGGCCGCCCTCTTGGTTTCTCTTCAGGTTTAGTCCCTTCCCTCTCGTCCAAGATCCTCCTTTCCTCCTTGGCCTCTTCGAACGCCTCAAGAGAACCAAATCGATCAACTCCGACTTCCTCAACAGGACTCCCCTCTTCTTCCGCGGTCTCGTATACTCTCCGCAACCGCATCATGCGCCACTGAGATCCAGGGCCACCGGGGACGATCTTTGTGGGGGCTGGCGCGACGTACTCGTCGAGTGACTTGCCATCCTTTATTTGTGTGTTCAATTCTTTCGCGCTTATCTTCATCTGCGTTCCGTGAAAGCCTCAGCAAGTAGAAGCGGTTTAATCAGCGATTCCCATACCTTGTCAGGGTCTAGAGCCGGGGGTGGCTGCTTCCTCTTCCGCGTTTCACCACCAAGCGTCGAGAAGAAGTCTGCACTGGAATCGAGGTCATCCTTGGAGGTCCCCTCGAGCATCCAATCATCTCGTTTGATTGGTGTTTCTGTCACGAGAGATGGTAAACCTGTGACGGGGGCTGGAGCTTTGGATGTAAGTTTGAGGGATTCTGCGGTCGGGATATCAGCTGTTAACACCTACGTCTTGTAATTAGCAAACAAAGAAGCCAAACCATCAGACAGTACCTTCTCTCCATCCATGTCCACATTTTTCTCAATCCACAAATCTTCATCGTCAACATCATCGTCCACAACGTGGAGGTGGTCTTCGTTCTTCTTGCTCGACTTTTTGCCGTGGTGTTTGTGTTTCGCGCGTTTTCTACTACTCGAGTCACGGTCTTTATCGTGCGATCTCTTGTGCTTCGACTTGGAAGATGAAGTAACGTCCATAGTCTGCAAGGAGGTAAAGGTGAAGAAGACTCCCCGTCTGGTCGATTGATGGGTTTCGTCAGGTTTCCCACCCTCGCTCCTCTTCTCAAACATCAACGATCAAACGACGAGCTGTCGCATGTCCGACCAATCAATCCCCCAAATAGAGGCGACGTCTCGCGCCCCCGAGAATCATCTCAAGTTCGACGTCGTTATCGTTGGTTCCGGGAATGCTGGGAGCTCAGCTACTCTGTCCGCCATAGACAACGGCTGCAAGCGCGTGCTCCTAATTGATAAGTGTCCGCCAGAATGGGTAGGCGGTAACAGCTACTTCACGGCTGGTGCCTATCGTACCGTTCACGGCGGTCTCGCGGATATCCTTGATATTGTTTCCAACGTAGATCCAGAACTCGCGGGTACTGTCGACATGGAACCTTATACCCACGAACAATTTACAGGGGACATCATGCGTCTATCGGATGGACGCTCAGATCCCACCTTGGTTCAGGCCCTCGTCGATGATTCTCACGACACCATACAGTGGCTCTCGAAGCGGGTGAAAATCCCCTTTGTGCTCTCATTCCACCGCCAAGCTTACCTAGTCGACGGAAGGCAGAAGTTCTGGGGCGGTATGGTTCTTGCGGTCGAGGATGGGGGGAAAGGACTCGTGGTAGCCCACCACCGGGCTCTCGAGGAATCCGGAGTCGATGTCTGGTTCAACACGGAGGCAATTGAACTGGTGTTGTCCAACGGCAGGGTCTCTGGACTCGAGGTCAAAAAATGTGATAAAACACTCACCTTGGAGGCTGCCTCTGTTATCCTGGCCTCCGGTGGGTTTGAATCTAGCCGTGAGATGCGGCACAAATACCTTGGGTCCGAATGGGTAAATGCCAGGGTACGCCGGCTATACTTATGCTGCAGTACGGGCAGGGCCACTGACTTGCAAAGGTCCGAGGAACACCCCATAACACCGGCGAAACCTTGTTAATGGCTCAGCGTGCAGGTGCCGCGGTTCATGGTGACTGGGGAGGGTGCCACAGTACTTGCTGGGATGCCAATACCTCAATGGACGTCGGTGACCGCGTTCTGAGCAATCAGTTCACGAAGTCCGGCTACCCTCTCGGGATCATGGTCAATGCCGACGGGAACAGGTTTGTTGACGAAGGGGAAGACTTCAGGAACTATACATACGCCAAATTTGGGCGCGAAATATTAAAGCAGAGAGGAGGGTACGCGTTCCAGGTTTACGACGCCAAAGTGACACCGTGGCTACGCAAAGAGGAGTATGCGGATGATGTTGTGGAGAAAGTGGTTTCGCAGACCGTTGAAGAACTGGCTGAGAAGCTCTCGCATAAAGGGTTGGAAGACCCCAATCGGTTTTCCGAGACCCTGCGAGATTATAACAAAGCCGTTTCCTCGTTCGCAGACCTCCATTCGGAGAAGGTATGGAATCCTGCGGCCAAAGACGGGCTTTCCACAGGATCGTTATTGGAGTTACCCAAGTCGAACTGGGCCCAAACCATCGAACGACCACCGTTCGTGGCTGTCAAGGTTGCCACGGGGATTACATTCACGTTTGGAGGTTTGGCAATCGATCCAAACACCGCCGGTGTCATCTCTTCTAAGGATGGCAAACCAATAGCTGGTCTGTTCGCAGCCGGAGAAATCGTTGGGGGGCTGTTTTATTCGTGAGTCTCCTTCCCTAACGTCCCGAATGATGACGAGACTCGTCACGGCAGGAATTACCCAGGAGGAAGTGGGCTCACCTCTGGTGCGGTCTTTGGAAGGAAAGCGGGAAAAACTGCGGCAGCACTGAGTCATGCCAATCCCTAGCCTATAGTGGGTGATTATACCGTTATGGTATTGTGAATGTTGAATAGGCCATGGTCATCCTTATGAATGACAGTGTTATCAGTACCGCAATCGGTCCGTTTTCTTGCACCCGACGGATCACTTTCTAGAAAGTGAGGATTAGATGACGATTACCCGGCCTGTGTTCCAACTTACCACATAAGCTCATCTCCGTCCCGGGTTTTCCCACAAGGTTTTCAGTGGTGAATAAGCACGAGATACAGTATCTTGCGTTCATGGAACGCGCACAGTTATGAAAGAACTCGCGCAGGTGATGATCGTGGGGTTCTTGAAAAAGTTTGAAAGCCGGGGTGCTCAGACAATAATCCCTCAGCTCGTCGCTTCTCAGGTAGCAACCTCCCAATTCTATTCAACCGTTGTGATGTCAAGGACTTGAGAACGGCAGATAACGATATCGCCGCCGCCCTTCCTGCGTAGTCGTTTTGGATCACGGCTACTTCTACAACCTTATGAAGGTTCGGTCGGTCTCATTGGAGTGTGAGATGACCAGATGTGGTTGGTTGGATAGGTGGGCACGGAAACGAACATCTCGCTGGACAATAGCAGACACGTAATATTCTATAATTTCCGAATATCCACGTTGATACCTTCCTCACCATCCCGGCCAGAGTACCTCAAAAATGCGTACGAGCCTTTTGAAGCAGAAGATGGATTAATGAAGGTTGCACCGTTAACCCGCTATGAAGGTGATTTCAGAAAACCGACAGCACGTCTTGCATGAACCAACTGACCTTGGAGAAGTGCCTCAGCCGACTAGGAACCAAGAGTACGTGAGGGATGTGATCTTGAGACCCACGGTCCAAATCGAGTAGTTTGGAACGTGAGATATCAAGATTGACTTCGTGCGAGACGTCGGTCGGAGGAGGGAAAACGGGGTAGAAACTAGGCCAGGTCAGGATATATGCATATTTTAGTCCAGATACTCACGAAACCCTACCTCCGTTGCTGCAACAGATACCGGCACAGTTCGGCCATGGGATCCAGAGATTCCTCACTCCCTGGTTCAACATCAGCCTGTTGCCCCTGCTTCAGGAATTCCTCGAGGTGGAATAAGCTATCCACCGTGGAAACGGCAAATGTTATGCCATTGATGGAGAACCGACACGGATTAGCAAGCAGATGGACACGCTAAGAGTTGGATTGAGCAAAAGACGAATTTCTGTATTTGACCGGATCTTACACTGTGATTCAGTAACGAGGCGTCGAATTCGCTCTGCGGGAAAGACGTGTGTTCGCTGAGAATGTCTCTGATGCTTGGGACCACGAAGAACGATATCGAAGGTTTCTCTGCCAAGATGTCCCCAATAATTTGTGCGAAGTGGTTTGCGAAAAGCTGTTCTGGTGTCTCATCCACGTCGCCACTTTTAATCTGCGGATGCGACGAATCTACGAATGGTCCCAACTAGTTTAGGATCAGTGTCCCTGCATAGGTTCGTGGGAGCCCTGCACGAACCAACATGACCGTGTCGGGGGATTCCTTGGATATGACTTGCGCAAGGTTTTGCCACGGCCTGTATTGTAAATCGACATCCGGAGTAAACGGTCCACCGGCGATGAGCATACTGAATGAGCCCTCGTCGTCTTCCTTTGGTAGAGGCGGAGGAGCATTCATACGTGGAAGCTGCGATATTCTATATAAGTGGGAGAGTGACGCGTCTCAAATGTTCACCCACAGAAAGCACTTCGGAGACCAAGAACCAGCCACCACCACCATTGCGGCCCCTGAGGGCAACAATCGCTCCAGGGAAGAACCCTATTCGACTACTCTCGTGGATCTTGAGTGGCGTGCTGAACCTCAGCGGGACGCGTACGCCAGACCCCATCATCCGGGACGATTCCAGCATAATCAAAGCCTCGTTGAGTTTAGAAGGTCCAGACGTTGCTGAGATTTCCGCATTTGCCACAATCCTTCCAACTACAACTACGTCTTCCTGGCGCAGGGTTGTCAAAAACGTATGACTAGTGGATGAAGGGGAAGAAGTACTTCTGTCGTAGAGGCTGGATCGCAAAGTTCCTGGAGGTTGTAATGCAGGCGGACAACTTCGGCCATATCATCGATCCTTTCGTCCAGGACTTTGTAAATGAAGAGCCCGTTAGCGATAGCTGTTCTTAAATCTGGGAGAACACGTACCATCACTCCTCTCCGACAGCTTCTCATACATGTAACGATCTAAAAACGCACAGGGTTGGCATATGAAAGATCCACAACAATCAGACACTCACATTCACGTCTTTCAACCTTTCCCACCTGCAAAAACGAGATCTTGCTCGATCCCGCGACGGGAACCGGACGATCGGCATCCTCCCTCTTCACACCAGACATGAAACCTGTGTTGATTTGGCGTGGAATTCTTCCAGGGCCATATCCTGAGGGTCCACTGCGCACAGACATAATCCCCGACAGCCGTACACCTGAACCCTTGGTTGCAGGTTTAGTAGACTTGGCCTGCTCCTGGATGATACATTTCTTGAGTTCATCTATGTTAGACGCGCCTAGTCTATGTGTCTCTCGACTTAGATGCTTGACCGTCTCCCATTTCCAATGCAGTTCCTGGGGTGATAAATCGTAGTTCTGGCACAGCTTTACACCTATCGTGTGGTGAGTTGTGAATGCTGGACGACCGCCGGCGGACCGCGTACATTCATCGAGGAGGTGATCACACTTCTCAGGGAGATATTCGTGAAACTCTTTCTCAAGTCTCTTGAAAAGTACTTTGGCAGGAATAGTAGATGCCATGATTGCAGAGTTTGAGGGTGGATGATCGGCGCAGAAACGCGTCGAGTCGCACATCACGTGCAAATGCGATTACATAAAGGGTCGATTAGGCGCGGGTTCAAGATCCCTATTCCGCGATCGCTATTGGGGCTACGCATTTCACACGTGAGTTCGAAACTCACAGGTGTCGTAGCCAAAATACCCCAACAAACTGCAAGTTTCTGCGGACTCCTGCTTATTTCAAACGTATTGATGTCACCCCCAGTGAAAAACCGGGCTCGGAGATTATAAGCTGGGCCTTGGTGCGATTACACAGATACAACAGATGCACTGACACTTACAGCTTCTCAAAGATATACAAGTACGCAAGGCGCTTCAAATCCCTCACGCTTTCCTTATCCGCCTTCACAACCTTCTCGTCATTGAACAAGACCCAGCCTTCTTCGGGTTCTCCGTCCACCTCCTTGCCATAGGTTTCGGTAGCAAGACCCGGGTGTCTGATGTGGACGACGTAGTGACCGGAGTGCACAGAGGGCCCTTTGTGAGAGATGAAAGCCTTGAGCCTGTACTTCGCCGGTAACGCCTTGGTTCCTGGAAGATCCTTCGTCTTGGAAGTAGATGCTTCAGGAACATCACTCATTGTCACGTCTTCCCCTGTGTCATCGGGGTGATTAAACAACCATTCAACAGCTCTCTCGGCATCGCCGCCCTGGAGCGATCTGTTGAGATACACCTCATCGGTGGACAATCTCGAACTCACCGTCTCACGGAGCGCCTTCTTGGCCTGAGCGGAGGAGAATCCCATTTCACTCAGCATAGCAACCTGTTCTGGAGATGGCTCCGGGCCCTTGGAACTACTGCTGCCGACAGGAATCGGGTCATCAATGCCTGTATATTTGTTAACGGTTTTGGAGTATCACATGCCCCGGGAAGATCCATACCAGGATCTTCCATGTGCGCAAATAGCCATTCCATTGCAGCGGTCGGGTCAGCGTTTCCGGTAGCAAGTAGCGCTTTCTTGCAGCGAATCGATGGGAAGCCCATGCCCTCGAGCTGGACCATCGCCTCAGCATTGAAGGCCGGCAGCTCGGAAGATTCTTCGTGGTTTACACTTATATTAAGCTCTAAACCTCCGACAAGGCAGGAAAGTGCCCTTACCTGTTTCGTCCCCCGGGAGCTCTACTTCTGTAACTTGCAACCCTTTTCCAACGTACCTGTCCATGTTGAGGATATCCGAGGGCGGGAGGTTTATAGGGATGTCGAGTTTCGTAGGGACCCAGTTTACAAGTTGGAACTTCTTCGCGTGGACTACGAGGACTTCAGGGAATGTCGCGAACCGGGATCGCCTGTTGAACCGAGGTGAGGAGGTTAAACAAAGCTGCCTGCGATGAGCTTACTTGTGCGCGATGACAGTTTTATTGCATTGTGGGCAGGAATACTCGAGTCCTTCGTCCCCAGTCAGGATGTCAAGAGTATCCGTCAATAACACTTCCCTATAAGTGACCTTCCCTTCTGCATCCTTGCTCTGCTCAGTGGCAGGAACAGCAACACTGACGGTGTCGAGTTCGTCGTTCCTGTATCGTACCCTGTTACACGAGGTGCACTGTAACCGTTGTTCCATCGCAAACGTGAAAATTTTGGTCGGATCGACTTCACCGGAAACATCTCGAGTTCGCTTGAGCGTACGTCGAAGTACTTTTAAAAGGTGGGTGAAAAACTCCTCCGAGTCCTGCTGCCTCATTGTAGAAAATTCTTCGTGCCCCTTTCCTATGAGTGCCTTGAATCCTACGGGCTGTACACCGTCTTGGAAGACAGGGGTAGGGGAATCGTGAGAGAGGGGAGGAATCTCCTGTGTGGAAGACGGAACAGAATATCGACCGGAAAGCAGACCATCGGCAAGTTTATGCATCTGGCAGGCCACACAATCGGCCGGTAATGACTCTGCGCATTTTTCCCAGTGTTCTGCAGCAGATGGATAGTAAGCATTCTGGAACGAAGGGAGCGAGAAAAGGGTTTGGACAACAGAAGCCATGTAACAACTGAATAATAAACGTCCGTTAGTGTCGTCGAATACAATATCCTGGCATGCGACCCAACCTGTTGCCCAGGTTTGAAAGGCCTGTTCGTCCAGGCCCAAAAACGGGTTCAAGTGCCTTTCCGTCCTCACCGGTAAGGGAAAATTCGTATTTGAGGTTGTGTTCGATTTGCTGATATTTCACTTAACAACCTTCCCCGAAGAGCATGGGTGGAAGGTACCCACCAATTCTGTCATTGATTTTTCCGTTTTCGTCTGCGTCTGAACATTGATACCAAACGTGGAAAGATGTGAGGCCAGCTCAGGGTCGATTTTTGAATCGTTGCAAACATAGCAGTATACATCTGGTTTAACGGAGGATCAGCTGTGCTTCATGGGGAAAGTCATACTAACGGACCTGCCCCGCCTTCGGGAGTGATGGTCCCGAGTTTGACGCTGATTGGATGACCAGTATCTTCGAAGTGGTTAAGGCCGTGACCGTTACCGCCAGGGACTCCGCCGTATTGTTTCCTTCCGCAACCAAGCGAGCCACAGGTCAAGCATAACCAAAGGTTCTCCTTGAGCTCACATCGGCTACAGTGAGCAAGCCCAGATGCGGGGATAGGCCCGGTGGCGAGTTGCTCGAGTGTCAGTGTGTGTTCGCAGGGCATAATCTCCTCCTCCCAAGACTGAACCTCTGATTGCCGACCTGAGGAGAGTGATTTGAGGACACCATCAGAGAGCGATTGAACAAGGGGATCCGCGGAAAGTTCCGGGTGCTCGAGACCATCTTCGTATGATTTAAATACCGTTGTGTAGACATATTTGTCTTCTTCACGCTCCTCGACGATGGCAAGCTTTACCATCTTCGTTGGAGGCTCCTCATCTTTTTCCTTAATTGATGATATTAGACGGGACTGCCTCAGGTGGGAGATGAGGAAAACATACCCTCCGCGGAGAGGGCTTCTTCCGTCTCTTCACATTCAGCGCAAACTTGTGCCCAGATTTTTTGTAGTGGTTAAGAGCGTGGTGGCGTTCGGCGTCAAGACAACCCCCGTTGAAACACGTCAAACAGACATCGATCCCAAGCGGACCGTCCTGGAAACACAAAGAATTGGAATCGCAAACGGGATCGGGGGCTCTTGAATGTCCGTTCGTACCTGGTTGTCAAAACACTGCGTGCACTCCTCCCGATGTACTGATTGTGACAACTTTGGAGGCTGGAGCTTAGACAACCGCGCGAGATCCATAGTTCCTTGTCCCGTGTCCCCGATTCTGCAAAGCGAATCAGTCCAGCAAGTGTACCATGATCCTCTCCCATGAATCTGAGATCTTACCCCGTATGAGAATGATGATCAGCGGAGAAAACAGACTCGGGTCGTGTGAAGTTAAGCTGTTGGACCACGTGACCCGTCGATTATCTTTCCCCTTCCCGCTCAAAATTTCAGAAGCACTCTGTACAAATGGCGCAGAACGGGTCAGCCAATGCGTCAATAGAGGCTTCATCCTCCTCGTTACCGGCTGTTCTCGGTATCAACTACGGAAATTCTTACGCATCTATTGCGGTTGTGTCCAAGGCTCGTGTGCATTTCTTCGAAATTCGGAACAAAGTTATCGCTCACTTAAGCTGCAGGAAGGACTCGCAGACTGCATCGCCAACGAGGACGGTGAACGTCAAATTGCCTCCGCGATCTCCTTCCATGGCGAAGAAACTGTATGCGCGTTACTGTCCCTGCAAATTCTAGATCTCACAAATGACATGGGATACAGTATATTGGGACCAGCGCAAAGCATCAACTGGTGAAAAACGCCGAGAACACGATCATCGGCTTCAGAAACCTCCTCGGTAGAAAGTGAAAACAACT
>Ga0307514_10004733_pt1 | contig 12433 bp, 4 predicted proteins | sample 16_EM_MG_FD_203088 | JGI IMG/M metagenome (GOLD analysis project Ga0307514, IMG submission 203088) | Populus trichocarpa ectomycorrhiza microbial communities from riparian zone in the Pacific Northwest, United States - 16_EM | ecosystem: Host-associated > Plants > Roots > Unclassified | place...
GAAACAGGAACATACCGCTGGATGGCTCCTGAGGTACATTTTACTTGTATGTGAATTTTAAGTTTCTTGTTCATGTTGTTTTACATGGTCATACCTTGGAATGTTATTGGGACATATGATCTTGCATACCATGATGTTATGTTTTGATTGTGTCTTTGTTTGTTTCTCCTATCTAATTGAAAAAGGAGCTTTTTTTATTTTTTATTAACACACACACACACACACACTTACAGTTGTTTTAACTACATGAAGGTGATTGAACACAAACCATATGATCACAAGGCTGATGTTTTCAGTTTTGGAATCGTTGCATGGGAGCTTCTAACTGGAGAAGTAAGCACAGCAGTTTTTAGGAGGAAAAAAAAAGTTCTATTTTTCAATTTTATTTTATTACTTACTAGTTATAATTGTAAAAATTTCACCACTTATTCGTTATATTTTATGACCAAAATCACAGCTTCCGTACTCATACTTGACCCCATTGCAAGCAGCAGTAGGTGTGGTGCGAAAGGTATATCCATTTTGTTCTTCATATTAACGTAAAACTAATGCATTTTTCTCATTTTTAAATGGCACTTTCACTTTTTAACCAACATTCCTGTAGGGTCTACGGCCCACAATCCCCAAGCACACTCATCCAAAACTTGCAGAACTGCTTGAGACTTGCTGGCAGCAAGACCCAAATCAAAGACCCAATTTTTCTCAGATAATAGATATCCTTCAGCAAATAGTCAAGGAGGTAAGGGAATTACCTATCATCATGCATCAGTTCCATTGAACAATTATAACTTTCTTTATTGAAATAGGTTGGAGATGAGAGAGAAGATCGCTGCAAGGATAAATCATCCGGTAGCTTTTTCTCAGCACTGATCAAGGGTCACCATTAACTGACAAGGAGCATATGCTGTTAATAAAGTTTGCAAATTTAGCCAGTTCCCATCATACATTCTTCCTTTTCTCTTTCCTCTCTAACATCATTTTCATTTCCTTTTTATAGTGCTTACTCGATAACTGTACAGCGCTTTGCCCTAGCTCAGTTATAGCTTTGTCTTTTTTTTCCCATAATTAAAAGTTCCAGGTTCCTAATGTTTTCTTTTGTTCCAATTTCTTCTCTCCCTTGTTTTTCACACCTTAATTTTCTATGCTAATTGGCATGTAAATGTTTGCATTATGTATGCACAATGAACAATTGCTAGGTTGGGAAACGAACCTTGTGTTAATTGGTGATTAGTAGACAGTTGTGGGTATAGTTTGGACAACTCTTTACCATGAATATGATTCATAGATAGACCCGCAAGTCAAATAGAAGGTACGAGTAATAATTAAACTAGTTGCAGATGCTACACAAATTCGACTATTTCTGCTAAGAAATTTGTCAACATGGGAGATTACTGTGTTAATGTTGCATGGGGTATGGAATTTTAGAGCACTCTCCTTGAATTGTATAGTGATATGAGTTTAGACCTTAGATATGAAGATGTCCTGCCTTGCTCAAACCTGTACCTGCAACCGGACGAGCGCTTGCATGCATTGCAGGGCTATGCAAGATTGTTTCCTTGCATGCACAACTCGAGCTAACGCTTGCATGCATTGCAGGGCTATGCAAGATTGTTTCCTTGCATGCACAACTCGAGCTAACGCTTGCAATTTCACCAGGCTCTGGAGTGCTTGAAATGCCCGTCTTGCCTGTCAGTATTTCAACCACAAAACTCAGGAAAATATTATCACGGTACTGAACAAAATTGCTGTGGATTATACTTGCTTACATACATGATACAAGGTGACCCCTGAAATTTGCTTGAATTGTGATTGCTGCTGTACCTTCTATGGTGAGTTCTCTCTTTGAAGGTGGTGAAGCTATGCTAATTAAGGTCTTGAGCAAGCATTGGAATTGAGAATGATGTTTGTATGAGATGACCGGAGAAAGTTTCTGCGAACTTCGTCTAACCAGTTCCGAGATGCCCTTTCTTGCCATATCCTGGTTCTCTCTTTTGTTGACAAGAGTTTGCAGCACCAAATCTAATGTCTTGTTCGCTCAATGCCTTTTAACAAGAGGTAGCTAAAAGGTAGGAGATGTGCGCTCCATGTTTGCTTAATTTTGGGGGGCTGTTTACTTTGCTAAGCGTCTGTCAGGAACGAAGAACGTGGCTGGATGAATATCTGTTGACAGTTCTGTGTGGGTTCGAAGCATTAAAGCCTTGAGAAAAAACAAATGAAATTTAAATAATGGCGACGAATCTTGTTGATACAGTTTTGATCTTGGCTATTTTCTGGTGGATGTGGGGCTAAGGAGGATCTTACTGAATAGTGAACCTGCCTAACAACCCATTCCCTTGAGAGATATACACCAGATTCTTGTTTCGTGTTATTACGCCGGATCACATTAATTTTTTTTTAATGTGATCAACATATTAAAAAACATATACCTATGATTTTGCAAGAACTCTTCAAAAGTATCATAACCACAAAAAAAAAAAAAAAAATTCAAAAAAAAAATATTTTTGATGCCTACATGTTCCATTTCGTATTTTTTTTATTTCTTTCTTTGATATCTTCTTAAAAAAAGTCAAAATAAAAAATAGAAAAGAAAGGGTATAAAAGAAAAATCTAATCACCACTAGGAGGTGAAATTATATAAAAAAAATAGAAAGAAAGAAATAGAAAAATAACCAAAAAACCTTTTGCACACATAAAACAGAAGCAACCACCTGGAAAAGAGGAAGAAAAGTCTCGGTGGAAAAAGAAAAAGAGAGAGAAATGATTGAAACTTCTTGTGGTTTGTTTTCTCACCTCAGATGATGGTGGTCAACACAATCAACATAGAAGGGACAAGGGAAGGGTGGTGCTTTTTATATGTTAGGTGGCTCGTGGGTCCATGCATTGGCAGCAATAGTGGCACGTGGGTCCACATGTCAATAGTATCCTCTCAATTCCAGTAGCATCTTTACCATATTCCACCCGTTTTCGGTCCACCTTAATTTCTCTAGAAGGTTGATTTCGAACCCCATATATGTTTTGAATAATTATCCTAGTTTATTGTTGATTTTGATGTGTGTTGTGATGAGATTTTTTGGATTGAATATATTTTAATGCATTATTGTGAATGATTGAAGAATTAGAAGTGTGGGCCCATATTGAAATTGCGTGTTATTTTGATGAATTGCGGTTTTGTTTTTTGAAAAAAATATTTTGTTAAACATGAATATGAATCAATAAGTTGAAGGGTGCTTTTGGTGATACCTTATTGATTTACTTTTACATCATATAGTAAAATATTATCATATAGCGGGTCACCCTTAAAGTAACAACAAATGATTTTAAAAAAATAAAAAATATCATGTTCTTTTATCATCTTTATTTGTAAGTATAGTTTTGATGATTTTTGTGTGTTACAATATATTATCTATATTGTTGCAAGTGGACCTAAGTTGGGTCATAGTGACACACCATATAGGTCTAAAGAGTACGAGTGGCGCCATTTGGGCTCATTCTAGACATATTCAAAGAGTTGGGGCAAAACTCAATTTTTACCACCCATATGGGTCCAATGCCCATTTCACAAACAACCAAACTGACGAGTCTACTATTCTTAGAGATAGACGTTGAATTTTCACAAATGGCCAAGTCCACGAGTCTCCTATTTAGAGACTGACATCAAATTTTTATGAGTAGCAAATTGAGGAGTCTTTTTAACACAGATGAAAGCACAAACAATAGGACAATAGCAAAACAAAACATATTTATGATCGAAATACAATACACCACAAGAAATCTAATTCATAGTTTTATCACGAAAGAGAAAGCTCTATTATGATATCTTTTTAAGAGGTTTACAACTCTTTAAATAAACTCAGAAATCATAAGAAACCCAAAAATAAAGAAAAAGTAATAAAAATACTGAACAAACTAGGAAAATAAAATTATCAATCTCAATACTTGATTCTCTAAACCAAATAGGAAAAAATAAAATCACCATAAAAGAAATTTTTCCTAAATTAAATAGGAAATAATAATAACTAAGTCAAATATTTTTTTTTTCCTAAAAATCCTCCTACATCAATCTTCTCAATTGGAGAGAATTCACCCTCGAGGTTTGATCTTCATATTATTGTTGTTGTTGATCATTTTAAATGGTGTTGTGCTCTTGCACTCCCTTAACTTGTTTCCTTTTATACCCTTGCTTTTAACAACCACCTCCCCACTATTAGGCACTAATATTATACATTTCCCTTTTATATGAAGGGTATATGTATTATGTCGTCCGTAATTTATAACATTTCTATCATATTGTCATGACCTAACCAATAATAAATGACACATTATAGACACCATATCACACTAATTACTATCAAAATATCTCTTGCCTATAAACAACGAAACGAGACAACGCCAATCCATAATTACCTAGGTGTCTTTATTCAACCAAGTTAACTTGTAAGGCTTAGAATGACTCTTGATTTTTAGTTAGATCTTCTTTATTGCCTCAACGGACTCCATATTCTCACAACTACTACTATATTATTAAGTTGCAGACCTTATCTTTATAGTGTATGTCAAGTGAAAGATGCTAGTATGTTGCCGATATTCTTTTGAATCACTTTTGGGAGTCAACAGACTCTTTCAGATGACTAGGTTAGCACCACCATCTTCACATAGAATCTCTCCACTATTATTCGAGTCATCATAAATAGAATTAGCCACATCACATGTAGGCTCTTCTATCATTAGATTCTTACCTGATTGACTTTCTGGTTTACTACATATCAATCCGATGCCCTAATTTGCTATATTTGTAACAACAAATTCAAAAAGTTGAACTAGAACCCTGACCTATACTCTAACATGTTTATTGAGTTTGTTGAGTAGGTTTGACTTGAATGGTGGTTGACCTTTAATTATTGTTAGGTCCTCCTTTATTATATTGATATGCTTAGAAACTCTTGCTAATTTCCCTAGTAGCCTATTATTTCTCAACCGTAAAATTCCTTTGATATACCTCCAAAACTATTCATAAATATGCAAGCATAACATGTCCTGAATGGATTGTGATAAACCACTTAGATATCTCACCACGAGTTGTTCTTCCATTTTGCCAAGTCATTCCTAGCCATTAATTGATAGAACTTATCAATGTAATAATAGATAGATTTACCTCTTTATCTTAACATGTAGATCCATTGGTATAGGGTTTGGTCATAGCTAAAAGAAAAAAAAAATGCTCCTTCATCTTCTTTTTTATCCTGACCTAGTTATTGATTCTTGGTTTCCATTGCCTCTCTTGTGACCTCTTTAACTGTTCATACTAGGAATAATCTTGACCCTTCAATTTGATCACAATCAGTTTTACCCCTATCTATTATGGAACCTCCTTATACTAAAAAAGTCATTCAACTTTATTTGACTAATGGATGAATTTCTTTGCTTGTAAAGTTTCTGCAAAATCAGTAAGTTTGATTTAAAACCAAAATCTTCATGATGTTCTTCCCTATTAAGAGGTTGCCTTATATGCATCTTCCTCTGAAAAGGGTTTTGTGTACTAATAAGAGACCCTTAGTGAGTTTTTTTTATTAGAGCCTTTTTGTTAAACGTAAGGTAAGCTTTGCAATCTAGTTCTATAAAACATCTACCATAAGCTCCTACACATCCCTCTCCCTATGGGGAACCTCTTCATCCTATATTGTCTAAACACGCCCTACTCAATGACCTCTTCCTACCATTGTTTTTCTACAGCACATAACAAAACAAAAATAACTTGAGAATACAACACACAACAAGCAATAACCTGAGATCTTTGGGCTCTAATTACAACTGATGTAGGCAAAAACATAAACAACAGAACAATAGAAATTGAAAACAGATTAATAATCAAAATAGTGTAGAACACAACAACCCTAATTTATATTTTTATTGTTGAAAAAATAACTTTATTATGGCTTACCTCTTTAAGAGGCTTACAACTCCTTAAACAAGCCTAGAAACCATCCTAAACAAACTAAGAAACCCGGAAATAAAGGAAAAGTAATAAAAGTCCTAAACAAAGTAAGAAAACAAAATTACCAATATCAATACTTGATTTTCTAAACTAAATAGAAAAAAATAATCATAAAAGAAAATAATTGTCTAAATTAATTAGGCAATAATAATAACTAAAAAAATATTTTTTTCATAAAAATCATCCTGCATCACTCCTACTGTTAGGGAAAGATATTGGACTTTTATAGGTGGCTTAATCGATGAGTCTTCTATCTTTGGGTTTGACGTCAAATTTTCATGAATAACCTAATCAACGAGTCTCATGTTTTTTAGGCGAACATCAAGTTGTTTTTTTGAATTTCCTAATCTGTCTTTTTTCATGTTCTTGAGAGTTCTAGTAAGTCAACACAAGCGTATTGAGGCTGATTTGATTTAGTTTAAGGCTTGCTTATGAGACTTAGCTTTTTTATGGGTTTAAGGCACATTTTGGGTTTTTTTGGGTTCTTGATTTGAATGTTCATAGCTATAGATTTTTTTATATATATAAATTGTTATTTTAGCTCGATATATGTATTTAGATCGAAGTCTAAACTTATATGTTATTGTTCTTTGCCTTTTTCTTATCCATTAACTGCTTAGTTTGGGCAAATCAATCCTTGAAAGTTTAAATATAAGAGTTTATATTCTTGGTTGATGAGTTTGATTTCAAGTTATGCTTCATTTGTTTTTCGACCTTTTTGGTGGTTTGATCTTCAACCATTAAAGATTGTTATGAATGAAACTTGGAAAAATCTAGATGAGAAAGCATGGGTGGAGAAATATTTAGCATTACCACGAAGCAACTTCTAGTGGAAAGCACTTTGGATGAATAATACATCATGCATCATTTATTGTGGTAGTAAAATATAGGCCCCTTCGATTGGGATCATAAGTTACATTGGTTATGCTCTCGCACTAGTAATGAGACAACTTGGTGGGATACAATACATGTCAAGAACCTTAGGTTTAGCCGATTTCACGGGATCTTTTAGGAATCAGTCATCATTGAAAGAGCTCAAGGTTATTAAATAAGACTGGGAAAAACTTTTTATGGTATAGAAGGATGAAGGAAATGAGTTCGAACCATCATTCAACCAAAATTATATCATTAAGAGAAATAACTAGCTTTTTAGAATGATTGCTAGAAACCATAAATACAGTAGCCATAAGTAACTAGAGAAAGATTAAAAAGAAAAAGGATTGACAACAAGGAAGAATTGAGAAAGTAGTTAGAAAAGTTTATAATTGACCTTTGCAACATCAAAGAGCAACAATAACTCCTAGAAAAATAATTGGAAGAAGAAGATAAAATGATAAGTTTCTTGAACTAACATCTAAAAGGAAAGGATGAACAATTAGCAACCTTAGCAAAAGATCTCAAGGAGGAAAAAGAACGAAAAAAAGGGTTGAGGTAACTAAAGAAGTAGCTAAAGAGATCTTAAAGGAGTTGGGAATTCAAATAGCCAAGCACGATGAATTAGTTAACAAATATGTGAAAATAGAAAAAGAAAGGGTTAAAATCAAGAAATCAGTTAAAAGCATGATGAGTGTGGATAAAGAAATAATAGATTCCTTGAAGAAGGAAAAGGACAACCTTAGAAAAAAATTTAGACGATGACAAAAAGAAGAATTGATTAATTGAAATTGTTATTAAAAAGAAAGAAGGATACGAGCCCAATATATAACACAATCATAAGAAGAAAGAAGTGCAAGGAAAGCAGTTGAATCTGACATGAGAGACTACAAGAAAAGGGCACAGTATTCAAAAGAACAACTCATGGTATTGTAATTCGAGCTAAGAGTTTGAGAGGAAGATCTAAGGGAGCTAAAAGGCCAATACTTCCAAATAGAAAAAGAACTAAACATGTCAAAGCAAGAGCGTCATGAATGTCAAGATTACATCGATAGTTAAGCTTGAAATTAGAAGAGAAGAGTTGCGATGAGAAATGGCTGAAGTAACCTATCTGGAAAACAAATTACGAATGCTTGAAAGAAACAATGAGGTTTTGGCTTCTAGTAATGGTTTTCTAATCGCTTACAACACTTTATTCCATGACAAGATAAGATAAATGACAACGTAGTTTGAGCAACCAGCATGTCAAGCCGAGAGATTACAACAGCAGGCTAGTCAGGTAGGGAATAATGCTATGAATTACCGAGAGCACTTGGATACAACCACTGCTCTTATTAGGAATATAGGCAATGCTTTTTGTGAGTAGTGATGTATAGGTGTTTTTGGCTTTTATAATGAAAGGGATGCGACTCAGTTTCTTTCTTATATAATGTGTTTGAAATTCAATCATTGTAAGAACTTGGTAAAATACTCCTTGCAACAATCAGCCAAAATTAGAAATCTTGCCTAAAATCAACGAAACGAAAGTCATGAATCAAGTTCAAAGAAGCTTATCCATGTCCAAGTGGTCCAGGACGAGAAATTACTTATCCATTTTTTTCAAGATAGCCTCAGTGATGCTACATTAGCTTAGTACATGAGGCTTAACAATACTAACATCCGAGGGTGGAAAGACTTGGTAGGAGCATTTATGAAACAATACAAATTCAATATGGACATAACTCTAAATAGATCTAGTCTTTTAATGATATTGAGAAGGGAAAAAAAAAACCCTATTCGGGAGTGCGCCTAGAGATGGAGAGATAAGTTCACTCAGATCGAACCCTTTTTATTGAAAAAAAAATGATCAATTTGTTTTCCAATATGTTCAAAGAACCTTTCTTTGACCATCTAGTAGGTGCCATTGCCCAACATTTTATAGATATTGTGATAGTGACAGAACAAATAGAGCAAGCCATTAGAGCTGGAAAAATAGTGAATCCAACTAAAAATAAAGGATTCACTGGGAAGAAAAAGAACACAAATTTAAACAACCTTGAAAAAAGGAGCTATCACAATTCCTACCAAGAACCCTTTTTTATATCCAATGTAAACTTTTTCAACCCCAAACAACCAACAAAATACTCCAACTGAAAGAAACTTTCACCCCAAAAATGATTTTTATTGAAACAATGAACAACTTCCCCCACTTCCTATATTACTTGGAGAAATGTATTAGCATCGGCTAAATAGCACCTAACCCTACCTCGCTTTCTTTATTGGTATAAACCAGACATTAAATGTACCCACTTTCTATATTACTTGGAGAAATGAATTAGCATCTCCTTAGCATGAGTTAAATAACATCTATCCCTACCTCGCTTTTTTTATTGGTATAAACTAGACATTAAATGTGAATATCATGACGATGCTTCTGAGCATAGCATTGAGATGAGAATAATATTGAGACATGCCACGCTTTCAAAACTATTAAACTAGTATCGAATGACAGTAGAAAAAATATTAAAGGTCCTCTCTTTCTTGTTATAAAATCCAAAGAACCATATTCGATTAAGAAATATAAGAGATATCATGACATATTTTTGTCAGATAATAAAACATCCTTGCACATTTTTGTCCAGGTTTATTATTATTATTATTATTATTATGACTGGAAGACAATGTAGCTGGGTGCTTTGTTTCCTAGGGACCAAAAAAATTGGCAACTAGATACAAATCCTAGCCAATTATATACTCTTCTGGGTAAACAAGAGACTAGTACTTCATTTTTGATTAATTCAAGTTTAGACTCTTCCAATGATAGGTCAATAAAAGTTCTAAAACAGGAAAGATTGCTCACTAACAATACAGACACAGCCTAAAATTACTTGATGAATATAACTTAGACTACAATGCTAAGTTTTCACATCATTAATTACAAAGTCATGCAAAAACCTGCTGATTTTACAATATCAAGCAGGGTGGAGAAGCCATGTTCTTGTTCATTTCGCACAGTTGTTTGGCATTGTTTATCTGCATCCATCCAATTTCTCCATTCTACAATGTATAAATCATATACACGAGGGAGCTTGAAATTATAGATTCTCACTGCCAGAGCAATGATTTTCCAGTGAATCTGGATATTAGGAAGATATAAAGTGGCTCCATTAAGGCAGTTAGGAAGCTGAAGCATTATAAGGGTTTTTGGCCAAAGTTGATTTCTTCGCAAACTGCTTAAACAGCTTGATAAGCTCACAAGTCCTTGTGTCTCTGCCAGAATAGAGGCAGAGATCGAGTGCTGTTAAGCCATCCTGAGACAAACGAATAATTTCGATGCATTATTAACTTGAAGATGGAGGTAAATAAAAGTAATTTATGATGACATTGTGACAAAAAAAAGGGTGCGGAAACTACTGGTACTTTCCAAAAATGCCCAACTATTAAGCTTTTTCTTGTTTTGTATCCCCAAGTATTAGCTTAAGAAAGCACAAAAGGATGCCTGTCTATCCAGCACCTTAAACAAGACCAGTTCAAGAAATCCTTTGTGCTAATACATTGCATCATGTTCATTTATTGATCATGGATCCTCCACATAAAGAGGTCTGCTGATCCTTATTGACAGTTTGGTTAGGTTTCAAACTGCAAGCAATTTTGTCAGTATCTTCTTGTACGTTACCAGTTGTGACAGTATGCAACCAAGCTTTACTATCATCTAAATGACGTAAACAATAGTATGAAAAACCTACACATACAAGCAGCAGTCTAACATCTTGGATGAATATACATACAATGCAATGGTATGAGAGATCCCTCGAATCGTTAGATATTTACCAGGTTTTTAATTGTACTATCTGCTCTTTTTATTAATAAAAGCTTCACTATATCCGTTCTTCGGGCTTGAACAGCAAGATGTAATGGTGTCCATCCATCCTAAAAGGGTAATAAATGAGAGTGCTCACCAATACAGCATCAAAACTGAAACAGAAAACATAAAAGAAAAAAAAAAGTAGGGATATATCATCCTCACATTGTCCTGAAGGTTTATATCGACGTTATATAACAGAAGAACTTTGATAGCTGGAGCAGATGCTGTTTGAACTGCATAATGCATCAAGGTGGCACCCTCCTGTCATCAGCAAGAAATGAGCAAGGTAAAGATGGTATGAATCACAAGAGAAAATGGCTGCATAAAGGAAGATGAAAGTTTTTAAGTTAAACATGGTGAAATTAGAAGATAAAAAAATATAATGATTATATCGAAAGCAAATAAACTCAAGAAATAGTCATTGTGTCAATACTCACTGCATCATGTACAAAAGGATCTGCTGATTCTCTCAACAGATAGCTGATTATAGCTTGCTTTTTGCATATTATTGCTCTGTGAAGTGCAGTCCAACCATTCTGGAGAAAATATAATGATCCAAAGTTCAAAATTGAGCAATTCCAAGCATTTTTGCATCCAATATGAAATATAGGGAGGGAAGTGTATAAAACTTGATGAGACTGGCAGAATCCAATAATTCAGCACATGGCCATTCCACCTACCACATCCACAGCATTGATATCAACATTATGCTTCAACAACGCATCCATAAGGTAGAATTCTCCTGATGCAGCAAGTGTGTGGACAGGCAGCCATTTTCTCTGCAAAGAATCCAATAAAAATAAAAAACTATAAACGATTTGCTGGTTTGCATGATGTATTTTATCCAAAAATAAAAATAAAAATGCACCATATAGCCTTCATGATTTCTTCAAAGAAGAAAGAAATATACATGGCTGAAAAATGCAGGGGGAAATATTGTCTTTGTGACTGTAAAAGCTATTCATTTGGTTCTGTAATCAGATTGAAACATCTGCTGGCAGTTGGATAACTAAGAAATGAGAAAGCAGCAACAAATGATTATACAGCAATAAATCTACATCAAAATCAAATACACTGACTAGAGTGTTTGAAACAGAAAGTGAACTCACAGAGGTAGCAACTGCTAGATCAGGTACCCGCTTATTTAACAAAACCTTTTCCTCTTTCGTAAACAACTTGCGCTTACCTATTTATTCAAACACACAAAAAAGAAAAAAAAACACTATGAACGGCAAGATCTTGAAGCTCGCATGCAAAAACATAGAACAAAACAATGTAACATCAGCTTCCACCGACTTCTCAATACTTTTATGTAACATACAGCGAAACAGCATTAAGTGAGAAATTGAGAGAATTGACATCACATATTCTTCACAACTTACACCAAATTACAACTAAAATTTACTAGTTTTGTATCAATCAAACCAATAAAACCAAATTCAATTACTCAATCAATAAACAAATAAACCATAATATCAACAAGAAAATAACAAACACTACGAAACCCAATTTTAAAACTTGAAATAGAAAAGCAATTACCTTCAGATTTCTGTTCACCAGGCTCATAACCCTCACCGTTAAAAAACTCTCTAACATCATCTAAACCTCTCCCATAGACCGCCCATCTAGGATTCTTCCCTTTCACTCTCTCACTAACAATCTCCCTCACTTCATCCTCCTCCTCCTCCTCCTCCTCTTTAATACTCTGTGGATAATCAAGCACA